>Ga0209678_1000045_pt1 | contig 50810 bp, 48 predicted proteins | sample WorMetilvaeELBA1_FD_187404 | JGI IMG/M metagenome (GOLD analysis project Ga0209678, IMG submission 187404) | Marine gutless worms symbiont microbial communities from Max Planck institute for Marine Microbiology, Germany - Olavius ilvae ELBA.1... ...
TGCCCAACGGAGCAGTTCGTAATCTCTCCAGCGTACGTGGACAATTAAATGCCTGTTCCAATGCCATAACAACCCCCTTTCTCCGCCCAATTCATCCAGACGGTCAGGGGCTATTATATAGTAAAATTATGTGCAGTAAAATCGTTGGAAATCCGAAAAAACGGTGAAAATGATTAGAATAATAGGAAGGTGGTTATTTTAACTTTACATAATGCGGGGCTTCACATAACACTTCCATTTGCTGGTTAAGATGATTCCTGAAGACCGGTATACCGATGATGAAATTCAAAAGCGCTTTGAAGCTCATTATGGTGACAGCCGGGACTTTATCGAGGGGCAGCTACCCTATTTACGTGGAAAGTTGTCAAGCCTTTCCGAATTCATGCGGGAAATCAAAGTTGGCTTTGCCAGATACTACAACCGGCGCCACAACCGCCGGGGCTATTTTTGGGGTGACCGATTCAAAAGTGTTATTGTCGATAAAGGCGAAACGCTGGTGAACTGTCTGGCATATATCGATCTGAATCCCCTGCGGGCGGGATTGGTTGATCGTCCTGAAGACTATCGCTGGAATTCGCTTGGCTATCATCTCCAGACCGAAAACAAAAATCAGTTTCTGTCCACCGATTTTGGTCTTGAAGAATTTAATGTTAAAGGCTTCAAGGAGCGCATCAGAAGATACCGCCGCTATGTATATGGAGCCGGTGCGATTAGCCGACCGGATAAGATGCAAGCCAAGGTCATTGAAGATAAAGTGGTTGCAAAAGAACGCAAAAAGGATTTTGAAGTCACCCGCATCAGTCGGTTCAGATACCGCACCCGCTATTTTACGGACTCCGGAATCATCGGATCAAAAGAATTCGTGGCGGAGAACTATCAGCGGTTCAAGCATTTATTTCACTCCAAACACGAAAAAAAACCCAAACCGATCAAAGGCCTGGATGGGATGTATTCGCTAAAGCGATTGTCTGAGGTGATATAAACAGCAGCTGGTATTGATCTGCGCAAGGCACTCCAAGGGCTTTTTCTCGATAGTTGTTTGCCTATCTGTAATTTTATCCTGACCGTAGTGCTTATTTTCCTCCATATATAGCAGATTTAATCCGCGTTTCTAATAAAAGGCAGAAATTGTCACTTGGAGTTTGCACCCTCTTAATAATTTACCTGTCACTTTAAATTCCTTACCAGAATTCAAACTTCCGGTGCACCGAAAATCCATCGCAACGCTATTAGGAATGACGCATGAGACATTCTATCGAAAGACAAAGGGCCTTGAAAATGAAAAGATAGTTCGGTTTGATAAAGAGAGGGTTGAAATCTTGAATCGATCTTTGCTGGAAGAGATGATTGAGTGATACAGATTTTTTCGTTGAAACAATAGGGTCAGGTCTACACTCTTGACATGCCAATCGTTTCTGTCAAGAGTATAGACCTGACCCTGTTTCCCCTTGGAACTTCCTTAATATTCCGCATATCGCTAAATTGACCTTTCTTTCAACTGTTCTACAAAAGCTTCAATATTTGTTTTGGTCTGTTCTTCGCTGAAACAGCGAAGATCGTTGAGGTCTCCATCTAAAATAAGTGTTGGGATTTTAAGTTTTTCCCTCAACCGGGCAGGCATCGCAAAACGACTATTGGTGTTGTAGGGACACGTTTTGGCATCATGGAAAATCATTCCGTCGATACGACAAAATCTTATCCATTCTTCCATATAGGCCTCTTTGAAGTCCTCGCTTCGCACGTTGAAGCATTCCAGGGTTGCACGGCCCATGGATTCGAATGGCAGATCGGGGTCAAGCGAGTCGAAAATCCATGAATTGCAGTATGTTGAAGCAACAATTGCAGTCTGCTGTTCGACCATTAAATTGCTGAGCATGCGCAGCTTTCCCCAAATCGGCATGCCGTCCCAGTAAATGCGATGACGTTCATTTGGAACTGCAGCAATGCCGTTTTCCACCGTCTGCTCCAGTTCCGCCAGCAGAAGATCATAATAGTTCAACGCCTCCGGTTTTCCCCTAAGAATGACAGCCGGCGCCATGTGAATGCAATGATCAAAAAAAGTGATCGGTGTAGGCGTATTTGCGCCATATTCTAAAACCTTTCGCCATCGAATGGTACATTGTTTAGATAACTGCACGACCTCCCTCAATCTGTTCATGTCAAATTTGTTGCCGCTGACCTGCTCAAGTGTCGGAACCAGAGCCTGCAATTGGCTGACAACGTCTTCTATGTGGCTTTCTTTCACTTCATCTAATACACGTGGGCTATTAATCCCTATGGAGGGAACCTTCCACTGGCGCGCATAAAACCTGAACCAGTCCTGAATTTCGCGGCACTGGTTATTATTAAAGACCAATACGTCCGCTTTGGGGACAGATTTCAATCCATATGACTTGGTTAGAGGGGTAACCCCTTTCAAAAACGCTCCAATATCACTCGTAAGATACGAGCAAATCTCGGGCGAATATCCTGCTGCGACAGCGGAAGCAATGAGTTCCGTAGCAGTACGTGTGGCACCTAAGAGGGCGCCGTGATTTTCGGGATAATATACCTCAAAACCCATCGCCAGTAACAGTTCGCATGGCCCGATACTACTGCACCAGGCTACCTTGCGGTTTTTAATGTCTGATGCCGTTTCAAGGTTGGTGTAGTATCGCTGCAAAATCCGCTTCAGTTCGCCTGTGCTTTCAAGTTTCATAGGATCTCAAGCCGTTTCGATACAAAAGCCCCAGGTTTTTAAGTTTAAGCTGCATTTTGAGCGTAAAACTATCACTTGAAAAAGGGCGAATCAAGGAAAAAAGCTTGCTAGACGGATGGGGATGAAAAAGACATCCGCTTCTGGATAACGAAATTCGGTTAAGCTCATTTCAATGAACTAAAACGATAAAATAGCCAAATGGAACGGATGTCTCCATATTTCCCTTGGTACTAATTTGGCCAACGTATTTTAAATCTAGGGGACATTCCATTGAATTAAAGTTTATGAAGATTGGTTAGCGTGGTATTATAAAGTTACGCCAAGAAAATCAAGGACAGATGCCCCCGATGCCCTGCACCACACGATAAACTGTGGGATAGATCGGGGAAAAATCTTTCAGGATCCTGCCGGCAAATGGAATTTTTTTGACCGGCCGGCGGGAATGTTTAAAGCCACCAGACCCTATCAGCAGCCTGGTCCAGTTAAAAAAGTGTCACTATATCTATGTCACAGGCACACTGCCGGCAGCCTTACTGTATTTTCTTAAACAATACCCATACAGTTGCAAAGTATTCCATAACAATCTCAGTGTTAGAATTCTTAGGACACCTATCTAATTTTCTTACAACGGCATTCTTCAAGGAGTCATCCCATTTAACGTATGACTTTTGTTGGATGCTGTTTTGAAACAGGTCTTCAAATCCTTTGCATGTCTCTTCAATACGAATTTCCTTTTGCAGGCCTAAAGTAAACTTGCGGTCAATGAGGGATTCGATGGCATTTTGGGCGCAATGCCTTGCTTCCTTCTCATCGATGTAGAGGCATTCGATCTCTTCCAGCGAACCTTTCCCGTAAATAGGCTCAATGATTAGCAGCTTACCATGCGTTTTTAGCACTCTCCAGGCCTCATTAAGGCTTTTTAATTGGAATTGTAGCGGCACGTGATGAAGGGACTGGCAAAAAACAACTGTATCAAAAGAAGTTGATGAAAAAGGCAGAGATTCTCCCTGACCTACTTGAAAAGAAAGATTTTTACATTTGTAATTCTGACGAGCTGATCCTACTAATTTTTCATCAGGATCAATCCCGATAGCATTTTTCGCCTTTTGGGCTATGATAAAAGTGAATTCACCTTTACCACAACCGATATCAAGAACGGCATCTGATTCCTGCGCGCCAAAACTTGACAGAGTGTTTCCTAAGCTTTTTGTATGATCAGTTTTCATATCTTTCGGTTTTTTAATTCAGCATATCACTATACAGAGAGCGAGAGGAGCAATTGCGCCTCCTTTTTGTAAAAATGCGGTCTATTTTTCTTTCTTGATTTGAGCAATATGCTCTTCAACGGCCTTTGCGTCATCCCGCAAATCCCTCAGATGCTCCTCTAAATTGGCGATCTTTTGTTTTTTTGTCATGAATCGCGGCCTTAAATAACTGGGATCATCGCATCCACAGAAACAGGTATTTTGATGTCCCCATCTCTGAAATCCGTGATAACTACCAGTGGTGCAACACATAGTTTCACCCCCTCTCATATTTGAATTTACGAATATCCGCCCTTTTGCAAACTCTGAAACAATTCCTTTCCGCAGTAGGTTTCTTTCAAACAGCACTACACAGCATGATGGTAACGTTTTTTTAGTATTTAGAGCGAATGAATCAATCTGTAAATGATTCGGATCATACGCCTTGACATTTTCAGCTCAAGGAAAGCCTAAAAGTGCAAAGGGGGCAACTCTTTTTACTCCGGGGGATGCAACTCAGGGCTTTTATGCGGTGAACGACGGAGCTGTGCGGAATTAAAAATTGAGTGTCAAATCTTGATTAGTGATTAATCTGATTTTCAATCACTAATCCAGACACGATCCCATTGTTTCCACTTTTCAACATCACCCAAAGGAAACCCATCCAGGGCGCTTCGGGATACTACGTGATAAATTGTGCTTTGATCATCAACTGTCAATCAAAAAGTAGTTTTTTTTGATCGAGGGGGGCTCTTGACAAATCTTTTAATGGGTGACTCCCATAGATTTATAGCTTCAGCAAAAACGGAAGCTGATGCAGGGCAACAATTAGCAATTTACGATTCATCGGCGCCGGAGAAGCAACTTCCTATCTGTTATCTGTTGTTATAAGAGAGAAAATGTCCGAGAAGAGGTCTGTAATTATTGAAGAGCTGGCAAGGCTTTTCAATGCCGATTTACTCGGCTGAGGGCATAATAGTTGGAATTATGCGTCGCCCATCTTTCCGATATAGGGTGAAGTCGCTGTCCAATGTAAATACTCTGCCATTCTGATGCAGCTCGCTCATCCTGACCAAACATGCATCGGCCAAAGCCATGGGAACAGAACGGTATTTTGCGAGCAATTTTCTGACCGGCTGGATGTTCTCATCCAACCCAAAAGATGTTGAAATGATTTTGCGCTGTATCAGCTGCATCACTGAATCGCTCCCGGAAACGGTTCCAGTCAGCAGAAAGCAAGCTTCAGAGACTACTGCCTCGCAAGTGAGCATGGGAGGCGATATTTGACCCCACTGCGCCACAGCCCATTTATGGAACTTGTCTCTTCGGTTTAAGAACGCCACCAGAGGACCTGTGTCCAGTAAAATGCTCTGCTTCATTGACCGTAACCTGTGAGATGCTTTTTATTGTGCGAAAGATCTGTAGGCCCTTCCGCGGAGCCAACAAGATCTCTGGCCAAATCCAGGCAAGAATTTGCAGTAATCGCATGATTCGATGTGACAATATACTCGATCGCGCTCCGGACTAAGTTGGATTTGCTTTCCCCCAACTTTTTAGCGACAGCCGTTAGCTTAAAATCCAAATCTTCTGGCAGTTTTACGGTTAATGTTTTCATTATTCCCTCCAGCAATCCATGGTATTATTAAAACGCCAATACAGTAATACCTTTTGGCATTTATGTCAAGATATTAATCTGCTTTGCTACGGAATGATGGAATACTGGGTTTAGCGGAATGGGATTTACTAGTATTTTGGCCATTTTGCCCTCAGGAACCGGATGTGGTCTTCGATTCCGACCGTTGAAGGTAAATGATCGGTTGCGAATCAAATGAGAAAAAGCCTTGCAATAATCCAGGCTGGCAGCACCCTCCAGCCCCCTTATCCGGTCGAGTCTTTGGGGTCAAGTCCACGTTTGACTCTTGTTAAAAAATGTCAAAGGTCAAACGTAGACTTGATCCCCTTAACTCAGACTTTAAATCTTGAATGTCCCTAATATCCCAGAGAAATGGCCCTGAGCCTGCCTGCGCTGAGCTTGTCGAATCCATCGAAGGGTCTATCTGAAATTCAATTGGCTTTGTAAACAAAATGAACACATTATGACGGCTCTCTGGATTATCGGTTTTTAGCCGCAATAGTCATTCAGTAACGTTTTGCCTGTGGCCAACCGCGTTTATCTTAAAATGAATGATGAAGTCCCAACTGGATTTGGCCTTTGTTCCAGTCATCGGCAATTTGATACACATAGCCGCCCTGAAATCTCAATCTATCAGAAATGCAATACCCGATTGCATTGTAGAGACGATTACGATCAAACAATTCAACCTCTTTATCATCACCGATCTCCCGTTCGCCAATAGTAAAGATCCGTAGCTATCGATGCTATGAAATGTCATTATTCAATTCTCATGCAGTTTTGGGGTGGTCGCGCCTCGAGCGGGATTCGTGCGGCATCTTGATCACTTTAGGTATCCGATCGTCGCCGGTGATGAGGCGGGCACCGCGGCCTCCCGTGAAATAAATCCAGACCCATTCGATGAAAACGACCATCTTCCTGCGAAAGTCGATCAAAAACAGAATGTGAATCAGTGCCCACAACAGAAACGCAAAATAACCTCCAAGTCGAAACTTACCGATCTGCGCAACGGCACGGTTGCGGCCGACTATCGCCATCGTGCCGCGATCCTTATACTGGAAAGTTTTGCGTTTCGGCTCGCCTTGGCCTTTGCCCAGCGCATCGATTTCGGCGGCAATGATTTCGCCGACGAACCTGCCGCCCTGTATTGCACCCTGGGCGACGGCGGGCACCGGTTGGCCCGTCTTCGCATCGATTCGATGCGCCAGGTCGCCGACGACAAACACGTTGGGATACCCCGGAACAGCAAGATCTTCGCCAACGAACACACGGCCGGCAGGATCGACTTCGAAACCCAGCAATTGACCCAGCCGGGAGCCCCTGACACCGGCGGCCCAGATGACGTTGTTGGCGTCGATCCTTACCGGTCCCTTCGGTGTCTCGGCTGTCAAACCCTTTTCGTCAACGTCCGTCACCCGTGCATTGAGAATCACCTCGATGCCTAATCCCTCGAGATCTCGTTTTGCCCGTTCCGATAGGTCGGGATGAAATGATGTCAGTACCCGATCGGCATAATCGACCAAGATGATGCGAGCGGTTTTCGCATCGAACCAGCGAAAGTCCTTTCTAAAGGAGCTAGCGATCTCGGAAAGTGCCCCGGCCATCTCGACCCCTGTAGGGCCGGCTCCGACGATGGCGAATGTTAGTGCCGCCCGTTTGGCAGACTGATCCTCTTCGATCTCAGCCTGTTCGAAAGCAAGCAGAAAACGGGCGCGAACGTCAACTGCCTCATCGATCGTCTTGAGTCCCGGTGCGTCTTTTTTCCAGGTGTCGTTGCCGAAATAATTCGTCTCGAAACCGGTCGCAAGAACCAGATAGTCATAAGGGTAAGACTGGTCGCCCAGCGTTATGGTTTGTGCATCGACTTCAACGCTGTCGACTTCCTTCATGTAAATGTTGACGTTAGCCTGTTTGCGGAAAAGGGTCCGAATAGGTGCGGCAATGGTCCCGGGGTGCAAGGCAGCGGTCGCTACCTGATAGAGGAGCGGTTGGAACAAGTGATGATTGTGTTTGTCGACCACAGTGACATTTGCATCGGTTCGGTGAAGAGCTCGTGCGGCGGCTACCCCTGCAAATCCGCCCCCAACGATCACGACACGCGGTGTGCTGGGAACCATTGGACCTCCCTGCTTTTTCAGTAGATGAAGAAGTGATTGAACTAAAGAAAGCTAACAACGGCAATATCCGGAATCATGTGGGTTTGCCGGCCTGCTCCGTATCGTGTAGCGATGATCGATTCCAATCGTCTCCAAGGTGCAAGATTACTTTTTTCGCAAAGCCCGTGCCCGCCTCCGTGTCAAAATCCCATACCGCATCGACACCGGCTGCTTGGTACATTTCAACCTGCTCCGGATAATCGGCGACCGCGAAAATGTAGGCATCATCTCCCGTGATCTCCTGAATGCGATTGGCGACACCGAGGTTTTCCTCGTATTCACGCATTGCCAAAAGCACTATTTTCACTTTACCTTCCCTGGCCCTGGACCAGAAATCATCGTCAGTGACGTCCGCCAGGATGACGTTACGGCCGGCAGCTCGATGCCGCTCAACGATTGCCGGATCTGAGCTGGCGCCGATCAGCACATCGCCGTATTGGGCCTTCAAGGTCTCGTACGCACCGGTGCCCAGCCGGGCCATGCCGATGATGGCAATCCTTGCCTCCCCCGGGCTGATTGGCAAATCCTCAGGCCACGGGGTTGGCTTTTCAAGACGGTTGACGAACCTTTGTACAGCGGCGTAAATTTTGTTGGCGCGAACATTCAACGGGGAGGCCACAATAAAAGTCATCGTCAGCGCTAACGCGATGACGACCAGCCAGTCGCCGCTCAACCAGCCGTTTCCCAGCGCCACGGCACCCACGATCAGCCCGAATTCACTGTAGTTTGCCAGGTTGAGGGAAACGAGAACAGAAGTCCGTGCGCGCAGCCGGAAAAGTTCCATAATCAGGCAGTACAGCGTCACTTTGACAGACACCGCCAATGCGAGCAGCAAAGCGATAAGTAATACCGGAATTGTAATTTCACCGGCGGTACCGATGCTCAGGAAAAAACTGACTAAAAGCAGATCTTTGAATCCCATAAGCTTTTTGGACATTTCGGCTGCGGAGGGATGGGCCGCCAGCAATGCGCCGATGAACAGCGATCCCAGATCGCCCTTCACGCCCACGAGATCGAACACAGTCCATACCCCGAAGGACAACGCCAGGCCATAGAGAATCAACAGCTCGCCATGTCCGGCCCGCGTCAGCAGTCTCATCAACACGGGGCGCAGGGGCAAGAAGCCGAATAAGGCAAATGCCCATATGGTAGGGATCTTTCCGGTAGATGCCGCAAGAAAAACCACGGCGAAGATGTCCTGCATAATCAGAATGCCAATCGCAATTTTCCCATGCCTCGAGTACATCTCGCCCTTTTCTTCCAGTGTTTTTACAGCAAACACGGTGCTGGAAAAACTGAGCGCAAAGGCAATCAGCAGGGCGATCGTGAAATCCACGCCCGCAAACAGGCTCAGGCCCGTCAGACTTATCCAGAAAAGCGCGATCCCGAATACCACCACGACGATCGCCATGTGCAGCGTGGCACCGGCCCACACGTATGGCTTTAACAAGGAACGCACATCAAGTTTCAGGCCGATGGTAAACAGCAGGAGTGTGACACCGAGGTCGCCCATCCTCTTGAGATCATCCGCATCCCCAAAGTCGAAAACATTCAAGATGAATCCACCGATCAAGTAGCCAACCATCGGCGGCAGTCCCAGGCGGGTAGCCAGGATGCCAAAAATTAAAGCGGGGCCAATCCAGATTAGATCATTCACTGCATTCTCCTTTTGTTGTTGATCTAGAGAGGGACCAAAGAGAAGAACATCCATAAATAAGCAAGTCATATTCCCTTTTTACATCAGATAGCGGCCTTTGACCGGTTCAAGGGGTGCTGGAATGTCGTCTTCGCCCAGTTGCTCGAGCAGATTGATTTCAATCATGCGAATGATACTCGACATCGGCGTATCGTGCGGTGTACCTTCGAACGGGTCCAGCATGACCTGACCGATGCTGAACATCAAGTATAAGAGTAACCCGATGACCGCCGATACCGGAATCGCCAAGTATCCGATCTCCTCGCTGAGCGTGGGAGGGAAGACGAGTACAAAGACCCAGATCGAGATGCGCATCATTGAGGCGTAATACGCCGGAAATACCGTGGTCTTGATGCGCTCAGCCATACCCTGGAACGTGCTGAATCGGTTGAGCATGTCGTTTGAACTGCGCGAGACGGATGACGTCGATGTGGCCCGCACGTTCAGCGGCGTCGATATCTTGGCCCTGTAGCTGTAAAATCGCGTTACCGACGTTGGAGGAGCCGCCGACTCTGGCGGCTTCTTCATTGCTGAGGTACTCTGCCCACTCTCGCGTCGACTCGCCACGAAGACGCTCCTTGACCGCATAGAGGTGTGCGATGTGCCTGCGAACCAATCGATGCTGAATAGCCGGCACGTCACCCTCGGCGGGCCCGAACAGGGTCATGGCCATTCTGCCGAAGGAGCGTGAGTCGTTAACAAAGGTCCCCCATATCTTGCGTGCCTCCCACCAGCGGTCGTAGGCCTGTGCGGTAAAGAAAGCAACAAAGAGGGAAATCACTGTCAAAAAACCACCCAACACGACCACGGACACGTCAATGCGCTCGCGCAAAAGATTGACATACGCCACCGTCGTCACTGCCACGCAGATCATGATGATGAGATCCGACCTCCAGCGCTCCCTTAGAAGGTCGAAAATGCTTATTCTTTTTTTAACGTACATTTATAGCGACCTACTCGAACCCCACTACTATGCTCGGCTGAGGTCGAGAATTTCCATCCGGTTGTTTCTATCCGGATAATTCCGTGACGGTCCTTCGGTTAGCAGAACAAGTTTATTCTCCACACCCTCAGATTGCAGTTTATCTTTGATTATCGGCTTCCAATTCCTTGGATGCTCACTGGAATGAACCGGAAAAACCCCATAAGAAAAGGTCAGGTTTTGACAGGTACTTTCTTCCGAGCTGACGGCCGTAATCCAGACGGGCAGTCGGTAGCGCGCAACGCTCCTGGCGGTTGCGCCACTGCGGGTTGGAACCACTACAACCGCTGGGGTAATGTGGCGCAGCGTGTTCTCCACATTCAGGGCAATAAGATCTTCCATGCGAATATTTCCGTCTTCGCCGACGTGTGTCAGTGTTTCTCGCAATTGATGGCCGGGACGTCGACGTTCAACCGCTGCGGCAATCTTGGCCAGCATGGCGACCGATTGCACGGGGTAATTACCCATGGCAGACTCACCGGAAAGCATCACACAGTCGGTGCCGTCCAAAATTGCGTTGGCAACGTCGGTTGCCTCGGCGCGGGTCGGAAGCCGGTGATTGGTCATGGACTCCAGCATCTGCGTGGCGGTGATAACCGGTTTTCCTTTGAGATTTGCCTGATACATGATGTGTTTCTGCACCATGGCAATTTCTTCGATGGGGATTTCGACCCCAAGATCACCCCGCGCGATCATGATTGCGTCAGCTGTGTCTAAAATTTTGTCCAGGTTATCAAGGGCCCGGGATCTTTCGATCTTGGCAATAATAAAAGGATGATGACCCAGTTTCTGCGCGGCATCACGAACCTGCTGAATATCCCTTCCGCTTTCAACGAATGATTGACTGACCGCATCGACCCCCTGCTCCAAAGCGAACTTCAGGCAATTGTAGTCGTGATCTGTAAAGGCGCTGATACCGAGATCGATATCCGGAAGATTCAAACCTTTGCGAGACCGAAGCTCACCGCCGACGACAACCTCGCAATGAACATCACTACCTTGGACACGAACGACTTCTATTTGAATAAAACCGTCGTTTAAATACAACCGGTCACCGGTCGTCACTCTCTGGGGCAAACTAGAGAAGCTGACCGAGACTCTGTCTTGGTTGCCGACAATATCTTCCGTTGTCAGTGTGAAAGAATTCCCCGGCTTTAACTCAATCGGCTCCGGGTCCAAATTACCGATGCGCATTTTAGGCCCGGGTAAGTCAGCCATAATGGCGACCTGTCGACCGGTCGCCTGGGAAGCAGCCCGGATTTTTTCTATTTTCTCCTTGTGGCTAGTGAAATCGCCGTGGGAAAAATTGAGTCGAACGACATTCATGCCGGTCTGAATCATTTGTTCCAATACGTCTTGGGAATCTGATGCCGGTCCGACGGTACAGACTATTTTGGTTTTATTTGCAAAAAAAACCATGATTTCACCTTCCTGATTTGATACGAGTGGGTAACATTATCGTTTGCATACTAAGTCTCTTTGCTTTATGCGCTTTGCCCTTAGTGCTTTAAAGACATATGCTCGGCGATATAGGCTCTAAGCTGTCGCCGAAGAACCGAAAACGAGAAAAAGCGCTCGCCGATTTTATAGTTGTGCGCGACTATTTCTTCACATAGCTTTGGATCTGCTAAAATTTCTTCCGTTTCCTTAACTGCTGCGTGCGTGACGTACCCGTCGAGTTCAACGGCCCGAAATCCCTTGGGCTTAATGTCTTTGGTGTATATCGAATATCTATTCACCACGATGGGTTTGCGAAAATAGACGGCTTCCATAAAGGCGTTGCCGAAGCCCTCAAAAGTCGAAGGGTAGGTCACCAAGTCGCATTTCGGAAAAATATCTGACAAGGTATAAATTTTCCTGCCATCTTCAGTAAGTCCTCTTTGCTCGTCGATGATGTCGTCGACAAAAATGGTTTTGACATTCAGAAATTCCGAATATTCCTTGAGCCTGTTTTGATAATCGTAGCCTTCATCACCGGAAGCATGTGAAATGACCAGTTTGGCTTTCTTGTCCAAACGACTGACCAGCTCGATTGCCATTTCAATGCCTTTGCGGGCCACAACCCGGGTCGGCTGAAGGAAAAACAGCTCGTCATCTTCGATGCCCAACGCCTGCCGTACATCGGTTGTGTAGTCATCCGGGAGGGGTGGCGGATTTTCGAAATCCATGATGTTTGGCATTACATCTCCGGCAATACCGCAGCGAAGGGCCAATTGGGCATTGGCAAAAGAATTAATCGTCACATGATCCATGCTGGGCAGATCCGGCGGAAACGCCATTTTAAGGTAATCCCAGACCCCATTGGTCATGAACCGGTCCCGCTCCCAATAAAAATCGTGATGGTGGGCAACGGTCGGGATACCGGTCTCCATAATCACCTGGGTAATAGCAATGCCCAGCGGGATATTCATCGGAATGGTTAAGGCATTTTGGGGAATGATGAGATCAATGTCGAATTTATCAATGAAATTGTGAAGATCATCCTTTAATTTCCGCGTCAGCCGGTGTATGTTTTCGGTTGTTGAACGACTGCGAACACTGACGTCAAATACATCATTCTGGATTTCTTTGATTTCAGGATGATTAAAATGCGCTTCGGCCGCAAAATAGGATTGCTCAGCCGGACGATCCAATTCTCCTGCAAAATAAAAGCAGTTGTAACCCTCTCCCTCAAATACGCGCTCCCATTTGGCAGTCTCCAACGAGACACCATCGGTCCCAGCCAGGCGGGTTGAGATAAATCCGACATTTTTTACTTCTCCGAAATAATGAGTGGTATCCATTTATTAAATCCTTTCGTTGTTAACCATTTTGTCTCTTTATTAAAAACATCAGCATGCAGGATCCTTTTGATCCTCCAGCACCTTCCGACGAGCCAGGTTCTCTATGCGCTATGCCCTATGCGCTCTGCTTACCCTTTTCCGCATTCCAAAATCCAAAATCTAAAATTTTATTTCATTTCCCACGGCTGACCGGTGGACGCCAAGACACTACACCACAGCCACCCGTTGGGATCGATTTTCTTGCGTTCGGACGCGGCCGCATGGATCGGCACGTGGGTAAATTCATTTTTCCAAAAACCGACCACCATGTTGGTTCGTCCTGCCATTCCGGCATGCACGGCATTATGTCCCAAAAGCAAGCAGAACGCCGAATCATGCGGATTGGCAGGCATACTGCGAATGTTGTAACTGGGATCAATGTATTTCAGCGTTATTTCCATTCCCGCTTTTTTCAAATAATCCGTAATCTGGTCCTTAAGAAACGTTCCGATGTCCCCAAATCGGATATTTCCGGATGCATCCCGTTGCTGGGTGGCGGCCATCAGCTCCTGTCCGGCACCCTCACCCACAACGATGACGGCATGATGTCTTTTTTCGAGTCTTTCTTTCAGAGCTTTGCTAAGCCCTGCCAGCGTAAATTCCACTTCCGGCACCAGGCAAAAATTGACATCGCTGTTGGCCAGGCACGCATAAGCCGCAATAAATCCGGACTCGCGACCCATCAGCTTCACCAACCCGATACCGTTGCGCGCGCCTTCGGCCTCCGTATGGGCCGAGTATATCGAGGTCGTCGCTTCCGAAACTGCGGTAACAAAGCCAAAGGATTGTTCAACATAAGAAATGTCATTGTCTATGGTTTTGGGGATGCCGACAACACCGATCTTCAATTGGCGATCTGCGATCTCCTCAGAAATGGCCCGGGCACCTCGCAAGGTTCCGTCTCCACCAATGGTGAACAGCAGGCCGATGTTCATGCGTTCCAAACAATCGACCATCTCGGAGACATCCTGGGGACCGCGGGATGATCCCAGAATGGTGCCGCCTTTCTGATGGATGTCCTCAACGACCGCAGGAGTCAATTCGATGGGCGCATGACCGTATTTGTAGGAAAGCCCCTCATAGCCGTACGGAAAACCGAATATCATACGCACATCGTAATGGTAATGGAGCGCCAGAACAATGGCGCGAATCACATCGTTGAGGCCCGGACAAAGCCCCCCGCAGGTTACAATTCCGCATTTTAGTTTCCGGGGATCAAAGAAGATCTTCTCCCGGGGTCCTGATTTCTCAAATACAGGAGGTCTCTCCCCCGCGTTTAGCAACTGCTCAATTTTTTCCAAATTCGGGTGGTAGAGCACGTATTCGTTTTCGCCGGTGAACCGGATATTGGATAGCGGAGACGGGATACGACACTCGCCCAATCGCTGTACCTCAAAGTTTAAACTTTTATCTTCCATTAAGATTCTCCTAATCCGAACAAGCGGGAATTAAAGGTTGAAGACTGAAGATTGAATATTTGTGGTATTCTATCGATTCTATTTCGCCGCCATTTTAAAACCCATGAACTAAAAATTCCTCAGAATGAGTTTTAACGGCATTGGGGTAGTAGAATTAACAATCCGCAATCTGCAATCCGAAATCCGCAATCATTCACGCTTGGCCGGCGCTGCCAAGCACCCGCTCGTTCTTGCGCTTGACCATCTGAATCAATTCCTGCCGGGCAGGCCCCAGATATTTGCGGGGGTCGAACTCAGCCGGGTTTTCAGCAAAGACTTTTCTTATAACCGCCGTTATGGCCAGCCGGCCGTCACTGTCGATATTGATTTTGCACACAGCCGAGCCGGCGGCTTTTCTTAATTGCGACTCTGGAATCCCCACCGCATCGTCCATTTTGCCGCCGAAAGCGTTGATCATCCTGACATACTCGGGCTCGATTGAGGAGGCTCCGTGCAGGACAATGGGAAAACCGGGTACGCGTTTTTCAATTTCTTCCAGAATATCGAACCGCAGAGGCGGGACTTCTTCACCGGGTTTGACTTTAAATTTATAGGCGCCGTGGGAGGTGCCGATGGATATCGCCAGGCTGTCTACGCCGGTCCTGGCAACAAATTCTTCGACCTCTTCCGGTTTGGTATAATGCGATACCTCATGGGAGACTTCATCTTCAACGCCGGCCAGAACCCCCAGTTCGCCTTCTACCGTCACGTCGCGTTCGTGCGCATAGTCAACGACCTGTTTGGTCAGGGCCGCATTATCCTCAAACGGATGGTGGGATCCGTCGATCATGACCGAGGAAAAGCCGGAGTCAATACAGGATTTGGCCAGCTCAAAGCTGCTGCCGTGATCCAGATGCAGTGCAATCGGGATATCGGCATCCAGCGCCTTGACCATCCGGACCGCCCCCATGGCCATATAAGGCAAAAAGGCCGGGTCGGCATACTTGCGGGCGCTGCCGGACACCTGTAAAATCACCGGCGATTTTGATTCCGCACACCCGATAACGATGCCATGAAGCTGCTCCATATTGTTAAAGTTATAGGCCGGGATGGCATAGCCGCCCGCCATCGCCTTTTTGAACATGTCCCTGGTATTGACTAATCCCAGTTCGGTGTAGTGTTTTATGTCTGGCATGATGACCTCCGATGATTTTTTTAGCTGGAGTATTGGAGCATTTCGATTGCGGATTTGGGATTGCAGATTGCGGAATGAAATAATTTACCGAATCACATATCTCAGTCATCAATTTTTACTCCAAAACCCAAAATCTAAAATCCAAATTGAAGTTGCTCCATCACTCCATATGAATTTGCTTTTGCAAAGTCGTGAAATGCTTTTCTCTATGCAATGACGTCTTACCGGATGCCGGTTTATGAGTTGAATGCCGCCAGTCTTTCGATCAAGTCGACAACTCTATTCGAGTAGCCCCACTCATTGTCATACTAGGAAACCATGCGGGCATATCCGTCTTCCTGGGAGTTGGTGGACAGGGCATCGAAGATGCTCGAATGGGTGTTGCCGATAATATCACTGGATACCAATGGCGCCTCACTGTATTCGATCACCTGCTTCATCGGCCCTGCGGCAGCTTCCTGTACCGCCGCATTGATATCGCTGCGGGACGCTTTTTGGCCCAGCCGGCAGGCGAGATCCACGATCGAGCCGTCCGGCACCGGAACCCGCATGGCCAATCCATCCAGTTTACCCTGCAGCTGGGGCAGCACTTTGCCGACGGCCTTGGCCGCCCCCGTGGTTGTCGGAATGATATTTTCAGCTTTTTTTAAGGGTTCCATTACAAACTCCCGCCTAAAACCGCACCGGCCGGATAAAGCCCTTTTTCCCGGCGTATTTCGCTGCACTGCCCAATTCTTCTTCGATGCGCAGCAGTTGATTGTATTTTTCGACCCGTTCGCCCCGGCAGGGTGCGCCGGTCTTCAGATGCCCGGTATCCAGGGCTACCGTCATATCGGCAATAAAGCTGTCGATGGTTTCGCCGCTGCGGTGGGAAACACAGGCACCCCAGCCGGCTTCGCGGCACATCTGAACGGCTTTGATGGTTTCCGTCAGCGTCCCGATCTGGTTGAGCTTGATCAGGACCGCATTGGCCGACCGTTCCTGAATGCCCCGCTTAATATACTCCACATTGGTCACAAAAAGGTCGTCCCCGATCAGCTCAATGCTGTCTCCCAGTCGCTGATTGAGGTCCCGCCAACCGTCCCAGTCATCCTCGGCCAGTCCGTCTTCGATCGAGCAGATCGGATAGGTATCGATGAGTTTTTCTAAATAACTCACCATCTCTTGCGAATTGCAGGTGCGGTTTTCAGTACGCAGGTTGTAACGGCCGTCCTCGTAAAACTCACTGGCGGCGGGATCCAAACTGATGCCCACATCCGGCCCCGGCTTCAGGCCGGCCTTCTCAATGCCTTTGACAATCAGCTGCAGGGGCTCTTCGTTGGAAGACACGTTAGGTGAAAAACCGCCTTCATCGCCAACCCCGACATGGTGGCCGGCTTCCATCAGCACCGCACGCAGGGCCTGATAAATTTCACTGGACCAGCGCAGGGCCTCCCGAAAGCTTTCAGCGCCGTAGGGCGCCACCATGTACTCCTGAAAATCAGAACCCTGCCAGCGGGCATGGGCGCCACCATTCATGATATTGAGCATCGGAACCGGCAACCGGCCGGGCCCGTCACCACGCAGATAGCGGAACAGCGGCACATTCAAGGTCAGCGCAGCTGCCCGGGCCACAGCCAGCGAGACCCCCAAAATGGCATTGGCACCCAGCCGACCTTTATTGGCCGTACCATCCAGCTCAATAATGATATTATCGATTTCCTCCTGATCGGTGGCGTCCAGTCCCGCGATCTTTTCACTGATCACCCCGTTGACGTTTTCAACCGCATTGAGAACCCCTTTGCCATTAAATCGCGCTTTGTCGCCATCGCGCAGTTCGATGGCTTCGCGGGCGCCGGTCGAAGCACCCGACGGCACCCCGGCCCGGGCGGTTGCGCCGCCGTTCAGGCTAACTTCAACCTCCACGGTTGGATTGCCGCGGCTGTCCAAAATTTCCCGGGCAACAATTTTCTCTATCTTTGTATCGGTGGTTGTCATTTGCTAAATCCTTTCATTATATATTAATGTCGAATACAAAAAATAAGTTCGAAGCTTCTAAGCTTTTTCCGAAACTACGCTCACAAAAAGTGACCAATAGTAGAAATTGTTTTTTTAGAATGGAATATTGGAATGTTGGAATAATGGAATATTGGGAACCGAAAACGGATGGCGGTCTGATTTTATAAACTGATCCGTGCCATCTTTATAAAAATAGACCCCATTCCACTAAACTCAGTATTCCAATATTCCTGTATTCCATCATTCCGCTCCCGTTGGCAGCAGGATTTACGACATAGCCAATTGTCTCTGACCTTGGGCCCAGAGGACCAGGATTTCTGCGACATATTAAATATCCGATCATCCTAGCCAAGCCTCAAGGCTCGGTTCAAATCCTCAATCAATATGACTTCCCGCCACCTGGGCCTGGATAGCCGTGATCGCGACGGTGTTGACGATATCCGGTATCGTGCATCCGCGGCTCAAATCGTTGACGGGTTTGTTCAGGCCCTGAAGTATCGGACCGATGGCCACTGCGTTGGCAGAACGCTGCACCGCTTTGTACAGGTTGTTGCCGGTATTCAGATCCGGAAAGATAAAAACGGTGGCGTGACCGGCCACCTCGCTTTCCGGCAGTTTGGTGCCGGCGACCCCGGCATCCACCGCCGCATCGTACTGGATGGGACCTTCGATTTTTAAATCAGGACGACGCTCTTTGGCGATGTGCGTGGCATTGCGCACTTTGTCCACCTCCGCTCCTTTGCCGGATTGCCCGGTGGAATAAGAACACATCGCCACCCGGGGTTCGATACCGTAGATGGCGGCGGTTTCTGCCGAATTGATGGCAATATCCGCCAATTGTTCGGCGTTTGGATCGGGATTTACCGCACAATCCCCGTAGACCAAAACCCGGTCTGCCAAACACATTAAAAATACACTGCTAACGATGGAAAACGCGGGACGGGTTCTAATAATCTGAAGTGCCGGCCGGATGGTATCGCCGGTGGTGTGAATGGAACCGGAAACCATACCGCCGGCAAGCCCGTCATTGACCAGCAGGGTACCGAAGTAGTTGACATCTGTTATGGTATCCATAGCCATTTCTTCTGATACGCTTTTGTGTTTGCGCAGTTCATAGTAGGTCTGGTAAAATCCCCGGCGCAACTCCGAGGTGGCCGGGTCGATAATTTGAATGCCTTTCAGGTCGAGGCCCAGCAAATCTTTTTTATGATGAATTTCTTCGGCGTTGCCTAAAAGCGTTAGGTCGACGACGCCTCGCCGCAAAAGAATTTCCGCAGCTCGCAGTATACGCTCATCCTCACCTTCCGGAAGCACGATGTGCTTTCGGTCGGCTTTGGCTTTTTCGATCAGCTCATACTCGAACATGATCGGTGTAACCCGGTCCGACCGACCTACATCTATACGTTTTTCCAATTGCTTCATATCGACGTGCGCTTCAAAAATACCCAGGGCAGCCGCAATTTTGCGGTCATTGCCGGGTGTCAACGCCGGGCGGACGGCGTTGGCATTCATAGCGGCGGTAAACGTATCGGTTTCGACACGCATAACGGGTAGCGGCGACGGCTTCCGAAAACCATTAATCAGGTGCATCACCTGGGGCGCGGGCGGCATATCACCGGTCAACAACAGGCCGGCAAGATTCGGCGATGTGTCGGACATCGCAGTGGCCATAGTACCCATAATGACATCAGCGCGATCACCCGGGGTGATAACCAAATCTCCATCGATAGTAATTCCATGACGCCAAGCGCCACCACCGACTTGCCACTGCCAGGCTCGACTCCGGTGATGTATAATTTGCGTGCCATATTATGCTCCTTTCAAAACACCCTCAAACCTCTCTTACGGAACTGATTTTGCACCCGGGCCACCAATTCTTCTGATGGAGGCTCGGTTTCCTTGAGTTGGTAATCCAGGTTCAACGCCTCCCATTTGTGTTCGCCCATTTTATGGAAGGAAAGCACTTCGACCCGCTCCACATTTTGCAGTGCGGCCACAAAATCGGCCAGATTTTCGATATCGTCATAATCGTCGGTCAGCCGCGGCACCAGCACAAACCGGATCCAGATCGGTTTTTCCATAGAAGAGATCCGTTTGGCAAATTCCTGTGTCGCAGCCGCCTTCCCGGCAGTCACGTTGCGATAGATGTCCGGGTCAAATGCCTTGATGTCCAGCAGAACAAGATCGGTATCGGCCAGCATTGCATCGGTCATACGTTGACCCAGAACACCGGAGGTATCGAGGGCTGTGTGAAGTCCGCGTTGTTTGCACTTTCGCAGCAGGTTGGCCAGATATTTCATCTGCACCAGGGGTTCACCCCCGCTAAACGTTACCCCGCCGCCGGCCTTGATCAAAAAGTCGGCATATTTTTCAATTTCGCCCATTACCTGATCGGAGGTCATCGGAGTACCGTTGCGTACCTGCCACGTATCCGGATTCTGACAATACTGGCAGCGCAGCGGGCAACCCGTCATGAAGACCACGAACCGCATGCCCGGACCGTCAAGGGTGCCGGCAGTCTCAAAGGAATGAATGAATCCGGTCTGCCCGGTCTCATCCGGATCGACACCAACTTCATCACTTGAATCTACCTTTAAATCAAGCCTGTGATACCGACCGCCGGCCTTATCGTCGCGCTTATTCGTCATGAAATACCCGCTTCTTTTTTAATCCAACATTGAATTCCTGTTCCTCAGGGCCAGTCGTTGATCCCGCCACCGGGGGTCAAAGTAAACTGGCCATGCCGCTAACGACATGCCAGAGTATTGGAGTACTGGAGCATTGGAAAAAATTTTCCGAACCGATTCGGGCGGTTAATATGATCTGCCATCACCTAGCTGAGTTTATTTTGCTCAAATACATTGACCGAGCCAATAATCACGGCGACAGATTTTTTAAAAAGCGGTTTATTCACCGCGGGCCCAATAACTACCAACACTCCAACACTCCAATACTCCAGTACTCCAATACTCCATAACTCCAATACTCCAGTACTCCTCCTGGTACCCCCCTCGGGAGGCAATCCAAAGCCGCGTCATCTGGGTCCGAATTCTTTACTCCTCATGCCGCTTGTTCCTCGCCCGGCACAGGGTTCCTGCCGGTGTCTACATGTCCGACTTCAACACCGTGACAGATAGGGCCGACTGTCGCCGCGGCATTAAAATCGTGAAACGTCCGTTGGATCACATCCATCTGTTGTTCCTTGGTCAGCCGAATGAAATTAACGGCATAGCCGGATACCCGGATGGTCAACTGGGGGTATTTTTCGGGTTGCTCCATTGCTTCCAGCAGCAGTTCACGATCGATGACGTTTACATTAATGTGCTGCCCGCCGTGTTCTTTGTAGCCGTCCAAAAGGACCAGCAAGTTGGCAATACGGTCTTTTTCCGTTCGTCCCAGGGCGGTTGGGATAATGGAGAACGTGTAGGAGATGCCGTCCTGGGCCTCGTCATAGGGCAACTTTGCCACGGATGCCAGGGAGGCCACGGCACCCTTGATGTCGCGACCGTGCATCGGATTGGCTCCCGGGGCAAACGGTTCGCCGGCCCGGCGACCGTCGGGGGTGTTGCCGGTTTTTTTGCCGTAAACGACGTTGGACGTGATGGTCAAAATCGACTGGGTGTGGGTGGCATCACGGTAGGTCGGAATGCGGCGGATCTTCTCCATAAATGTTTTGGTGACCCACACGGCCAGATCGTCGACCGGGTCGTCATTGTTGCCGAAATGCGGAAAATCCCCCTCCACCCTGTAATCCACCGCTAAACCGCTCTCATCGCGAATGACATGCACCTTGGCATACTTGACGGCGGACAAACTGTCGGCCACCACTGACAGCCCGGCAATGCCGCAGGCCATCGTACGGAAGACTTCGCGATCATGCAGCGCCATCATCACGCGTTCATAGGCATATTTATCATGCATGTAGTGAATAATGTTGAGCGCATTGACATAGGTACGGGCCAGCCACTCTAACATATTCTCATAGGTTTTGATGACCTCGTCAAATTCCAGGACATCGGCAGTTATCGGTTTCATCGGGGGGGGTTATCTGCACGCCGGAATTCTCGTCACGGCCACCGTTGATGGCATATAAAAGCGCTTTGGCCAGGTTGACCCGGGCCCCGAAAAACTGCATCTGCTTGCCGATGCGCATGGGAGACACGCAGCAGGCGATGCCATAGTCGTCTCCCCAGTACGGCCGCATGAGGTCGTCGCTTTCGTACTGAATCGAGCTGGTCTCAATGGAGATGCGGGCGCAGTATGCTTTAAACCCGTCAGGCAGTTTCGGGGACCAGAGCACGGTCATGTTGGGCTCGGGTGCGGGCCCGAGATTGATCAATGTCTGCAAAAATCGAAAGCTGGACTTCGTCACCAGGGTGCGCCCGTCCAATCCCATACCGCCGATACTTTCGGTGACCCAGGTGGGATCGCCGGAAAACAGCGCATCGTATTCCGGGGTTCGCAGAAACCGGACAATCCGCAGCTTGATTACCAGATCGTCAATCAACTCCTGGGCCGCGGATTCATCGATTTCCGCCGATTGCAAATCGCGTTCGAAATAAACATCCAAAAAGGTCGACGCGCGGCCGAACGACATGGCCGCACCGTTTTGCTCTTTGATTGCCGCCAGGTAACCAAAATAAGTCCACTGGACGGCCTCCCGTGAATTGAAAGCCGGCCGGGCGATATCAAATCCATACTTGCGGGCCATATCCTTGAGCTCGCCAAGCGCCATAATCTGTTCGGACATCTCCTCGCGCTGCCGAATGATCTCATCATTCATGGACCGGTTGTCGAGCGCCGCTTTTTGGGCCTGTTTATCCTTGATCAGACGATCAACACCGTACAGGGCCACCCGGCGGTAATCGCCGATAATCCGGCCCCGGCCGTAAGCGTCAGGCAGGCCGGTAACCATTCCGCAGCTGCGGGCTGACCGAATTTCAGGGGTATACACATCAAAAACGCCCTGATTGTGGTCCTTGCGATAGCGGCGAAACGCTTCTTCAACGGTGGCAGCCAGCTCATATCCATAGGCCTTCAGCCCGTTTTGAACCATGCGAAGTCCACCGAAGGGAAAGATCGCACGTTTCAGCGGCGCATCCGTCTGCAAACCGACGATACGCTCGTTTTCCTTATCGATATATCCCGGCAGATGCGCGGTAATGCTGGAGCCAACCTCAGCAGACACGTCAAGAACACCCTTTTCGTGCTCTTCTTTCAGCAGTTCCAGTATCTGCTGCCATAACGTTTCGGTACGCTCGGTAGCACCGCATAAAAAAGAAGCCTCTCCTTCATAAGGGGTATAATTTTGCTGGATAAAGTCGCGTACATCAACTTCGGTTTGCCAGCGGCCGGCTTTAAACCCGTGCCAGGGCTCCCGGTCTTCGGAATGATGGTTCTTTAAATCGGTTTTGTGATTCTCAGGAATTGTCATGGCGTCAGATCTCTCCTTAGCAGTTGAATTTATTATTTTTTCTTTTTCCAGCGCCACTCATCGTAGTACTCTAAATTCACCAGATCGCCGAGCTTCTTTACCTCTTTTTCTCTTTGCTGGAGACTCGCCCTGATCACATCACCTACCGTAAGCAATCCAATGAATTGGTCGTGTCTCAACACCAGCATGCGCCGGACACGCTTGCCGAGGAAAATATCTTTAATCTTGTACACCGCCGTATCATGCGGAACAAACAGAAGCTCTTTGCTCATATAGTCACCGATTTTGGCGGTTTTAGGGTCAAAGCTTTCGCTAATCGTATTGCGCATCAGGTCGCGCTCGGTCCAGATACCGACATATTTTTCCCCTTCCTTGATCATAATGGCGCCGATTTTACTCCCCACCATCAATTTTAAGGCATCATAAATGGTGGTTTCAGGTGAAACACTGATTATTTCGCTGCCTTTTTCTTCAATGATGTCTTCCGCCGTAGGGATCATGGCTTATCTCCTTTTTTTCCAATATTGAAAAACTGGTTCTCGGGGGCCCCGAATTTTGGCCAAAAAAAAGTAATAACACTTCCCAATTCTATCCGCCAAAATCATCAAACAGGATGTTCTCCGGCTCTACACCAAGATCATCCAGCATTTTGGTGACGGCTGCGATCATCATTGGCGGGCCGCAGAGATAGTATTCGCAATCCTCCGGAGCGGGATGGTCGGCGAGATAATAGTCATAGAGCACATCGTGAATAAATCCTGTGTATCCTTGCCAGTTGTCCTCGGGAAGGGGCATCGAGAGGGCCGCGTGCCACTGAAAGTTTTCAAACTCTGCGGCAAGAGCATCAAAGTCTTCCACATAAAACATCTCCCGCAAACTCCGGGCGCCATACCAAAAAGATATTTTTCGGGTCGCGTGCAGGCGTTTCAGCTGGTCAAAAATATGTGAACGCATGGGGGCCATGCCTGCGCCACCGCCGATAAACAGCATTTCATTGTCCGTATCCTTTGCAAAGAATTCACCGAAGGGCCCTGAAATGGTCACCTTGTCGCCCGGATTGAGATCAAAGATATACGATGACATCTGCCCGGGAGGTGCCCCCGGCATATCCGGCGGCGGCGTGGCGATTCTGACATTCAGCATGATGATATCCTGCTCCAGCGGGTGGTTGGCCATGGAATACGCACGCACTACCGGTTCGTTGACTTCGGAAACATACCGCCAGAGGTCATATTGATCCCAATCCGGCTTATATTCGTCCTCAATGCTAAAATCTCGGTACCTGATGGTATGGGGCGGCGCTTCAATCTGGATGTAGCCTCCGGCGCGAAAATCTACAGTTTCACCGGGCGGCAGTTCCAGAATCAACTCCTTAATATAGGTTGCCACATTGTCATTTGACCGAACGGTGCATTCCCATTTTTTAATGTCAAATAGCTCCAGAGGAATTTGGAGACCAAGGTCCCCCTTGATAGCCACCTGACACGATAAGCGGTATCCTTCACGCAACTGCCGGCGATTCAGTTTGGATTTTTCGGTGGGCAGTGCGTCGCCGCCGCCCGTGTTTACGATAACCTTGCACTCTCCGCAGGTGCCTCCCCCGCCGCAGGCCGATGGCAGAAAAATTTTACGCTCTCCCAGGGTGTTGAGCAGTTTAGCGCCCACCGGCACCTGCAACGATTTGTCCGGATCATCGTTAATACCAACGACGACGTTACCGCTCGCGACCAATATCGATCGCGCCAGCAAAATGACGGCGACGAGCGCCAAAATGATCAGGGTGAACATAAATACGCTGAGAAAAATCAAACCGATTCCAGCCATGATTTTCCTTTCCGTCTTACAGCTGAATTCCCGAAAATAGCATAAATGCCATCGCCATCAGGCCGGTGACAATGAAGGTGATGCCAAGTCCCCTGAGGCCGGCAGGAACATTGCTGTATTTCATTCGTTCACGGATTCCGGCCAGGCCGATAATGGCAAGGGCCCAGCCGGTCCCACAGCCAAAACCGTACACTACGCTTTCGGTGAAATCATAATTGCGGCGTACCATGAATAGCGATGCACCCAGAATGGCACAGTTGACGGTCAGCAGGGGGAGAAAGATCCCGAGTGCGTTGTAGAGTTTCGGGACGAACCTGTCCATGGCCATTTCCAAAATCTGCACCATGGCTGCAATGACGCCGATATAAGTGACCGCGCCCAGAAAGGTCAGATCCACTCTCCGGGAAGCCGGCCCAGCTTAAAGCGCCTTCCATTAAAACGTACGTGTAGATTAAATGATTTATCGGAACCGTGATGGTTTCGACGACAATGACGGCGATTCCCAGTCCGAAGGCGGTTTCCACCTGCTTGGAAACTGCCAGAAAGGTGCACATGCCGAGAAAAAATGCCAGTGCAAGATTTTCCACAAAAACTGCGTTGACGAACATACTCAGGTAATGTTCCACCATCGCTTAACCCTCCTCCACCTGTTCAGGCTTGAAGGTGCGCAAAATCCATATAAACAGACCGATCAGGATGAAGGCACTGGGCGCCAACAGGAACAAGCCATTGGGGACATACCAGCCGCCCTCCGTTGTCAGCGAAAGCACCGATAAACCAAACAGCTTCCCCGAGCCCATCAGTTCTCTGCAAAATGCCACAACCAGCAGCACCAACCCGTAGCCCAGAGCGTTGCCGACGCCATCCACAAAACTGATGGCCGGCGCATTTTTTGTGGCAAAGGCTTCGGTTCTTCCCAAAATGATGCAGTTGGTGATGATCAGCGAGACAAAGACCGACAGCTGTTTGCTGATATCATAAGCAAAGGCCATAATGAACTGATCGGCCAAAATAACCATGGATGCAATGATGGTCATCTGGCCGATGAGGCGGATGCTGGCCGGCAGCTGGTTGCGAATCAGACTAACGGCAAGATTGGAGAAGGCTGCCACAAAGATGACGGCCAATGTCATGACCAACGCCGTTTCCAATTTTGTGGTGACGGCCAGCGCGGAGCAGATTCCCAATATTTGGGCGGCAACCGGGTTGTTGTTAAAGAGAGGATCGAACAGTACCTTGCGGAAATTGTTCATGGGTTGTTCTCCCGATATTCAATTCTATTGGGCAGCGAGCGTCTTCAAAAAGGGGCCATACCCGTTTTCCCCCAACCAGAATTTCACCAGTTGGTCCACACCTCGGGTGGTAATGGTCGCACCCGCTATTCCGTCGATTTGATGCTTGGCATCCGGTGTGCCCGCATTGACGGGTCCTTTTACAACGGTGAGCTTTACATCGCCGCTTTCTCCGAAGACTTCCTTGCCTTTCCATTTTGCTTGCCAGCGCGGATTGACAATTTCTCCGCCCAGACCGGCAGTCTCCCCCTGTTCATAAAAAGTAATTCCGGTTACCTTTCTCAGATCTTTGTCCAGCGCCAGAAATCCGTATAGCATTGAATACAGTCCTCTGCCGTAAACCGGCAGGATAATTCTTCGCAATGCCTCGTTGTCTTTGACATAATAAACCACCATATACTTGGGCATCCTGTCAATCTGGGCGATGTCTACATCGGGGGAAACGGATCGGCCGTACTCGGCATGCTTGGCCATATCGTTGATGTCAAAATCCGCGATGTTCAGCGCTTCATCAAAGCGGTCTTCTCCGATTGTTTCACCCCTGCTTAGATCGATCATGATCGGTTTTATTTTAGCGGTGTAAACATCAGCCATATCCATATCATCATTGTAGAGTTCGCCGGCGAGCAGGATGTTCTTTATTTTGTCAAGCCGTCTGTTTTCAGCTTGAATCGAGCTTAGCGAAACCGCGGCCGTGGCAATCAGAAGTGAGCAGACCAGGCAAATCCCTACAGTAACCAGGATCGTTTTTTTGATACTCTCATCTGCCATAACTGAACTGCCTCCTTTTAATGTTGCGCCGGACGAAAATCTTGTCAATCGCCGGTGCAAAAACATTTGCAAACAAAATGGCCAGTACGATACCTTCCGGATATCCGATATTGACGACCCGGATCAGCACCGTCAGACCGCCGATCAGGAAACCGTACCAGTAAAGTCCCTGCTGGGTATGGGCGGCACTGACCGGATCAGTGGCCATATATACCGTACCAAAAATAAAACCACCGGTTACAAATTGCCACAGCGGAGACAGCTGGAACATGGGGTTGGTATCGCTGCCGACCATATTGAACATCAAGGCAGTAGCCACCAATCCCAGCACGCAGCCGAGCATGATGCGCCAGGAACCAACCCGGGTTACAATCAAAATCACCGCTCCGATTAAACAGGCCAAAGTCGAGGTTTCTCCCAGCGATCCCGGTATGAATCCCCAGAATGCATCCCCCAGCGTGTAGGAAGGAACCAGCGTTGGATCGGCAAACTCCGCCAGAAGTGTGGCGCTGCTGTAACTGTCCACCGCCACCCAAACGCTGTCGCCGGACATTTGTCCCGGATAGGCAAAATAAAGAAACGTCCGACCGACAGCCGCCGGGTTCAAGATGTTCATGCCGACCCCGCCAAAGACTTCCTTGCCGATGACCACACCGAACGAGACGCCTAGCGCCACCTGCCATAAGGGAATATTGGGCGGCAAAATAAGCGCAAAGATCAACCCGGTCACCAGAAACCCTTCGGCAACCGGATGGCGTCGGATAACGGCAAAGAGCACTTCCCAGAAACCGCCGGCGGCCATGGTTATTAGATAAATCGGAAAAAAGTAGAGGGCGCCGTGCAGCACATTGCTTATTATGCTGTCGGGATGAATACCGATCCCCAAAAATGCGAGTGCCGCTCCGCGCCAACCGGCCACGGATGTCTGACCGAGCTGCTGCAGGGCAAGATTGGCCTGCAGACCGGTATTGTATAGCGCCATGATCACCGTCGGAATCAACGCCAGAATCACCGTCAGCATCATGCGCTTTAAGTCCATGGCGTCGCGCACATGCGGCGCGGCTGCGGTGACGGTACCGGGGGTATACAATATCGTATCCAGGGCCTCAAAAAGCGGGTGCAGCCGGGCCAACCTTCCCTCCTGTGAAAAGTGCCTGGCCTGTCTGTCCAGAAAATTCCTCAAGACCTTCAATGGTTAGCCTTCCTTTTCGATCAGCGTTAGATTGCGCCTCAACAGCGGCCCGAATTCGAGCTTGGACGGGCATACAAAGGCGCATAGTGCCAGATCTTCCTCGTCCAATTCCAGACAGCCGAGGTTCTCAGCCTCCTCGACATCATCCACGGCCAGGGCGCGCAGCAAAAACAGCGGTAGAATATCCAAAGGCATAACGCGCTCATAGCTGTAGTTGGGAATAATCGCCCGTTTCTCCCCATGGGTCGACGTGTTGAAGTCGAATTTCTTGTTGGGAATTAGTTTGGAAAAAACGATATTCTTGATGGAATAGAGATCCAGCCCGGGGTTGAGATATCCCAGCAACTCCCGTTTGCGATATTCCGGCAGCACGGAAATTTGCTGATGAAATTTGCCGAGAAAAGCAGTGTGTCCTTCCGCCCTATGGCCGGAAAGCACCGAACCGGAGACCGCCCGGTTTTCGCCGTCCGCCAGTTCACCCTCGGTGATGTCTTCAACGGCCGCACCGATTCGTGTTTTTATCAGGCGGGGGTTTTTTACGGAAGGGCCGGCAAGGGAAGCCACGCGCTCCATGTGCAAGCGTCCGGTGGTAAACAGTCTGCCGACCGCGATCACATCCTGCAGACCGATGTGCCAGATGATTCTGTTGCGATTCGCGGGGTCGAGAAAATGGATGTGGGTTCCGACGAGGCCGGCAGGATGCGGCCCGCTGAATTCTTCAACCACCAGTTTCGGCAGATCGGTTTGCGGTATTTCCAATTCGGGTGTTTTGCACACGAAAATTTTGCCGTCGGTTAATTTCGAAATCGCTTTCAGCCCGTTGCCGAAATCCCGCTCCTGACCTTCCAGAATTTTGTTGACGGACGGCGCCAGGGGATTGGTATCCATGGCGGTAATAAAAATTGAATGGGGACTCGTTGCGGGATTGGGGGCCTTGCTGAACGGCCGGGTCCGAAAGGCGGTCCACAGCCCGGATTCAAGCAGCTGGACGACCACCTGTTCCCTTTTAAGGGTGGCGAGCCGGCTCTCAGCATAAGATTGGAATGTTTCCTCGCCGTCACCGCTAAGCTGAATGACGACAGACAGCAAGGCCCGCCTGGCACCGCGATGGATGGCAATCACTTTGCCGGCCGCGGGAGACGTGTAGCGAACACCGGGTATGCTTTTGTCCGTAAACAGCAACTGGCCCAGTTTGACCTTATCGGCCACCCGCACCGCCATCGTCGGCTTCAAACCGACATAATCACCGCCAAGAACCGCCACTTTTGAGGGGGTGATTGTTTCGGCAATCGCCTGATTAGGCTCCCCGGAAATAGGGAGATCCAAACCTTTTTTGATTTCGATCATTGTTTCTCCTTAACTATGCCCGCCCGTATTCATCACATCACCGGTTGGTTTTTTTGGCCGTCAAATTTCAAGCGGCGCTAAATCAATCGGTACCGCCCGAGTGTGCCAAATGTCCTCACAGTATTCCCGGATGGAGCGATCAGATGAAAATTTGCCCATGCGCGCCACATTGAGAATTGCCGCGCGGGTCCACTGGTTTTGATTCCGGTAAAGTTGCCCGGCGTGGTCCTGACATTCAAGATAAGACCGATAGTCCGCCAGCACCAGATATTCATCACGCCACAATAAAGAATCCACCAGAGGTTCAAATAATGACGCATCACCACGAGAGAATACACCGGAGCGGATCTGGTCAATCGTCCGGCGCAGCTGCTCGTCCGAATCATAGTATTCTTTGGGGCTGTAGCCGCGGGCCTTTCGCTCTTTGACCTGCTCGACCGTGAGCCCGAAAAGGAAGAAGTTTTCAGCTCCAACCTCTTCCCGGATTTCAATATTGGCACCGTCCAGCGTGCCGATGGTCAAGGCGCCGTTCATGGCAAATTTCATGTTGCCGGTTCCGGAAGCCTCTTTGCCGGCCATGGAAATCTGCTCCGACAGATCCGCTGCCGGATAAATCAGCTGGCCGCTTTTGAGATCAAAGTCCGGCAAAAAGGCCACTTTCAGCCGTCCTCCGACATCGGAATCGGAGTTCACCACTTCGGCCACACCATTGATTAACTTGATAATCAGTTTGGCCAGGTAGTAGCCGGGGGCTGCCTTGCCGCCGAAGATAAACGTGCGCGGCGTCAAATCGGCCTCCGGGCTTTCCTTGATCCGGTTGTAGAGGGTGATGATGTGCAGCACACTCAGATGCTGGCGCTTGTACTCGTGAATACGCTTGACCAGGATGTCGAAAAGAGAATCCGGGTCCGTCTCGATCCCGGTGCGCTCCTTGACGAGCTCGGCCAGCCGAAGCTTGTTTTCACGTTTGATTTGCTGCCATTCACTTTGAAAATCCTGCTGCTCGGCAAACGCTTCCAAGCCACGCAGCTCATCCAGCCTTTTAATCCATTGATCGCCGATGTGGCGGGTGATCAGGCGGCTGAGCCCCGGATTGCTCAATGCTAAGAACCGGCGAGGAGTTACCCCGTTGGTTTTGTTGCTGAACTTTTCCGGCATCATCTCGTAGAAATCTCGCAGCACATCTTTTTTGACCAACTCGGTGTGCAACGCCGCCACACCATTGATGGCGTGGCTGCCGACGCAGGCCAGATTCGCCATGCGTACACTTTTTGCCCCGTTTTCATCGATCAGCGACATACGGGCCAGCCGATCGTTGTCGCCGGGAAAGCGCAGCTGAACACTGTCCAGGAAGCGCCGGTTGATTTCGTAGATAATCTCCAGATGACGGGGCAGCACACGGGCGAACAGCGGCAGAGGCCATTTTTCAAGGGCTTCCGGCAGAAGGGTATGATTGGTATACCCGCAGGTTTCAACGGTGATATGCCAGGCCGGGTCCCATTCCATCTGATGATCATCCACCAGCAGCCGCATCAGCTCGGCTACGGCGACGGCCGGATGCGTGTCATTGAGTTGCACGGCCCACAGCTCGTGCAGGTTATCCAGCCGGCCAAAAATCTCCAGATGCATGTCTACGATGTTTTGCAGCGAACAGGAAACCATAAAATATTGCTGCTCCAAGCGCAATTGTTTGCCGGCGATCGGCTCGTCGTTGGGATACAGGACCTTGGTCAGGTTTTCAGAAGACACTTTTTCATCCACCGCACCGTAGTAATCGCCGGTATTAAAAGCTTGAAAATCGAAGGATTCAGCAGCTTCGGCTTTCCACAGGCGCAGCGTGTTGCATGTATTGACGCGATAACCGGAAATCGGCGTGTCATAGGGGGTTCCCTTGACAACTCGATCAGGTACCCAGCGCACCTGCTCGCGTTCGTCTGCATCCCGGTCCCATACCGTGTGTCCGCCGATTTTAATCTCAAATGCAATTTCTGGTCGGGCAATTTCCCAGGGATTGCCCAGGTGCAGCCAGTTGTCGGTTAATTCCACCTGCCAACCGTCCCGGATCTCCTGGTGAAAGATGCCATGCTCGTATCGCAGGCCATAACCAATGACCGGCATCTCTAATGTTGTCAGGGAATCCAGGTAGCAGGCTGCCAGTCGCCCTAGACCACCATTGCCCAGACCGGGTTCCTCCTCCTGTTTGAGCAATGTATCCAAATTTTGACCGACAGCTTCCACCGCCTGACGCACCGGTTCTTCGAGATCCAGATTGAGTAAATTGTTGCCCAGGTGAGGTCCCATTAGAAATTCCGCCGATAAATAGCAGACGATCTTGACGCCCTTATTCAACCAGGTTTCGACGGTTTTGATCCAGCGGTGCAATAATCGATCCCGCACCGTGTAGGCTAGGGCCATGTAATAGTCGTTAGTCGAAGCGATTTCCGGAAACTTTCCTTGTATATAGAACAGGTTGTCGAGCAGCGCACGGCGCAAAGTCTCCTGGCTGGTGCCGGTGCGGTCGTCCTCGACCAGAACCGTTTTACGAGATATTATGTCATTGGTTGATGGCATGAGGTTGTCCTTTCATGGTAGTATAAAATGTGGCCATGATGGCGATACTGGACGGATTGGCGACATTACCCGCCACGCGAACGACAAACAACTCACCAGGCTCCGTATCGAACAGAATCACCACCTATCTCTTTTACTCCTGTCAACGAAACACCAAAAAAATCAGCCATGCAATGGCAGTCGGGATCACCGCGTCTGCCAGTATTCCATTTCAATTTCATGGGATCCTCAACATAAGGCAATGGGGTTTTGGAATCTTGGAATATTGGGTTTGGTGGATTGCATCAAAATTAATATATGACCCAAATCCGCTTTTTGAACCCATCATGGTCAGAATTGTGCCGAACGTAAGTCCGGCCATAATGGTTACCGTCATGCCGATCCAGAATACATCCTGCAGCAACGGGATTACGCCCAGCACGGTTGTGGCGGCCGCCGGTATCGCACCCGGAACCAAAGATGCCTGAGCATCGACAGTGTCCTCGTATTCACCGCCCCATGCAATCGTGTAGCCCGGCGGAAGCTCAATTAGTTCTCGACATAGGTAGCGGCAATAATGCCGTCAAACGGCGCTTTTATATACGTATAACTCAACCGGTCTTTAGCCGCGGCCACCGAAGCCTGCAACGAACGAATATTGGCCCGGGAGCTTGCCGCCAATTGTCCTGTCCGATCGATCAAGGCCTGGCTCACCGCTCCCGGATCCTGCTTTTTAATCCGGGAAACGCGTTCATAGTCTGCCTCAGCCCGTTTCAAAATTACTCTTTCACGTTCCAGCTGCCCCTGAACATTGCGAAGTTCGACCTCAAAATCCCGCGGATCGATCCTGGCCAGCTCCTGGCCTTTGGGTACTTCATCTCCGACATTGATTGGGCGCTCAATCTAAGGGTCCTGCCACGCGGAAGGACAAGTCCACTACCCGGGTAGCCCTGGCTTGCCCCGGGAACCAGCGTTTGGAGAAGTCGGCCGGATCACTCACCTGTTCCGCCCGCACCATCCGGATTGTTTCTTTTGGTGGTGTTTTTTCCTGACATCCTGAAAAAGCAGATACCAGCAGCAAAATCGTCATCCATTTGATTGATGGCTTAATGACGCTCCTCGATTTCTTTTAAAGTTAATATCAAGACATGGAAAATAGGAATTTGTTAAGAGCCAATTTAAAGATTTGACCCGATATCCTAAATTGGTAGTAAGCTCTATTTCTCACCGGGTCTGCTCCTCCCGCTTTCGCTTTGCGTAAATCCTCATGCTCTTGACAGTCAGGGGAACCAATGCCGCCAAGAGGGATAATAGACTAATCGGGGGCAGCCCTATTGGCCAGCCTTTCGGTGTTAACCAACCCTTCAGGCCGAGGGCCACCAAGTGAACGACAACAAGGATCAGGGCCAGGTAGCCGAGGCGCTGGCTGCGCTTCCAGCGCCAGCGGCCGAGTTCCTTGGGCATCATCGGTAGGGTTGTGATAGCCGGAGACATTAAACAGACAGGGCAATGGCACCGACCGCCATTGCCAGCTCCCCCTGTAGATTCAACCGACCGCCGGAGTCGAAGTACTTCGCGAGGTAAGCCGGCGTGAGAATGAAAAAGGAAAATAGGGCAGGATTCCCGCCGGAAAAAACCCCATCAAGCCGCAGAATTTGATTAATACCAACCTCAGGAGCTTGTTGTCGTCATGCCAGTGGATAATCTTACTAATGAGATAGGAACAGCCCACGAACACAACAGCAGCCATCGAAATGGCCTTGTTGAGAATAAACAGTGTCAAGTGACGCCAGGCGACATCTCCAGCCAGGTGATAACGGATGACCGCATAGACAATGCAGGCACCGAATACCACAGCAAACCACTTCACGGTGGTGGGTTGCCACAATCGATCCGGTGGAAGACTTGATTGCTCATCGTTCATAAGGAAACTCCTTTTTTACTCATATGCGAATAGCTAGAGATATAGTCCCCAAAATGCAAGGTCAGACGTATGCAAGTATTAGTTGCATCATTCAAACTAAGCCGGCCATTATTTTGTCAAAACTACGCCAACATCCTTAGCATAGCGATCCCAAGCGGTTTGCAGTTTTTTCAATATTTCCGGCCGCTCTCTGGCAAGGTCACGCGTCTATCCAGGATCATCTGAAATCAAAATTAGTGTATGGCGTTAGCTAATCTTAACCAGTTCCATACTCTCTACTGAGAAGTTTAAGGAATAAAAAAGGGCACCTCCAAACTTTTACTAGACTATATACCGTTCTGTACTAAGCAGAGGGAGCAAATATTCCTGCTAAGATTATTATAGTACCAAGTAGAAGTCCAATTACCACATTAAGATTAAGTTTTTTCGATCCAACTTTTTTTATCCACTCTCGATTAAAATATATGTGTAGTGCTGTAAGTACTATAAATGCGAGTGAAGACAGAATATGAATGATTTTCCAAAATTTTATTGAAAGGCCATAAACTACAAATGATAATGGATCAATCCCGGATTCAAGTGAGTGCATTTCAGGGAATTTAAACATTAAAACAATACCTGACGTCGTAATGATGCAGGAGATAATATACAATTTGTAAGTTGTTGCACTGTGTATTTTCGGTTTTGAGGTATCTTTTTTTATCATAACTCCCTCCCTTTTTTACATAAATAGATTTTCTGCGTGTCTTTTTCAGTCAACCTCCAATACATAGTCCTAACAAGTAATTATACGAGTATGGATATTTATTAAAAACCCCATCAATTGAGGAGTTTACAATGGCGGCTTTAATAAATAAAACGGACATTAAGGCTCGCACCCCAATCGATTGTTCTATCACCACCAATACCGGTCAAACCGCTGACATAGAATCCGAAAAAGGAAGTCGACATTTTTCCCAATTCGACTTCCACTGTAGCCGGTACTCTATCGTTCTCCCAATCATAAGGTACGATAAGATCCAGTTTGCTCCAGATCTTATATGGAAAGCTCTGTATTCCGATAAAACGAAAGCCGGTGGTGTTGACATTAGGTCCGTTGTAAGATAAAAAGTGCTGCACCAGTGGAACCAGCGTTGTTCCCTGGTCCCTGGCGCGGGACAAGGGCCACACCGATTAGAGGGGCTATCTGATCTGAACCCGAACCGATTCCTTTGTCACGATTGTCGAAGTCCAAAATCCATTCAAAGCCGGTCGCAAGACGATATTTCCAGGAGCCCGATTGCCCGGATTTGATGAATAAGATGGGTTTTAGCCTCAGTGATTCCCAATCACTTTCACTCGATCCGGTTATATTGGTTTCCTGATAGGTCAGCTCGTAGCTGAGCTTTCCCCAGGAGGCAAAGGTCCATCCGCCCTTAATCCAATAATTAACACGTCGGGAATTATCTGGGTCATCCAGCCGGATGTACGTATACTTCAAGTCTGTATTATTAAGAGCTGCTAGTGGATTGGATGCTGCCGCGCCTTCTCCTGACAACTCTGTATCCGGTTTAATTGCTTCAGCCGTTGTTTCCTTTTCTGCGGCCAGCGCAAATGGTGCGCTAATAGCCACCATTAGCATCAACATTGTAAGCCCAGACAAGTATAGAAAATGTTTATTTCGACCAGATCGCGACGTATTGTTCACTTTCATTTTCTGCTCATTTCTTTCCTTAAGACTAAATACCCAACAAGACGATAGGGCTCAAAACAAAATCAGCGCCCGCAATCCCAGAACCAATGTATTGTCGTTGCCCTCCGGCAGTCCCGGGTCGATCAAATATCGTACGTCGGCCTAAAGCCTTATCCCACGGGGTAAATGATTGGTTGAAGTTCGCGTAGAATGCCCAGTCATTGTCAGTTGTCTTTGTATCGCTATAGGCGGGGTCCTGTTTGATCGTCGCGTGCTCCTTGTCCCGGTACCCTATCCCTGCAGCATAAAAACCGGGTTTCCCAAAAGGGCGGGCCATAAGCTTCCATTCATGGAGCAGGTCAAAATCACCCTCATCGAACCAGTCCATAACCGCCCTTCCAAAACCCGAGTTTAGAGCTGTCCAGGTATACCTGAAGGTCGTAGGAGGAGCTTAACTTATCTTTTTTTTCAAAGCCGCCTTTGACAATACTCTGCCCGATCACCAGGGTCGAGAGATGCACGTCAACGCCATTTTCGGAAAGCTCGGCGCGTTTACCTCCCAAAGGGCCCAGCAGACCGTCTGTATATGCAAACGGCGCGCCATGATGCCACCCGGACATGTCCCCGACGGCCAATGATTGCGATACAAGGAGCCCGAAATATGTCGAGAGAGAACAACAAATCAGCACCCTTCTTAAAAATTTCATATGATGACCTTACTTCTTCATCTGTCTTTACCTCCCGTTTAATCAGTATTCTCCGTAACAAGGGTTTATCCAATTCAAATTAGACTGCTCTTTCCGGTGTCAAAGACTTCACTTTAAGAAAAGACAGTATTATTTTTGCCTGCATCCTTAATTGCCAGGCGTTCGCCGTGGTCCGACTCCAGGTCTTTCCCCTTACATCAGGTAGCGCCCTTTGATCGGTTCAAGGGGTGCGGGAATGTTGTCGTCGCCCAGCTGTTCCAGCAGATTGATTTCTATCGTGCGAACAATGCTCGAAATCGGTGTGTCGTGCGGCGTGCCCTCGAACGGATCGAGCATGACCTGACCGACGCTGAATATCAGGTAGAATAGTATCCCCAGAACTGCCGAGACCGGGATCGCTTCGTATCCGATCTCCTCGGCGAGTGTTGGCGGAAAGACGAGTACAAAAACCCAGATCGAAAGGCGGATCATTGACGCATAATACATCGGAAACACGGTTGTCTTGATGCGCTCGGCCATACCCTGGGACGTGCTGAACCGGCTGAGCATGTCGTTGAATTGTGCAAGACGGATGACATCGATGTGGCCCGCACGTTCGGCGGCATCGATATCTTCACCCTGCAGCTGTAAAATTGCGTTGCCGACGTTGGAGAAACCGTTAACTCTGGTGGCATCTTCATCGCTAAGGTACTTGGCATACTCTCGCGTCGACTCGCCACGAAGACGCTCCTTGACCGCATAAAGATGCGCGATGTGCCTGCGAAGCAATCGATGCTGAATCGCCGGCACATCACCCTCGGCGGGCCCGAACAGGGTCATGGCCATTCTGCCAAAGGATCGCGAGTCGTTAACAAAGCTTCCCCATATCTTGCGGGCCTCCCACCAGCGGTTGTATGCCTGCGCGGTAAAGAAGGCAATAAAAAAGGAGATCGCCGCTGATAAACCACTCAACACGGACACGGACACGTCCAAGCGCTCGCGCAGAAGCTCGGTATATCCCACCGACGTCACTGTCACGCAGATTAGGAGGGCAAGAACCGTCCTCCAATTCTCCATCAGTACCTCGAAAACGCCTATTTTTTTCTTGACGTACATTTTTAGCCACCGACTCGAATTCGACTTCACCATTGAAATGAAAAAATGCGGTCACGATCTCGACATCGCCCGAATCCACCGCCGGCCGAATGATATCTGATTCACTCAGCAAGCGATCGGCACTCTGCCTGGCATTTCTCTAACCCCTGTTAACGAAACACCAAAAAAATCAGCCATACAATAGCAGTCGGGATCACTGCACCTGCCAGTATTCCGCCTGGCGAAACTTCATTGTTGAAATATTTCTTTAGAATGGCAACACCGGCCGGGTTGGGTGCATTGGCAATGATCGTCAGGCCGCCGCCGGCGACTGCTCCGGCTACTACGGCATATTTGAGGCTGTCGCTGAGATTGGGCACCATGGTACTCAAAAACGTAATCGCCGCGTTGTCATTAAAGGCGGTTAGAACGGTGGCGCCTAACATTAAAGGAATTTCGGCCAAATTGCCCAGAATCGGCGCGATCCACCAGCCCTGTACGCCGCCGTGAATAACCAGCCCGGCCAGAAAGAATCCAACCAGCAGGGCGGGTTTCAAATCAATGCGATTCTGGAAGGGCTTGGTTACCTGGGCAAAGCCCAGGAAGAACAACAGCCCGGGGATAAACAGCGCCGGATGGTGGTTATTGAGAATCGTCCAGGCCATAAATAATACATGCACGATGGTCACCCAGGCCGGCACCGGATCATCGCGCCTGTCCCAGTCAGGATCCATGAATGTTCCCCTTTGTTTCTCTGACAGCAACGCCGGGAGCCCTCGACGCAATTCTCGCAGCTTTACTTCTTCGAAACGTTGCCGGAACGCTTGTTCGACTAAATCTCGATCAATACCTTTTTCTGTCAGTTCCGGCATGTAGCTTTTTTCCAACCGTTGTTGAACTTCATCGGCCACTACCTGGATTTGAGTATCCACGGCGGTAAGCGTTCCTTGCTCAGCATCAACGGCACTGACCAGGTCTTCAAACTTCGCGTTCATATCTTTGCGTTTCAAATATTTTTCCTGAATCTCGTCTTTGAGGCGAACCAAGGCGGCTTTTTCCTCGAGCTTAATCATCTCTTTGCGGAACACAAGAAGGTACAGACCATTGGAAATAAGAATCGCCAGGATAGCCTTCCAACCGAAATGGGTGAGCATGTGCAACGTACTCCATTTCCAGGGACCGGCGACCATCAAAACCGGCGGGGCGGAAAAGTGGGTAAGGGTGCCGCCAATCGAGATATTGACGAATAATAAACCCAGAGTAGCATATTTAAACCGCGAACTGGGCTCAAGGTCATAAAGATTTCTTGCCAATACCAGGGCGGATATGGTCATGGCGGCCGGTTCGGTAATTAACGAGCCTAAAATCGGGCCAATGGTCAGGGTGGTCAGCCAACGGGCGGTCAATGTGCCGCCGAGCAGATTGGCAATCTTGCGAATCAGGGCTTCGGTCAATCTCAATATCGGGCGGGTAGCAGCCAGGGTCATGATGACCACGACAAATAGCGCTTCGGTGAAGTTGACCCGATAACTGATGTAGTTGACCATGGTGCTCCAATCATAAAAACCAATGATGGCGACACACAGCGCAATGGCCCAGATACCGAAAACGGCTTCGACTTCACCTAAAAAATGGAACATTTCGGCTCCGTGGTGCACCGATTCGCGGTCCGCTGCGCCTTTTTTGATTTTTTCTTCATGCTCGTGTTGCCATTGATGGGAAATGGCCATGAACCGGCCCGTCATAAACGTGTGAATGATGGCCAGAAGGAAAATCAGGGTGGCGACGAGATTGAAGGGCTCCTGTTTGACGCGGTTTATCAAAATCGTCCCGATACCGCCGGCATCAGCGTCCTGGTAGCTCTCCAGACTGCGGGGAATGGCGTCGGCACCGGCCGAGCTCGGCGCCGCCGCAAGGGCAACTCCCGCCCATAGCAGGCCTAAAATCAAGCAATATAGCCCTATGAAGTTACCGGTGTTCCATTTGTTTTTCATTGGGCCTTCTCAGATGGGGTTTTACTTTCTAACTGAATCATTGAATTTCTCCTGACCCTGAATGCGGCATTTACTTCACTTCAGGCAACTCTTCAGCAATAAAAGCATTGAAACCGGCTTCGATTCTTTCCTCGAATATGAAATACTGAAATACTCTTTTGTATGGCAATTTTTGACTTAATTCTTTGAAATATGCGCGCCTGGATTCAAGATCCTCAGTCTGGATAGCCTGTATCTCGCTCATCATTTCTTCAGCTTTACTATCTGAGAGTTTTTCGTGTTCTTGCATATACTGTTTGAGCAGCGTATCATACCGGTTAAAAATGTATACCCGGTTTTTCTCGTATTCATCATATAAAGGCCAGAATACGGCGCTTTCTTTCTCAGTCAGCTGTATCGTTTCTATAACAAGCGCTCTTTTCCCAGCCAGCATTTGGTCCAAATCCAAATCGGGCATGGATTCAGCTAAAAGAATGCCCGGTATCAAGGAAATAATAATTGGTAAAATTTTCGCTATAGTTTTCATAAACGCACTCCTTTTGTTATCTTGCTTTATTCAGGCTGAAATTGTGCCACCTGGAAGCCTTATCCGCGGTTCATCAGTTACCTCATTTAAAAGTGTAAAAAAGACGCACTCGCAAAATATGCTCATCGGTGCTGAACGCCGAGCTGGCGCTGTCTCTTCCCTGCTGCAATAAATAGCGCAATTGGACGCGCCAGGCATCGGTGAATGTCGCACCAAGGCCGATGTCATACCTGATGCGGTTGATGAATAGGGGTCTTTCTAAATCCGCAAACGGCTCTATCGATCCCGTTAAATAGATGCCGTTTTTGAACAGGATTTTATAATTCGGTGATCTAAATCCCAGCTGATAGCGGGAGCGCACGGTAAAATCAGAATCGTTCTCGCCCTCGGTCTGCCATATCATGCGTTCTTCCAGGCGTAGATAATAGCTGATGGCGTAGCTACCGATGGTGGGCCAGTTGAATCGAAGCCCCTGCCAGGGACCTATTTCAAAGGTATCCTCTTCATCATCAAGAAAGGTTTGAAAAAACCTGATCCCGCCGTGTATCGTAAACCAAGGCTTGACCCGATAACGAACCGAGGGTCGAATATACAGCAGGGTAAAATCATTATCGTCAAGCTCCCCCCAGCGGATACCCTGGTCGCCATCGTAGCGCCAGCCTTTGGCAAATTGATAAATTGTGGTGATGTCGGACCAGATTTGATAGTCGGCGCCACAGGCAGACTTCACCACCATCGGAAGAAATAAAAAAAAATCAGGATAGTAGTACTTATACAAAATTTTTGCATTTTCTATTCTAAAAATTCGATACTTTTAAGATAAGCCCCTGCCTTTCCCCCATCTTTGGCTTTGGTGGTATCAATGGCCAGCGCAACTCCGGTGATCAGCGGAACTTCATCTTTTTCGTATTCTCGTCTAAATGCAGAGACCAGGTCATATTCCGATATCACGTCTTCGCCCGGTTTTGGATTTCCCAGACAAACGTACCTTCCACTCTTCTTAAAATATCGTCCCACATATCCTTTGCCGACAACTTCTTCTCGCCCAAGAAAAAAGCCGATAAAGTAAGGTGAATTGGGTATAAGAAAATGCCCGCTGGACACCTTGTCATAACCGAAGAATACTATTACCATCAGGGCTTCGTTGCGGACTTTGTTCTCCCAGGATGCGCCTTCAGGATATTTTGTAATTCTCCATTCGAGTCTGAGCGATGTAAATTCTTCCAAGTCTACGCCTTCATTGACCATAATGCCGAACATGGGCCGCTTAGTCTCCAGGATCACTCCATTTTCATTAACATCCAGGTCAAGCTTTTTGCGATCGCGTGCATCTCTTTCAAATTTAAAACCTTTACTTCTCAACCAATTATCAACCGAACCACTCTCGTAATCTGAAAAATCGATATAATAATTCACCTTTTGAAACGTGTCCGTAATGGTTTCTGCGATCCCGCTTACCCAAAAGCAGATCCAGTTCGCTCCAATCACCAACACCGTCAGGGTTGATAGAACACATAAACGTATCACAATCATGTTTTCCATCACTCCATTACTCCTGTTATCTCATTTCCAGCGATTATTTTGGAATGGAGTTTATGGCCGATAAGACCAAACACGTATTTTTTACTTGTCCTCCGGTGGAACACAGTCAGATTCCTCTCTGAACTGGCACAAGCTAAAACGCGCCTTCTGCGACCAGTGCAGCATGATCGCATTGACATCATCCCAAGAATCCGGTTTTGAAAGGGTCTTTCCGCCGACCCGTCGATCCACCCCCGCAAACAGTAGCTCCCGGGTCAGCGCATCGGTTAGCTTGATTTCAATAGCCGCTTCACCCACAAAGGCCGGTTTGCCGGTCGTGTATTTTTTGGCTGCCGATAGGACGATCATGGGCGGAAGAATGTTCGACACGGCATCCAGTGTTTCCCAGGATTCTTCCAGCCTGGTAATGGCAACCTGGAAAAGCAAAGCGCCTGCTTCCGGTTCTGTGACCAGTCTGTAATCCTTGGCCCAGACCGATAAATCAAAGCTTCAAACCATTAATCATCCCTAACAACAACTGATAACTCGCTTTCCTACCGCAGTACGTCGCGCCAGGGCGGGTCGAAACATATTCAAATCACCAATATGAAATTGTTCAAAATAAATCACGAAAGTTCGAAAGCAAGAAGAATAGAATTCCGTAAGGACCAGCAATCGCTAGAAAAAATAGCGGAATCCAGCCTCGAATGTAAATTTCCGATCACCGCTATCCTTTTCGTTGTCAATCCCCCAGCCCGGTTTGGCGTATAATATATATCCTTCTTTTATAATTTTGCCGAGCTCCGGACCGATCCAGAAACTGAATTCATCTTCCCTGAAATCATATATGGGCTGAAACTCGGTCAGCAGGTAGAGCCCCGCCAGATCAAATATATGCCAGCTTTCATCCCCCGGGTCTTTCATATGGCCCGGCATGCTTAGTGGCTGCATCCAGAACCAGCGTCCTCTGTATCGCGAAGTATAGGGTCTGGAGCTGTCCTTCCACACATCAAAATCATAAAAGTTCATTGACGCAAAGAAGCCCAGGCCAAAGGGTGGGCTTTTGACCGGAATATCGAAAACAAATGTGATACCCGGTGATAATATCCAGGCTTCGCCACCAAGAATATCCTCGGTAGCGGTTGGCACGGTGGTTTCAAGGACAGGAAAAATGGAAAAGTCCTTTTCACCTCCTGCAAATTTCCACCGCAAACTGTCAAACGTGTGAAAGAAGCGCAGATTCAGGTCACCCACGCCAACCGTGTCGCCGTCGGACTCCAGGCCGCTGAAGGGAACGCCGCCGCCGCCGCCCGGCAGATTGGCGACCGGGGGCAGTTGGCCGTCCTCACCGAAATCCTTGAGCCTTTGGAATCCCTCGACGTCAGAATAGTCCATCCTCTTCGCCACCGCCCATTCATAAGTCATGGCAAACTTGGGATTGAAAGCAAACATGCCGAATAGTACAAACTCCTGGATCTCAAGATCGTTTTCCAACTCCATATAGCGGGCGTAAGGCATGAACTTGGGACGAAAATCCCGGGGGTCGGTGCCGGTATCGTCCGCATCCTCGTCCAGTTCGGCTCTCTTTTGTGCAATTTCCTTCCCGGCCTCCCTTATCTCTTCGTCGGTTACTTCAGATTCATTCTGTGCCAGAAGAGTAGACTGCTCGGTATCGGCTGCCGCAAACAGCCACGTTTTGGTAAGCAGACCTGTCTGGTTGAATCCCGGAATAGGGTCGGTAGTTCCTGAGTCTTCCTCGTTTATTCGATGAGTTCCCGGCTGCCCGGCGCCGACGGCGTTGCCCGCTGGGGCCAACATAGCCAGAATACATATCGACGATAGCACGATAAGATAAAAACGTTTCATACTTTCTCCTCCTATGTGAATCAATTTTAAGAAAGCCTCATCCCGGCTTTCCTTCAAGCCTAATTTAGTAATGAAGCGCGGACTCCGTATGCCTTGGCATGGTTTCCGAAACACGGTAAGGAATCTAACGCATCACGATCACTTTCTCTCTTCACCTCCTTTCGTCAAAAACTGCTCGGGCGTGAAAAAGCACTCATGAACCACCACGTCAGCGCCATTGGCTTCTTTTACAAACCATTTGTTGGAGACGCTGTTGCCGCCAAACACAAAGCTCAGGCCGTTTCAGTCCGTGATATGAATGATACCCATCGGATCCTGACCCGCTGCGATCATACCCGGACACCAGGCCAGTCCCAGAGTGCGCACACCGCCTTCCAGCGTCTGACCCTTTCAATAACTCGGAAAAAGAATAATTAGTCTTAAATCACAGAATCATTTGGTCAATCTAAAGATTCCCGTTTTTCTGAAGTCACTATTGCTTATAGGTGCTGTGCGGAAACGTTTGGATCAATGCATTGTGGCCACGCATTAAATCATTAAGTGGCTGAATGAACCACAAATATGGATAAACCGCGCCATACCTCTCGCCAGGATCACGGACAATATTGTATGTTTCGAATTGAGGCAGTCCTCCCCCAACGCCACCGCCCATCACAGCTTTATAGTCTCCAATGCGCACGGCACCAACATTTGCAGAAGAATAATGCACCATGTAATGCCGTCTACCGTGACCTTCTCCATTTAAGAAAAGTGCAGTCTGATCGATACCATCGGTAACGCGTTCATTAGGAATCTTTTTTATAGCGCCACCAATTCTTGCAGCCGTGGTGTACATATCCACAGTGTGAATCATATCCAACGGATCCTGACCCGGTTCAATCATGCCCTTCCACCAAGCAAAACCCGGTGTGCGTACACCACCTTCAAGCACAGAACCTTTACCTCCTCGTAACCATGAGTAGCCACTGTTAGGAAAGAACGCATACATTGGTCCGTTATCACTCATCCACACCACCAGAGTATTTTCCTCTATGCCTTCGTTTTTGAGCACTTGCAGCACTTCCGCAACATCGGCGGAGTGTTGCACCATCTGCACACCATTATTGTTAACGTGATCAACGTATTCACCAAAGCGGACATTCTGCGGTGAACCTGCCGGTGAGTTGGCATTGGACGCCCAATATATAAAGAAGGGTTTATCGGTCTTGGCCTTATCTTTTATGTAAGCCTTAATCTGTTTCACATATTCGTCTTCGAGATCGACCATTTGTGAGGTGCGGGTTACTCTGGAGACTTGCTGTCTACCCTTACCTTTTTCACCTTTCATGATGCCGTGTATTTTGATGCCGTAACGCTTTTCGTATTCTTCGTTGCCGGGATAATCATAGAAATGGGCGTTTCCTGATACGTCATCTTGCTGGTAAAACGCCTCCACATCAGACCACATCCAGAATGCAGCGTTGTACAGTGTGTAATATGCATAGTCGAACCCCTGGTTTTCAGGTGCATGTTCGTCCAGGTCGCCAATGTGCCACTTACCCCACATCGCGGTGTGGTATCCAACATCAGAGAGCAACTCGGCAATAGTTACTTCTTCTTTTGGCAGACCGTGAGTTCCCCCTGGCCATAGCACTTGTGTCACACCGGTGCGTACCGGATGACGACCTGTTAGTAAAGCAAGTCGGGTTGGGGTACAAGTGGGCTCAGTATAGTGAGATGAGAATGCCATACCCTCTGCGGCGATTTGATCAAGTTCCGGAGTTGGGGTACCGCGCCGTTTACCACCGTATTGCCAACCGACTTCGCCCCAGCCGATATCATCGGTGAGAATAAAAATGATATTCGGCTTCTTGCCAAACTTCTTTTCTAATGCGGCGAGCTTCTTGTCCAGCGCCTTGTCTTCTTTGGACCAGTTAGCTTTGTTCTCTTGTTGTGCCTTCATAAATGGCGCGTCAAATTGAGCTGCAAATGAGGTGCTCGCGAGTCCCACCACCACGACCAGGTATAGAACGCACCGTGTGAGCCAACTGCAGGCAAAACTGCTTTTTATTTTATTCATGGCAATCTCCTTTCTGGATAGTTGCGATCTGGGTTCACGATTTCAAATTCTCACTGCTTCGGTATCGGCGGAGGTGTGTATCCTTCCCATTTGCCGGCGTTAATGTCGGGTGAAATCCAATCCTTGGCAACCTCAGGTGGTTCGCGTTTGGCCGTCCGGCAGGCCTGGGTGGTTCCTGTTGGGGCCACGTCCTCGGTCACCACGGCTTCACGCACCACCACCTGCTCATCGGTGACGTTCCAGAGGGTCATGTCTTTCGCCAGGGTCAGCGGCCCGTCATAGGTAGAGCGCACCGTCTCGAGCACCTCATCGTAAATGTCATAAAACGTCCAGAAATGGTAGCCAACGGCATGGCGCGGTTTAACCGCCGACATGATTTTACCGAAAGCATCCGGCGTTGTGTGGATGTAGGCGGAGATCATGACGGCCGCTGGGCGGGGCGTTTCGAGAAGCCTCTGCAACTGATCCGGTGTGAAGAAGCATTCGTGTACCACCAATTCCGCACCTTTGGCATATTTGATAAACCACTTGTTGGGGGAAGAGTCGCCCCCGAAAACAAAGCTGCGGCCGTTCCATTCGAGCCGGAAACTGACCGGGCCGTCCAGAATGTGAATGGCAGGAAACGAAGAGATCTTCACGCCGTTTTCTTCGTAGATCACGCCCTCAGTTCTAAAGTCGAACTCATGGGCGATGACCTTGCCGCCCGCGATGGGAAATCCGGTGCGACGGCCTTCGATGTCCCAGGCCCAAGCTTTGACCTGGGCGTCGACAAATGCCTGAGTGCCGAGCCGCGGCTCAGCCCCTGAAGGACCGTAGAAGTGCAGTGGGGTGTAGCGGCCGTTCATCCAGCCGCCGATGTAAAGTTCGGCAAACCCGCCCACATGGTCCGAATGCAGATGGCTGGCAAAGACCTTGTCCACCCTGGACCAGTCCGGTCGCAGTTTACCCAGGTTCTCCATGGCACCGCTGCCGACGTCGAACAGAAACTTTTCGCCGTTGCCTAGCTCCACGTACCAACAGGAAGCCTTCTGGTTGCCTGTAATGAGATTGGGCATTCCGGTTCCCAATGCAATGATGCGCATCTCTTTGGGGCCGAGTTTTTCGGTATTGGGATAATAATCCCGTGGATAGACGCCGTTTTTAATCGCCACGGGCGTAAAACCTTTGGGATGCAGCTCACCGTCGATCATGTTGTCCGGCGGAGGACCCTGTGCCTTCTGCTGGGCTTGTGCCTCTTTTACCAGATCAGGCCCCTGCCCGGTCTGGCCTTTGATGCACCCTGCGATGTAAACAACCGTCAATACGGTTAGGGATACTAGATAAATTCCAACAATAGTCAATTTTCGTTTCATCTTCTCCTCCTTTTATAATCTTAAAAATTCATGTTTATACTCACTCGAGTTTATGGTGCTTTGGGACCCAAACGCAGCTTTTCGACAAGCTCCATTCCAGACTCAGGAGAGACTGCATTTACACTGAACTCTGGGGGTTTGCTGGCCAGGTCCATGGCAGCCAAAACCCGTTTAAATTCGTGGGAGCGAATGAATTTGTCCAAATCTTCCTGAGATTGCCATTCCTGCAGCAGCAGTAGTGCATCATCATCATCCGTTTCGCAGTAAAGCCGGCATAAAGAGCAGGCCTGTAGAGCCTCTGTGGCACCGATAATGGGTTGAATAATTTTTACTACCTCTGCTCTGTTCACCGCAGCGACTTTAATGCGTAAAATCATCGTCGCCATTGTTTAATCCCTTCGCGTTTTATGGCTCTAAGTAGTTTCCAAGCACCAATCCATACAGAGTCAAACTTTACAAAAAGCGTGCCGCAACAAAAAAACGGCTTGGAAAGCATTCCAAACCGTTGATATTAAATACTTATTTTGTTTAAATAGATCTTAGTTGCAACCTAGGAATCAATTATCTATTCGCAACATTTTGCGATATGCGCAAAATGTTGCGACCTTATTGCTGCTGTTGAGTCCCTCTAGCGGTTGTCATAAATATGTTCCGTTCGAATATGGTCGTTTACCTTTTCCTCTCAATTCCTAATTTCTTCATTCGCGCACGCAGGGTGGATTCCTTTAGGCCAAGTATTTCAGCAGCACCGTTTTTACCGCTGACGCGCCATCCGACACTATTCAATATTTGGAGAATATGATCCCTCTCGATATGTTTGAGGGTCATATCCGACACAGAAATCTCATCTACAGCCCCCAACCGATCGATGCTCAGGATTGTGTCGGTGCTCAGTATCATGGCCCGTTCGATCACATTTTTAAGTTCCCTGACGTTTCCCGGCCATGGATAGTTATACAATAAGGTCATGGTTCTTTTGGAGATGCGGTTGACCGCTTTGCCCATGTTTTTTACGAATTCATTGACAAAGGTCCATGTAAGCAAAGGAATATCTTCTCTGCGATCACGCAGCGGGGGTAAAGTAATTGGAAAGGTATTCAGGCGGTAAAAAAGGTCTTTCCGAAACCGGCCCTCGTGAACAAGCGCCTGCAAATCATAATTGGTTGCAGCAATGATGCGAACATCCACCGTAATAGTCTTGCTGCTGCCCAGTCGCTCAAACCGGCCCTCCTCTAAAACCCGTAAAAGTTTAGATTGCAGCTCGATGGGTAAATCACCAATTTCATCGAGGAAAATGGTAGACCCGTCGGCAACCTCAAAGCGACCCGACTCTTTGGATATCGCCCCGGTAAAAGCGCCTTTTTCACGGCCGAATAATTCACTCTCGATAAGCGTTCCGGGCAGCGCTGCGCAGTTGACATTTACCATTTGGCGTTTATGGCGAGGACTCATTTTATGAATCGCCCGGGCCAGCAGTTCCTTGCCGGTTCCGGTTTCACCCAGTATGAGCACACACGTTGTCTGGGCGGCAACCTTTTCCGCTTGATTCAAGACCTTTATGATTGCGGGACTTTCACCCACAATTTCACTGTATCGGAAATTGATCTCTATTTCTTCACGGAGATAAATGTTTTCCTGCTCAATCCGGTCCCTAAGTTTTCTGATCTGGTCCAGCGAGCTTTGCAGTGCTGTCTGGGATTCAACACGGTATATCGTCGACCCCACCGTGTCGGCCACAATCTTCAAACGATCCACGATGGGCGGTGGAAAATCGCGTGGTTGATCGACGGTGTCCAAACCAAGCATCCCAAGGGATCTGTTTTCGACCCGAACCGGCACGATGACACCCGAGTTAACCCCATCTCGCTTAAGCAGATCTCGCAGAACCCCTGATTCATCGGGAAGATTGACCAACCCCGGGCCTGTGTTTATCGCTTTTCCGAGCCGAACCTGCTGTGCAAACCAGGGTGATGCGGCGGCCATGTCCATTTCGAAATAGTGGGGCGGGACATCAATGCCCTCAGCCGACCAAATTTTTCTATGAAACAGGCTTTTCCCGTCATTTGTAAACTGTGCAAGAAATGCACGCTGGGTTCCGAAAAAAAGGCCGAGGGCCTGGAGCGTTGATTCGATCGACTCATCAAGTTGTTCCGGCCTCGTCTGCGCCAATTGAGATGCGATGTCGGCAATCAGCCGTTCGAACTCAAGCTGCTCGGCCAAAACCTGTTCGTTATGCTTGATTTCCGCTGTACGTTCCGCAATTTGCTCTTCAAGATTTTTGCTCAAACGACTCAATGTTAAATGAGTATCGATCCGGGCCAGGACCTCCTCCGCCTGAAAAGGTTTGGTAATAAAGTCCAGTCCTCCAGCAGCAAATCCCTTAACTTTATCTGCCGTTTCCTCCAGAGCACTCAGGAAAAGAACCGGTATGCCTGATGATTTTTCGTCCGCCTTTATTTGTCGGCACACTTCAAAACCATCCATCCCGGGCATTCGAACGTCGAGTAAAATCAGTTCCGGCTGTTCATTTTCGACAATCATTAAGGCAGTCGAACCGTCCGGTGCACCACGCACTCCATAGCCTTCAGCAGTGAGCATATCCGATAAAGTGTGCAGGCTGGACAATTCATCGTCTACGATGAGGATATCCCCTCTATTTTGATATCCCTTGCTATTTTTCATAATTGCTCCCTTTTTCGATCAAAGCGACAATCTCGGAATACTTGTAATTCCGAGCCATTTCAGCCATGGCATCAGCCACACGGCCATGGTCATCCTTGATTTCCTTCAGCAGATCGAAAATCTCAGCGGACTTTCCTTTCTTCGCAGCCTCCAAGCATCGGTCGTTCCAATCGGTAGTCAGCCCTGCTAGATCGGAAGGCGTAATCGCTCTCGTAACTATTCTTGCTTTATCCTGCTTTTTCTGTTCCCCGTAGATATAACGAACTTCAAGGTATTGAGCCATTTTGTCGAAGATCTCCTCTTCATAAAATGGCTTGCGAACAAAGTCGTCACAGCCCGCTTCAAGAACTTTTTCCTTGTCTTCTTCAAAGGCACTGGCAGAAAGGGCGATAATGGGTACTCGCTTCGCTCGTGCTGAAGGCTGAAAGCTGAAAGCTGAAATTTGAGCGGAGCCCTCCTCACTGTGCTTTGAGCCTTGAGCTTTGAGCTCGCGCTCGCGAATGCGACGCGTGGCTTCCAACCCATCCATAACCGGCATCCGAATGTCCATCCAGATCAGATCCAGCTGCAATAGTTTGTGCTTTTCCACGGCTTGCCGACCATCCTTGGCTTCTTGCACACTGAAACCGACCTGTTCGAGCATTTGCCGTAGCACCACTCTGCTGGCTTCATCATCCTCAACAATCAGAATGTTAAACATCGGTTGATCCGGTTCCAACCCAACTACCCGAGGTTTAATGACTTCGCCCAAAATCTGGGAATCGTCAACAGATTCAACGGGCAATTCAACGGTGAAGGTGGAGCCCTTTTCAGGTTGACTCTTCACTGAAATATTCCCGCCCATCAGCGAGGCATACTGTCGGCAGATCGTTAGGCCCAAACCGACCCCTTTAATGGACTCTTCAGCGGTCGAGGCCTGAACAAAATGGTAAAAGATATTTTTCTGAATGTTTTGACTGATACCAATACCTGTATCCTCGACAATGAATTGAAGATTGAGGATTGACGGCTTGTCCGCTGCTCTACTGGCGGGTTGATGATGATTATCCCTGATTTCCCGATTGCCAGAGCTATTTAGTGCCTGAACGAAAAGTGGCCGTTTTTCCAGTTAGCCCGGCCGCTAATTATCACTCATTAAATTACTGCCGTTCAAAACGATGGCGAACAATAGCAAATCAATATTTAGCAGCGTTTTCTCTAAA
>Ga0209678_1000046_pt1 | contig 50688 bp, 38 predicted proteins | sample WorMetilvaeELBA1_FD_187404 | JGI IMG/M metagenome (GOLD analysis project Ga0209678, IMG submission 187404) | Marine gutless worms symbiont microbial communities from Max Planck institute for Marine Microbiology, Germany - Olavius ilvae ELBA.1... ...
CACGAATTCGAATTTCGCTGGGAAAACCGAGTCAAAGATAAAAAGCGAACCAAAACCGGTGAATATAAAAATGTGATGAAACCGATTCCCATTATCGATATGTTGATTATCCTCATTATGAGGCTTTCCGGAATCCGGCTACGCAGAACCAAAGCCTGGCGAATCGAAGACATCGCCTTTATTTAATCCTTTAAATGGTAGATAGACCCGATTTATTTTAATATGGTACAACGGTACCAAACTACCAAGAACCAGTCAAGTATTTTTGTCATAAAAAGACAATCTGACTGTGCCTTGACCGCTTATTACGACCACTTTGTTTTCGGTGGTTACCTCCATGGCCAAGCTAACGATTGGCGAATATATTCTGTTAAGGGAAAATATGTGCGGATAATATCCTGACGGGATGAACAATAATTTAAGGTTGACATCAATATGATATATTGGTACCAAGGTACTTAAATATTTGCTTTGAAAGAAAGGATACGAAGATGAACAGGAATTTTAAATTGCTGTTGGGCGGGCAACTGGTTTCCCAAGTGGGTGACAAGTTTCATATGATTGCGTTGGCCTTTTGGGTGCTGGACACCACGGGCTCCTCGGCAAAAATGGGGGCGGTACTGGCAGCTTCCGTTATACCGGTCGTGATCCTTGGGTTGTTTTCAGGTGCTATCATTGACCGTTACTCAAGAAAATGGGTCATAGTTGGTACTGACGTGATCCGAGGGGTGATACTTTTGATTTTTGCCTGGCTGATGGCCACAGGGCAGATGAATTTTTATATCATTTTAGTTCTCCAGGTAATTTTATCGATAAATACGGCCTTTTTTGATCCCGCCGTTCCTGCGGTGATTCCACAGATTGTGGAGAAGGACCAGTTGGGACGTGCCAATGCCATACACCAGAGCGTAAACAGCTTTGCCTTGATTGGTGGTGCAGCCCTGGGTGGCATTGCAGTGTCCACCCTGGGATATGCGTGGATATTCATACTGAACGGTGTCTCTTTTTTGATTTCTGCCGCGTTTGAATCTCTGATCAAGATTCCTGGCATATTGAAAGAGAAAGCCAAGAACAGTCTGGTTTCGGATATAAGGGAAGGGTATGCTTATCTTTTTGGCAGCCCTTTATTAATGGTGGTCTTATTCATGGTAATGGTTATTCACTTTTTTTACGGAGGAATCGAAGTTTTTATGCCGGTAATCGCCGATAGGATCTCAAGTGATGGACCCAGAACCCTTGGTATTTTTCATGCTGCGCTTGGAGGAGGGTTTCTGACTACGTCCCTTTTGCTTAGTCGGATGTCCATAGCTGGTAAGGAGAAAACAGCATTGTTTTCTTCGGTCGCGGCCATGGGTGTCGTCCAAATTCTGACCTGGTTTATTGCCTGGACTGACGCTCTGGCCGTTTCAGGATTTACGGTTTGTTTTTTTCTCTGGGGAGCTGCTGTGATCCCGGCAGCGGTTTCCTACAAGACATTACTGCAAACTTATGCGGAAAATGAGTTTGGTGGCAGAGTCTTTGCCGCGGCATCAACCATTGGAGATGCAACCATCCCGGCGGCCATGATTGTGTTTGGGCTGCTGCTGGACTATGTAGAGTTTTCAAGTCTGTTGCCGGTCTCTGGCCTGGCCCTGGCAGGACTTGGCCTAATTTCTTATGTTTTGGTCAAGGAGGATAAAAATGACACGGAAAAGTACAGTACCCGCTTCAAAAAAAATCCAGCGAGTTCAAACAGGTCTGCGACTTGAAAAAAGACTGCTGAAGGTACTCAAGGGACTGGCAGAATATTATGATATGACCCTTGGAGATTTACTGGAAGGCATTGTTCTCCACGCTTTTGAAGGCAAGGCCCCCTTTAGCAAGGAGGATCTTGAGCGCATAAAAGATTTAAAGAAAATATATGATCTGGATTTGACCGCCAAGGACTCGCATAAGCTAAAGGAGGTTTAGGTGCTTATTCTTCGGTCGTGGGCTGGGTACCAAAATAGCAGAATACGACCATTGGTGCTCGGCTTCTAAAACTATTCCAAAGTGCACTTTACGGCTATCATTGTTTAGTCAGATTTAACAATCAGAATCGAGGACTGACATTACAATTCCACATTTTTTCTATTGGCGGGCTATACAAGATATTGTGGTTATGGAATCTGGTACAAAACCGGTGATACCTCCAACAAAAAACAACTGTCTGGCATCACTTAAAACTGCATATACTGTAAACCTATACAAATTCTGATCATCTCCAAAAAAGCTGTGATATCATTGCTTTTTAAAAACCATTCCCCCCCCCCCTTTGAATATGCAGTTGATCAGGGCGAATTCATTAGCTGGAGCCACCCATTGTTTCAAGGGCTCCGGCGGCGAGCATTTTTTTTGCATGCTGGGCGGGTAAAGTTTGCTGACACTGTTTCGGCGATCGTCATACTGATTGACGTACAGCCTGCGAATGGGGGTGCCGTAGACACAGAGCATGACGCTGGTCTCGCCGTCCGGGTTGCCGGCTTTGTGGATGCCGTCGTTGAGAGGCAGGACCGAGGCGGTTTGGCCGGGATCGAGAACCGGGCGCTCGATTTCCCGCAGGCGGGCGTAGCCCGCCTGGGCCTCATCGTCTTCCCGGCGGTATCGAACCACTTCGATTTTATTGTGCACGCAACCGTAGACCCCCCAGGAGTTGTGATCATGGATCGGGGTGTATTGCTCAGACTCGTAAATGTACAGCCGCACTGAAAATAGCCGCTTGGTATTGATGAACAGGATGAATTCATTGGCGAACATCGTGGCCTGGCGGGCATCTGGATATCTCTGGCCTTTGACGATGTTGGTTAAAATTTTTTCGAACAACTGGTGGTTCAACAACAGCGCGGGCAGCTCTTTGCCGATAAAGAAAATACGTTTTTCCATTTCCTTTAATTGATGTAGGGATTCCGCCCAGCGGTCGAATATCGTCTGTAATTCATTCAGTGATTCGGGGAGTCGAGACACGTCAATTAACCTCTTCTATCTATTTGGTCACATTATCAGGGCAATTAAAGATATTCGAATTTCAAAACAGAATTTTTAATGATCTAAAATTCAAAATGAACTAATCCTCCAAACTAACGGCGGACAAGAATGAGCTAAAGTTGAGGTATTCTGTCCATTTTTATAGAAAAAGATAGAGCGAAGCGATTCCTTAATTTTAGTCATTTTAGACAATTTAGATCATTTTAGGCATTCATTTATTACCTTATCTAAGCTGCTATAACAAGGTGCTGAAGTAAAACTAAATATGAAAAATCAATGCTACCCATTCTCTATCCTCACCCATTGATCATAAAACGGGGCGCCGGCGCCCAAATCGGTTGTGCCGGCGGCAATGAGCTGATTGATCCCGCCGCCACGGCTCATCCAATCGCCGCGTCGATACAAAACGGCGTCAGAATGCAGACCGGGCATGGTTTGCAGGGATATCTTCAGCCGGCCAAGGGGGGACACCAGGTATACGTCTTTTGACCGGTCGATGCCCGGCAGCATGGCATTGTCCGGCGCCACCCAGGCTTGCGGCACCTCGCGCTGATCTTCCGGTAAAATCTGGGAATGGATGGCGTCGCGGCGCACGAGGGTCAGCAACTGTAGCGGATACCGGGGATCCGCCGGGGGCTCCGGATGCAGGGCTGCGGGAAAACGGTATTTTCCGTCCCGGTGGTCGAAGATCAGGTCGGCATATGCAACCGCCGGCCGGTCGGCCCTGGTACAACCTTGGCGGCGCAATTCTTCCAGGGAAACCTGGAGATTGGGCTGTTCCAGGGAGTTTCGCAGGCACGTCTCGCTGTCCGGCAGGATGACGGGCGGATCAAGCCGCCGGCCGATTTCAGACAAGATCCACATGTCGCTGCGGGCCTCTTCCGGAGCCTCCAGTGCCGGGCGAACATGCTGAACATATTCATGCATGTAGGAGCCGATGATATCTTCCTGCTCCAGCATCAGCGTACAGGGCAATACCAAGTCCGCCCGTTGGGCCGTGTCGTTCATGAAAGCATCCACCACCACTTTAAAATCGACGCCTTCAAACGCACGTGCGATGCAGCGCGAGTCCGGCGCCTGGTTGACCACGTTGATGCCGTTGACCCAGATCATTTTAATCGACGGATGCCGGGCTGCCAGGATACGTTCGCCGATAGCTGAGATGGGAAACGAGCGCCGGCTTTTGCGCTGGGGGTCAGTGGTCCAACTTAAATTCAGGTTGCGGTAGGAGTGCAGGTGAAAATAGCTGCCGCCGCCGGCAATGCCGATGTTGCCGGATAGAAGGGCCAGCGCATTGATATACCGCGTGTTTTCACCGCCGAACCGGTAGCGCTGCAGGCCGGTGCCGACAAAGGTGGCCACGGGTGAATCCCCGCCGTACCAGCGCTCCAGTTTTTCAACTTCCTCCCGGCTGACCCCGCAGGTGCGGCAGAAATCCTCCAGCCTGAAGTCCTCCACCATATCCAGGAATTTTTGCGGTCTTTTGGTGCGGGCGAGAAGGGCCGTTGAGATGCGTCCGTTTTCAGCCAGCAGCTTGATCACGGCGGCCGCCAGAAAGCGGTCCGTCCCGGGGCGGATGCGGATGCGCTCCCCGGAAAAGGTGGCATTGCCATCGCCCCCCGGCGAGACCGTCAGCAGACGGGTGCCGTTGCGGCAGGCCCTGCGAATAATGGCCGCCGTGTGAATCGAACTGCGGGTGAAATCCTTGCCCCAGTTCACGATGCGGGCGGCGTTGACCAGATCGTTGATGTCGTTGTTTTTGCGGGAGCCAAAATCATAGATGTAGGCCATGAAACCGGCGGCATCGCAAAGGGATCCCTTGGTCCGGCTGGTTCCCAGGATCGAGAAAAACAGGGCCGTGGCCGCCTTCATCACCCCTTTGGCGCCTTCGCTTTTAATGTGCAGAATGGATTTGGGCTCCGAACGCAGGGCCTGGAATTTTTCGGCGCACAACCCCAGGGCCGAATCCCAGGAAATGCGCTGCCAGGCCCCGTTGGTCCGCAACATCGGATGCCGTATCCGTTGGGTGTGCTGCAAACGTTTGATGTGGCCTTTGATTTTAGGACAGGTAAAGCCGGCGGTAAAGGGACTGTCCGGGTTGCCCCGCAGTGTGACGCGCCCATCCGGGCGTTGGTCCACCACGATGGAACAGGCATCCGGGCAATCCATGGTGCAGGCGGTGATCAGTGAGGTCATATTTCAAATTGTGGATAGGCTTCTTTGGGATTCGGCCTATTATAGATTTCAAATATTTGGTGTCGGGTTTCAGGTTTCAGGTTTCGGGTGTCAGCCCAGCCGATGGTCGCGAGCGACTAGTTTGATCGGAATTAGTAACTCTGTTCCAGCGTTGACGTAGAACGTAGGGTCGGCCACGACACGACTGAGCTCGTCGCAGGCCGTGCCGACCTACAACGGCGGGCACGGTGGCCACGCCCCACATTGGATTGAAGAGTTTCACACTAGCACCGCTTCTGGCCGCGAGCATCCAATCTGATCGAGAAAGATACTAATGTACATTTAACCCACCGGCCTGCGACGAGCTCAGTCGAGTCGAGGCGGACTATAAGCATCGAACTCTCAACATCGAGCCCCGAGTAAAAATTGTCATATGTCGCCATAACGGTTTTTTTGTTAAATTCGATAGAGCGTAGCGATTCCATCAATCCGCAATCCGCAAGCTAAAATCCCAAATTATAACTCGTCATAGGAATAAAAACGGGATGAATTTGTAAATGCCAAACCGGCATCCATTCACAGCTCGCCCCGAGCTCCCTATACATGAACTTCATCGGGCACGGCGCGTTGTTTTTTGCGGCCTTTGAATAAATCACGCAGGGTGCCTTTGAACGGCAGCACGTTTTTGGTCGGTTTTTTGAAAATTTCTTCCATGGACAGGTGCGGGTCGCGGTCCGGGTTACGGAGATACTGGCGGATCGCTTCCAGCCGGTCGACGATTTCCTGCTCGGCCTGATATTTTAAATCGGCCTTGAATGTCAGAATTTTTTCCTTTAATTTCTGGTCCTGCTGCAGATCCTTGTACTTTTTCAGCTTGTATTCCAGGCGATAACTGGTCAGCGCCAGCAGGGTCTTTTCATATTCAGGTCCCAGCCAGATGAGCTCCGGGACCAGGTCGCCGAAATTGGAAACGCCCAGGATGTCTTTATTCTGCATCCAGTAGCCGAACAAGAAATCCAGCTCCAGGTCCTTATAATTTTGCAGCGGCATGTACATGCGCCGCAAATGCAGCAGCACTTTTTCAGTCTTTTTTTTGTGGCCGCCGATGATGACACTGCCGCCGACTTCACCCTTTTTCACGCCCTTGGTCCAGGGCGCCCCGGTGATGCCGAAATCATGGTAGATGGGAATGTGCAGCAGCCCCGATAAGGTGTTGAGCGCCAGGGCATAGCCGGCCGACGGACCGCCGACCGTGTATGAAGCGGAAAGAAGCTGATGGTGAATGGTAAATTTTTCCAGAAATTCCCCGAACAGGCGGGCGATACTGATTTTGGGGGACAGGGCCTGGAAATAATTTTGGACCATGGTCAGGGCTTCCTGGGCTGACTGCTGGGTCATCTGGACTGCCATTTCCATTTCAGCTCCCGCCGGTGAAGACGATGAAACCGCTCCGGTGACCAGCACTTTCTCCGAAGACAAACTGTAGTTGAGGCTGGTGGCGATGGGCAGCAGTACGCCGGATACATCGTTGGCCCCGACACCGATGATAAAGCCGACCTGGGGTTCCTGGCTCAGTTCGGCTTCCAAAAATTCGTCCAGCTTTACGGAGCCTTTTTTCACCGGGCTCTGGGAAATTTCCTTGCGGGCCGAAGTCAGGTGCGACTGCATCAAAGGATACCCATCAGCCGGATTGATGCGGCCCAGCAGCTTTAAGATTGCATCGAAATGATTGATGAATTCATTGGGATCGCTTTTGATCTGGGTGCGGATGTTGCGGGGCACATCCAGCGCGTCCAGGATCCCAATCAGGGTCTTGAAATTGAACTTGATAAAATTCTCCTGCTCCTCGCGTTCGAGGTTTTCCAGGGCCAGCAGTTTTTGAAGAACACGGTGTTCCGTGCCGCGCAGGCTGCGGGCTTTCTCAACGAAAGCGGTATAATCGGCGGGTGTGTTGCAGATGCCACGGGCCGCATCCAAAACGACATCCAGGCTCACCCCGCTGCTCAAAGGAACGTCTTCTAAGGTTCGTTCGATGATCCTGGTAATATCCTCTTTGTTTAAATGCCCGGAAATTTCCAGTACTTTCAGTCGCTTGGAGCGGATGAGCGCCGGATCCAGGATGTCGAGGCGATTGGTGGTCAACACGGTAAATACCCGGTTGAGCGGGATTTCGCCGTCGATCAGGTTGAGGAATTTATTGGTCAGCTTGTCGGACGGCGACCCGCCGGTGGCGCTGCGCTTGGGCGCCAGGGAATCGCCTTCGTCAAAGAAGATGACGGTGGGCGCGATCATCTTGGCAATGTCATAGACTTTTTCCAGGTTGGCCACGGCACCGTCGACCGGATTGACCGGATCCTGCAGGGCCGCCGAACTGAGTGAGATGTCATGGACTTGCTGGTTTTCGCTGAGCCAGGAGCGAACCAGAAAGGTTTTGCCGCTGCCCGGGGGGCCATTGAGCACGACGCCTTTCTCCTCGCTCACCTCGTAGAACAGGCAGTTATTGATCATCTCCGAGAAACTGTTTTTGATATCACCGGCATACTCATCCCATTTGACCTGCCGGTCCATATGATCGACGGCCTTTTTAAACAGATCGCCGTATGAGTTGCGGGCCACCAGTTCGAATGCCTGGCGCACCAGCAGTTGATTGTCCAGGTGTTGCGGCGTAAAGTCCCCCTTGATTTCGATAATGGAAAAGACCAGCTTGCGGACATAGGACGGGGTCACTTTGAGCGTCCGCTCTTCGAAGATAGTGTTTATTTTTTTAACCGCCTGGTCCAATTCAGCAACGGTAAGACAGGTCACCGACGGATGACACCGGTCGTCCAGCCGGTCGGCGATGCGGATATTGTTGCGCAGCAATTCGAGCCGCACGAGTTCCTTCAAATTCTCCATACTTTTCCAGTTCTCGGTGATGTCGATGATGCGGCCCTTTTCAACAAAGCGGCGATATATGGCCGTATCGATGCGCTCCGGCTGATCGGTGGTCGCGATCAGCAGGCAATCCCGCCGACCGTTGGTGATTTCATCGATAACAATGTTGGCGGTATCGATCAATGTTCTTTGCTGATGATCGACACCGGACTGGCGACTGTCCGATTTACCGAAGGCACTGTGGGCCTCCTCGATGTGACGGATCGCCGTTTTGCGCGGATCCCCCAGCGCTTTTTTGAAATAATTGCCCGGCTCACCGGCCAGGGCGGTCTGATAATCATTGGGGGTTACCATGGCGTAGTCGACCAGGATGCTTTGATCTTCCAGTTTGGAAAGCTGTTGGCTGATGCGTTTTTTCAACAGGCGCCGGACCAGCGGGATGCGGGAAAGGCGTTTGTAGTGATGAAGCCGCTTGCGGCGGGATATTTCTTCGGCCAGGGTCGGGTCGATTTGATCGATGGACTTCCAGAAAGGCTCTTCCGCCAGCAGGTCTTCCTCTTTTTGTTTCAGGTCGATTTCGGGCTGGACTTCATTGACGAAAATGATTTTTTCGATGGTCTCTTTAACCGTTGCCGTTTTACCGCTGCCGCTGGGGCCGATCACCAGCAAGAGCGGCGCTTTGGGAACACCGGGATCGGAGAAATATTCTTTGCGGATGTGGGCCCGGTAGATTTTTTCAAACAGCGCCGCCATGCGTTCCGGTACATGAATATCGCCCAGTTCCTTGTTCAGCAGCGACAGGAGATAGACGTAATCCTTGGCGGATACTTCTTTTTCCAGTATTTTGTTCCAGGCTTCCTGGGGTTCCGTCTGCCCCGAAATCTCAAACCTTTTCTGCCAGTCTGTCAGAATATCGGGATCTTTCAGGATGACGAATTTTTTTTCCTGGGCGGACATAAACAGCGACAGCAAAAATTCGAGCATGGTGTTGAGCAAATCCGAGCGCGGGTGGTACTGGTTCAGGCGGGCGCGCATAAAAGCCTTGGTTTCATATGACCATGAAGCCACCAGATCTTCGATTTCACGGATTCTATTTTCAGGCAGACGGACATACTGTTTTTCTTTGGTCAGTCTTTTGGCCATTATTCGTCTCCCTTGGCGCCGTTGGCTGTGGCGGGGGGCGGTATGGTCAGGGCCGGCGATCCCTGGGTGTTTTGAATTACGAGGGTGTTCTGGCCGCCCTGGTTTTTTTCATAAGCCGTGGCCCATTTTTGTTGGGTTAAAAATTGCAGCAGCGGCAGGTCCGTGGAGCCGTCCGGTCGTCCAAGGGCCTTTTGCAGGGACTGAATGCCGCTCATATAAGCTGCGTAGAGTTTGCGAATACGGGAGGCTTCCTGGTCGGCGGCATAGTTTTCGGCTTCTGCAATCAGTTCGCGGCGTTTCTTCTCTTCGGTCGCTTCCACCAGTTTGTCGCCGAAACGTGTCTCTTTGAGTACGAAACTGACGACCTCGATGCCGTACTTTTGCTCCAGATTCGGTCCGCCTTCATTGATGGGGCGGGATTTGAGTGCCTGGAATATCTCCTCTTTGATCATTTCCCGATCACTGATCAATTCATCCACCTGCTGGGCTTGCAGGATATCTTTGACGATGCCGTCGTAATCTCCCTGCAGAATGCTCAAGGGATCCAGATTCTCAATGGCCCAGGTCTTTAGATCCCGAATGCGATAGGTCATTACGCCTGATGTCCACAGCGCCACGTTGCCCTTTGAAATGATGCGCATCGGTTCGAGCTGGCCGCTCAGAAACAGCCGTTGATTCATCAGCGGCACTTCCTGCTCGATGCGCGTGAAATAGGGCAGTCGCGCGTGCCAGCCGATGTCGGTTACCGCTTCACGCTGCCCCCCAAAACGTTCCAGGACCACCGCGTAATTTTTTTTGACCTTGAAAATTGTCTTGGTGGCGTAGATTATGGCGACGGCGCCATAGATCAATCCCCCAATGGTGGCCAGGGCCAACAGCCTGCGCAAGAATGTTTTGACAAAAGCCCTTCTGAAAATTTTTTTGGGAAGTTCGTTTGACATGAAGACTCCTTAATTTTCATGTAAATTCCAGTTTATTTTACCCGCCAATCCAATGTTTTAAAATTTGTCCATAAACGATTGGACTAGCCCGGCATAATTTCAATTGCGAGAAAAGTTGAATGTATTATAATTAAATATACCAGATACACAGAAGCAGCGCGGTAGCAGATGACGAACAGGCGGAATTCTTTTCTGATTCAACTCAAATCACTGAAGGACAAACGTTATTTTTATTATAATCCATTAACCGCATTAATTCAAAAAATAATATTAATGGACAAGATCAGACGAAAAAAATGGTATTCATTTACCGCTTATGTGTTGGCGTTTATGGGAGTTTGGACGCTTCTTCTATACCTGGCTGAAACCTATTTCCCCAATCAATCACCGACTCAATATTCCAATCGAGGCGATCGCACTTCAGTCCGGCCTTCTCAATCCCCAGGCCGGCAAAACTTACTGCAGGCCGATTCGGCCAAGATTGCAGGGCAAGAAAAACTGTTCCTCCTGCTTGATCGAAAACATTCCACCGGCAAATCTGAATTTATCTACCGCGGTCTGGTGGGACAGTCCGAATTCCGGATCGACGTCATTGTCCCGGAATTAGATCCGCTGGCGGCGTATCCGTATCGCATCAAAATTTCGGAAGCCAAAAAATCCTTTCGACTGGCGAATCGCAATTACCAATTGATCGCCGCCAGGAAAGGCGCGCTTCATTTAAGGATAATTAATCCGAAATGATATGGACCTGTTACAAGGTTGTTGACAGATCTGCGAAAATATCGTCAGCCCGTCGAAACGCGGGCGGATTAATTATTTAATGCTGCGCATTTTATTTTTATTGTTTCCAATCAGTTATTCCACCATTTCTGCACTTCGACCGCATGGTCTGGCGGTTTTTGGCGGTAGATGCGAAGTCTTCAGGTTTTTCTTCTGCTGATATCAATTAAATTAAGTCTTACCGGAGGAAGTGTCAATTTTGGTGCCGGCGGGTTGGCGCAAAGCTCAAAGCGCAAAGCTGGAAGCTGGAAGCTCAAAGCTCAAAGCTGGAAGCTCAAAGCTGAAAGCTGAAAGTACCGAGGGAAAAGCTGGAAGAGAAATAGATTCACCCCAAAGGCCAATCCTACCCAGGCGATGCGGTTTTCTATGAGCGTCGCTCTGAATGATACACTCCATGATTTATAGTTAAATAGTTTGTTGCGTTGATTGGTTAATGGATCTTAAGATTCTTTTTGCACCCTAATCATATGAAGAGATTTGGCGCATAGAAATTATCTGAATTCGGGATTTGGAATGCGGAACCGGGTGAGTATGGTCTGAATATTAAGCAATCTACTCTTTACTTCATTTTTACTATCATTATCTTAATTTTCCTATATTTTACAGTATCTAACGACAATTTATGTTTAGCGCTCTCATTCTAATCAGATTTATTTCTACTATTTTTTTTGCAGTAAAAAATATATTGACAACTTGAAAATATTAAATTAGAAAGATCCGAATTGTCACATTGAGCATTTGGGATAAAGCCAATTTTAACCTGTTTAATGAACAAAGGAGGAATTATGCAATTTAGGCGGATCTTAGTCCCTGTGCTGGTGGCGGTTTTAGTTCTTTTGGTAAGCGGAATCAGTGTTTATGCAGGAGATGCAGCGAAAATTAACATTAATACGGCCTCGGCCGAAGAGCTGACTCAGTTGGCGGGCATCGGTCCGAAGTATGCCGCTGAAATTGTTGCCTACCGCACTGAAAAAGGACCATTTGCAGCTCCGGAAGATATAACGAATGTTCCCGGAATCGGTCAAAAAACATTCGAAAAAAACAAGGATTTGATTGTGGTCGAATAGGGATGCAATATATCGAAACTGCAGTTTAAAACAGCCGCCCGGATGCCGGGCGGCTTTCTTTTTTTATCACTGAAAACCTGGTCGTTTGGGCCAGGTCAGAGACAATCGGCTATGCCATTTGTCCAAGCTATTTGTGGTTTCAGGTGTCAGGTTTCAGGTGTCAGTAAAAAACCAATCCTGAGTCCTGAACCCTGCTTGGGTTGAGGCTGAAAAGTCACCAGCGGTGAAAGAAAGGCCAATTCATGAGCGATTCCCATCAAAGTGGTCGACTTCAGTTGCTGACACCTCTTATGAAACTACGTCTATATTAATCCCAAATAGGGTATTTGAATCGTCCTCGTCGTCGTACTCGTCCTCGTCCTCGATACTAACGGCGGCCCAAAAACTTCGAGGACGAGGACGAGCACGAGTACGAGTACGAAACCCAAAATGTGCTTATGAGAAAATACGTGGGCTCGGCACAGTTTCATATTTTATCAGACTGGCCGTCTTTTTTGGCCAGAGGCAGCGCTCTTATGAAACTTCTTAGGAATGGATTCGATTTTAACTATTTTTATTTAGACAGGATTTACAGGATTATCAGGATTTTTTCGCCTGCGGCGAGGGGCCTTTCGGCCGAAGGCCGTATTATCCTGACGATCCTGTTGATCCTGTCCAATTATTTTTTTAAAAATAGGAATCCATTCCTCTCTTTCTTTCAAATTCTAGAGTTTTTTATTTGATCAGACTGGTCGTTTTCCAGGACAGCGGCAGCGCTCGTGTGAAACTACATAAAATTCAAAAGCGAACCGCAGAATATCGAACAAGAAATATCGAATGATGAAGTGTGGAATCGCTGCTCTCTGACTATTTAAGATAAATTTAAATCGATAGAATACCGTCCTTCGACATTCATGATTCCTTGTTCGATATTCGATATTCGCTTTTTCAAAGTTTCTTTTCCGATTTGACCGGCCGCTTGTTTGCCGGCGGCTTGGCTGACATCTGAAACCTGAACTCTGCTGTTAAAAGTCGCCATATTCATCACCCCTCCAGGTTGAAATCAATGCCGGGTCATCTGGGCTCAGATTCTTCAGTCCAACACATACCGGGGATAGGTGGTTTTGGCTTTATGGGCAACGGCCAAGTCTATTCCAACGGTCAGAAACGGCCGATCCGCTGAGGTAACGCCCAGCACGCCGCCTTCCTCCGGGTCGATGACCCACCCGGTGCCACCGAACTCCGATCCCTCGATATTGGGACCACTGAAATTAGATGACAAACAGAAGGCACCGGATATTACCGCCGCCGTGCGGCCGCCGGCCAGCCATTTGTCGGCCGAACTTTTGGGTGTGGCCCGGGGACATACCAGCACGTCGATGCCCTGCCGCAAGTATTCGCGCGCATGGGCTGCAAACCACAGTTCGGTGCAAATAAGGAATCCGAATTTTATTCCATCAAGTTGAATGACGGTGAAATGTTGATCACCCCGATCATACCAGGATGCTTCCCAATACCCTTTTTCATCAGGCAGATAGTATTTGGCGTGGACCGGAGTATAGCCGGAATCTGCATGCCAGATATATCCCTGATTCAGACGTTTTTCATTTTGAATCACCGGTCGCGTGCCGATTACGATACGAGTATTTAACTCCGACAGTCGGCTCAACCAATCGTCGTGAGCGTCAACGGCCGCCTGCCAATGCTCAGGATTAACCTGATCGGTTCCGGCCAGCCACGGGTGAAACGTCATTTCCGGCAGCAGGACCAGATCGCTTTGTTTGAAGGCCACGTGCTCGATCAGGGCCTGCCAGTCCCGGTCCAGGCCGTTCGGGCCGTTGCGAAGTTCACATACGGTTACTTTCATTCAGGGCTCCTCATCCGGGCTGTCGTCCTCATCTTCGACCGGACACACACTCGTCCAATCGCTGACCGGGATGCTGCCTTCCCGGCGATCACCTTTGCTGCGCCGTTCCTTATTTTTTCTCCGTTCGGTCCCGTCTTCCTGAAAATAATCCAAATCGTAGCCAATCCGTCGATCTTCGCCGGACCGGCGGTCGACGTAAGGATCTTTTTTCCGTTTCTTCTTCATTGAGGTCTCCCCAGATATCTTTTTCCTTTAATCCTATCACATGTTTGTTTATCCGTCTAAAATATTATGCCAATTATCATTTTTCAAAATCGCCATAATCTGGTATGTTTCCACGTTTGATTCCAGACTTTCAACTATGCGGCAACCCTTTGCCTCGGGACTGCCTTCCGGAGAAATTATGCCCCCTGACCCTTATAAAACATTGTTGGAACGCTTGAGTTCAAAAATTCCTCAAGAAAGGCTCATCACCGACCCCCTGCGAACCCTGGCCTACGGCACGGATGCCAGCTTCTATCGACTGGTTCCAAAACTGATCGTTAAGGTCGAGGATGAAAATGATATCCTGGCGGTGATAAAAGCCTGCCGCGAACTCGACATCGCCGTCACTTACCGGGCGGCCGGTACCAGCCTGTCCGGGCAGGCGCTGAGCGCGTCGGTCCTGGTCGTTTTAGGCAATGAGGGTTGGCGCAATTACCAAATCAGCGCGGATCGCAGCGAGATCACGCTGGGAGCGGGCATCCTCGGCGCCGAAGCCAATGGCTACCTGGCTCCTTTCGGTAAAAAAATCGGACCGGATCCGGCCTCAATCAACTCCGCCAAAATCGGCGGCATCGTTTCCAACAATGCCTGCGGCATGGCCAGCGGCATCACGGGCAACAGTATGGGCACCGTCAGCGGCATGCGCATTATATTTTCTGACGGCACGGTTCTGGATACGCGCCGTGAAGACAGCCGCCGGGCTTTTATGGCCCAAAAAAAAGATATGCTCGACCGGATTTCCGCGCTCTCAGAGTCACTTAAAAACGATCCGGCGATCGTCGAGCGCATCCGTCGCAAATACGAGATCAAAAATACCACCGGCTACAGTGTCAGCGCCCTGGTAAATTTTGATGATCCCCTCGACATCATTGAACATTTGATGATCGGATCGGAAGGGACCCTGGGATTCATCTCGGAAGTTACCTTCCGCACCCTGGATGAGCCCGGCCGCAAAGCGACCGGCCTGATGCTTTTTCCCGATATTGCCCGGGCCTGTGAGGCGGTGCTGCTCTTAAAAGAATGCCGGGTGAGTGCGGCGGAATTGATGGATCGGGTATCGTTGCGGTCGGTGGAAGACAAGGCCGGCATGCCGCCGTACATCAAAGATCTGTCCGACTCGGTCACGGCCCTGCTGGTTGAAACCGCCGCCGATGATGCGGCCGGACTGCAGCGGCAGGTTGATGAAATCAGCGCCAAATTTGCCGATTTTCCCATGGAACGCGAATTTTCCTTTACGACGGTGCCGGAGGAGCAGGCGGCCTTGTGGGACATCCGCAAAGGCTTGTTCCCGTCGGTGTGTTTTGCCCGCAAGAAAGGGACCACGGTTATTATCGAGGATATCGCGGTACCCATCGACAGTCTGCGCGACTGCCTGCTCGATTTGCAGGATCTGTTTCAACAATATGCCTACCGAAATACCATTATCTGGGGACACGTATTCGACGGCAATGTCCATTTCGTTCTCACGCCGGATTTGTCGGACGCTGCGGAAATTGATAAATACAAGGCGTTCATGGATGACCTGGCAACGCTGGTGGTAGATAAATACGACGGTTCCCTGAAGGCCGAGCACGGCACCGGGCGGAACATGGCCCCCTTCGTCAAGCGCGAATGGGGCGATCGAATATACGGGGCCATGCAGGAAATCAAGTCCATTTTCGATCCCGACCACATGCTCAATCCCGGGGTGATCATCAACGATGATCCCGATGCGCACGCTAAACATATCAAGCCCATGACCCCGGCCCACGATCTGGTGGACACCTGCACCGAGTGCGGATTCTGCGAGCGCAACTGCATGTCCCATGGGTTCACGTTGTCCGCCCGCCAGCGCATCGTCATCTACCGCGAAGTGACCCGCCTGGCGGCGAGCGGCGAAAACCCCGGCCGGTTCGAGGAACTCAAAAAACAGTACCAATGGTACGGCGATCAGACCTGTGCCACCGACGGCCTGTGTGCGCTGACCTGCCCGGTGGAGATCGACACCGGCAAACTCATCAAAGTCCTGCGACATGATCAATTGTCAGTGGCCGCCCGTTGGACCGCGGACCTGGTTGGCAAACGCATGAATGCGGTTACGGCCTTTGCCCGCTTCGGGCTCAATTCGCTCGACCGGATGCACGGCCTACTGGGAACACGTCTGATGACGTCCTTTACCGGCGGATTGCGTTCCCTGTCCGGTGACCGGCTGCCGCAGTGGGCCCCGGCTATGCCCAAAGGCGGTACCGCCTCCGCCTGGCATGCCTATGGTTCGCACCAGGCGGACCCGGTGGTTTATTTTCCGGCCTGCATCAACCGCGCGATGGGGCCGGCCCGTTGGTCACAGAAACAGTCCCTGACCCGGGTCACCGAGTCTTTGCTCAAAAAAGCAGGCTACAGCATCCTGTATCCGTCGGACACGGATAAGCTGTGCTGCGGGATGCCTTTTGCCAGCAAGGGTGTTACCCGGGCCGCCGAAGCCAAGGCCCGTGAGCTGGGCGATGCATTGCTAAGGGTGTCCGACAACGGGCGAATCCCTATCCTGTGCGACATGAGTCCCTGCCTGCACCACATGCGGGAGACCCTGGATTCACGCCTGCAGCTGTTTGAACCCATCAAGTTTACACTCAAATTTCTGGCAGACCGCCTCGAATTTCGGAAAGTTACGGAAACCGTTGCGATTCACACGGTGTGCAGCGCCAAAAAAATGGGGCTGGAGGCCGATTTCAAGCGTCTGGCAGAAATGTGCGCCGACAAGGTGGTGACGCCGGACATTATCTGCTGCGGGTTTGCCGGCGACCGGGGTTTTACGGTGCCGGAGCTGAATGAATTCGGCTTGAGGCGTCTTCAATCCCAGCTTGCGCCGGACGTACGGGTAGGCTACTCAACCAGCCGCACCTGCGAAATCGGCTTGACCAGCCACAGCGGAATCGACTACCAGTCCATATTGTACCTGGTCGATCGCTGTACGCGGGCGTTTGATTAGTTGATTGGTCTTTAAAAGACGAACATCCAACATCGAACGTTCAACGTCCAACATTGAATGGAAAAAGATGAAGAATCAAATATATGACTTGGAAGAAAGGCTGCTTGAGTACTCGGTGCGGATAATAAAAATCGTTGAACAGCTTCCGAATACCAGAGTAGGCAATCATGTTGCGGGTCAATTGTTGAAATCTGGAACGTCGCCTTATCCGAATCATGGTGAAGCGCAAGCAGCGGAGTCCACAAAGGACTTTATTCATAAGCTTCGTATAGCATTAAAGGAACTTAGGGAGACCAAAAGATGGCTAAAACTTATTCAGCGTGTACCTCTAATAAAAAAACCTGAGCTGTTAAACGAAATATTGCAGGAAACAGAAGAGTTGATTAAAATATTTGTTACAAGTATAAGAACTGCAGGAAAGAAACGTAAATAGGCGTTAATTGTTTGGCATCCGTTGGTGTTTCCTTCGATGTTGGACGTTGAACGTTCGATGTTCGATGTTCAGACCGCCCTCTGTTCGAAGTTCTAAGTTGAACTCGATCTCTGTTCTACTTTCATCTACCAAACCAACCTATCGCATACAGCTATGAAACGGACTCCAGGGTTTGCATAGCGTTGCCGTTTGACAATAAGTCTTTCAACCTTATTTTCCAATTTAGATATGCTCTCATAAATAATTCAAGCATTTATAAGTTCGTGGGTTGCCGTCCCGAAACATCTTTGTTCATAAGCAGTCACCAGTCCAACGGCCACGGTTCTCAGCCGGTTAGATCGAAAATTCCCTGTACAGCTCTATCAACGCTCAATTTCATCAGTGCTTATGAATCTATCTTTTTTTTGGACCTTGAAAGGAGGTCGCAATGAAATTTATAGATTACTTCAAAGTCGGTTTTGCCACCACCTACAACATCATTCTCAACGCCCTGAGCCTGGGACGCTATCTCTGGCTGGAAGGCCGGGTTCGCAATGATGTCTTCCGAAACTGGGCCGGGCGTTTTCGCTACCGGCCCCATCAATTTGTCCAGCCCAACACCGAGCAGGAGATCATCGATCTCGTAAAAAATTCTCAAAGTGTGCGGGTGTTCGGTTCGGGGCACTCGTTTAACGGCGGCGTGCTGGTGGATGAAACCCTGATCTCGCTCGACAACTACAGCGGCGTGATCCGGCATGATTTAGAGAAAAACCAGCTGACGGTCAAAGCCGGCACCCGGGTCAGAGATGTCATCCGGGAAATGCGGGAGATGGGCCTGGCCTTTGCCGCCCAGCCCTCCCACGATGCCCAGAGCATAGCGGGCATTTTGTCCACCGACGTCCATGGAACCGGCCGGGACTGGGGTTTTGTGAGTGAATCTGTCCTAAAGCTCAAGCTGATCGACGGCCGCGGCGAAGTTCTGGAATGCGAGCCGGCGGACGATCTATTCAAAGCCGCCATTGGCGGCATCGGTGCCGTCGGCATCATCGTGGAAGTGGTGCTGCAGGGTGTGGAGCGGTTTAATGTCGAGCAGAAGGTCGAGATTTCGGATCTTGCTTACGTGGCCAACAACCTGGAGCGGCTGCTGGATGAAAATGAGCACTTCAGTCTGTACCTGTTTCCGTTTACCGAAAAATGCCAGATCAACATCTGGAATCGCTCGCAGCAGGAAAAATCGACCCTGGGGACGGTGCGGGAGTTTTTGTCCATATCACTCGACGCACTGCTGGCAGCCTGGGTCGGCAATTTTATCGCCTACACCGGTCTGTTGCCGGCAGCCTCCTCCCTGGCGCATGGTTTCAAAAAAGGAACCAACCTGGTGCTGGAAAGCAGCGAAGCCTATAACCGCACCATCTACCACCTGCACCAGGAACTCGAATTTACCGTTCCCTTCGAGAACACGTTCGAGACGACCCGGCGCTTCATCGAGCTCTATGAGGAAATGTACGCCAGCGGGTTGCCTTACACGATCTTCGAAGTCCGCTTCACACCGAGTGGCCATGACCGGACCCTGATCGGAGCCGGGCGTGAACGCCGCAGCACCTGGATCGATCTGGTTTGCAATGACTCAGACGGTTTCGAGAGCTACTATGCCGCAGCCGAAGAACTGATTAAAAATATCGGGGCCCGCCCCCATCTTGGCAAGTACTGCGAAAACCTTGATAGCCATTATTTAAAGCGGCTGCACGGGGTAAATTTTGAAAAATTCCGGCAACTGGTGGCCCAGCATGATCCCCAGGACAAGTTTGCCAACGATTTTACGCGTCGGCTTTTTGCCGAAGAGGCCAAGCCGGCCGATGTGAAAGGTGTGGAACAGGCGGCGTGAAAGATGGTGTTCGAATCTTTAAGGTTACAGATCCAAATCAGGGTACAGTTTCTTCGCACATTCAGGACATACACTATGGCTAAACTGAGCATCTGAATGCTTTTGAATATAACCTTCAACCTGATTCCAATAGCCTTTGTCGTCACGAATTTTTTTACAAGCGGCGCAGATGGGCAAAAAACCACTCAGGGTTTTGACTTCAGCAAGCGCGCTGCTAAGTTCGTCATTCCGCACCTTTAAAATTCTGTTCGTATCCGCTTTCTTTTTTCATATATTGAAGGCCCATTAATCTGGTTCAGCGCAGCCTCTTCTATCGGCAAATTAGTATCCAAAGTAATTTCCTCTAAATTCGAATATCTTTTTTACCAGACGAAACCTGATTGCGTCATTATAAATCGATCCAGATTCATCGAGGAATTTTTAGCGAGCAGAACGGTGTAAAAAGGATCGATCCTGTAGCCGGAAGTTAGCGCCCAGCTTACCGCACGCTTGGCCACTGCAGGAATCATCAGCGATAACGATTCCGGTTCAGCTTGATGGGCACTGGACTCGATCTGATAGAGCAGTGTCGGCAGGTCTTCAGGATCCAGTGCCGCGGCTGGACCTGCCGAATTTCCGGCACAACCAAAAGCATAGGCAGCTAGGCGACCGCTGCGACGGAACAGGAATGTGGGTTGATTGTTCATGAAGAACTCAAGATCGATCAACCGGCGATAGCCAAGTACTTGAGCATCGATCGCGGAGATGCTCTCAAGGGTTTTTGATGAGGCCTCCGCTCGTTCTATCTCAAGGTCGCTATTGAACTCTCGAATTTGTGGTTCTCCGTAGAAGATGAACGCCATTCCCTGGAAGCTAACGTTATAGCGAAGGTATAAGGAAAGGGCCCGAGGATTGGCTGTGGCCACAATGGACCGCTGCCGGCCACGATCCAACGGAAATGCCAAATTCAGCAATGCGCGTCCGACACCGCCTCCCTGAACAGCAGTTCTGACGAAGAAATGCGTAAGCTGCAGATGACGATCCCTTTCAACCGAACGTGCCCACCCAACTATACCCTGGGTTTCATCTTCTGCAACCCAATCCTCGCTGGCGGTCTGCTCCAGGTGAATGTATAAACTTTTCTGTTGACGAAAAATTTCATCGATCTCATTTGCATCATCGATATCCACCATGCCAAACTGCAACATATAGTCCCAAAGGGTCTCGCGAAACAAACGGTAGATCGGTTTTCGATCCTGAGAATCAAACTTTCGGTATTTTAATGGCATCGATATTTTTTAGGATTTTTTGGGCAGTTTGGTTAAAGTGGATTGAAATGACAATTGAAATTAAATTAAGAATAGGCATCAGAAAATCAAGGATGTCTAACATCAACAGTCTTCGGTCAACTATTCGAGAAAGCCGGTGAGTTCCATCCAGGCCGTCTTCTTGCCGTCTCTGAATTGAGTCGGGGTTTTGTTGACATCGAGTGCCTTGAGCTGGTGGGGAGTGAATTTATCCAAAATATAAAATCAGACGGCCATATCAAATTGATCTGCAGTGTTTGACATCTTCTAAAAAATTATAGGTGTCAAAACTTGTCCGGCTTTTGCCCGAGTTGAAAATTGGCAGCGGTACCTCTAATTTCAAAAGATGGCACCAATAGCATCAACCATTAAGACCAGATAAATAGCGATTACTTTCTCTTAAACGATAGAAAAAAAATTTGGGCAACAGCAACAGACTGGTGAAAAAACTGAACAATATGTGTGAGGTACAGTGTTATTCACTCTTCAAAGTTTGACCTTCCAGCTTATTTTAAATTGGATTTCTTAAGATTACTCGTAACTTGCCTTTATATGAAACCCGACCGAATTGCATATATGTTCTGTATATCTCACGGGTTGCTGTGCCTTAAACATCGGAAGTAGAAGGTAGCACCTTCGGCGACAAAATATTCTGTAATGATGCTCTCTCGAAATTTTTAAAGTGCCAAAATTTTTAGTCTTAGGGTGGACTGTACCCACCAGGCATTGCGGAATACATCAGTCGACGGTGGGCAGAGCCCACCCTACAACAAACTTGCAGGAATCAAGAACAGGTGCACTCCACTGACAACACTCTAATTTCGTTTATCCTTATAAACTTGTGCGCTCATTTCGATTTTTCCTTCCTCGAAGATAGATATGAGTTTTGATTCGATTCTATTTAATAGCCGCCCTCTCGCTTCAGGCTACGCTCTGCGAGCTTCGACCCGACAAGTCGCTCGTTCGACTGACGCAGACAACATCCGGCCGACGTGGCCGGCTAATCTTTCTGTTGCCCTTCGGGCAAATCGAAAGCCACTCATTTATTTCAGCTTTACTCCGTCCTTGCTCACTGGGTCGTAGCCACGCTACGAAAGTGACGAAACCTGGTCGGACGGTTTCAATGTCTGCGGCTGTCTGCGTTTGTCTGCGGCTAATTTATCAAATATTCTATCGCAAATCATGGATTGCTATTATATTCATTCCAACTTTTTCAGAGATGATCGAAAGTTATAGATCATGAGCTTTTAAAAGCAACTTATGCAGTTGAATCGCGTTTGAGAATTATCTTGGGTTCAGAGTGATATTGAGATATGGACCAGCAGCTCGATTCAGGTTAGTTTCGTCAATTTGAAACCGGTCAGCAGGAGAAGTAATTTTTCTCTATTTGAAATCGCGGTGATTGTCAAGATGATACCGGCAGGTGCCGGTTTTTAAAACCGGATTATACTGAAAGTTCAACCGAAATATTTAAATTTTTATAGATTTTGGAGTATTGGAGTGCTGGAGTGTCGGAGTGTTGGCTGGAGGTTTGATGTCTTTTCTAGTACCCCGGTACATCAGCGCTCCAATGTTTAAATATTGAGACTTTTCAAATACCTTTTGCAAACGAAACACTGCCTTTTTATTTTTAGCCGAATTTTAAATTATTCAAACCGGTTATCTAAAAAGAGCCAGCTATGATGGATATTGGGGCGGCTTGTGCTTGTATCCCGCTGTTTTTCAAGCGGGGCAGCCGCGACCATTTTATCTCGCGGCTAAAAGCCGCTCCCACCGCGCCCCCGACAGAGCCTTTCATCGTAACTTGAGCTTTATAGACATACTTGTTATACGAGTCAAAATTGGTGATGATGCGATTGATAGCCGGAATACGGGAGAACGCGGCGTCGGGCTTGACAAGCATTTCATTTTTTGCCATATCGGATGGGTAGTGGACTGGTTGATTGAATTCAGCGGATTGTAATCGTAGTCAGAAGTTTCCTGAAGTTTAATAGTGACGAACCTCTTGAAAATTTTGGGAGATTGCCCATGTCTGCTTATCCTCACATCCTCGGTATTGATGTCGGCTCCGTAGCCGTTGCTGTGGTTGCCTTAAATTCCAAAAACGAAATCGTCCGGCATGCCTATGAATTTCATCACGGGCACACAGCGCAAACACTCAGGGATATCTTAAACCGGTTCGACCTTAAGGCGGTCGGAGCGGTTGCGGCTACGACCGGGACACCGCCCATCCTGCATGCCACCCAGCGCTATGACAACCGGGTAGCCGTCATGAAGGCCGCCCACTTCCAGCATGACAGAATCGGCTCCATTCTGGTGGTCGGAGGCGAAAAGTTCGGCTTGATCCGATTCGATGAACGCGGCAACTATCTGGGCTTTAAATCCAACACCGGATGTGCGGCCGGAACCGGCAGTTTCCTGGATCAGCAGGCCCGGCGCCTGAATTTAAAAGATTCGGCCGAACTCAGCCGCATTGCCCTCAGCAACAACGCACCTATCCCCAAAATTGCATCCCGCTGTGCCGTGTTCGCGAAAACCGACCTGGTCCACGCCCAGCAGGAAGGCTGCAGCCTGGCGCAAATATGTGATGGACTCTGCCTGGGCCTGGCGCGCAACATCTTCGATACCCTCTTTACCGCCAATCAATTTCTCGGCCCCATCCTTTTTACGGGGGGTGTTTCCCGCAACCGGGCCGTGGTCAACCACCTGCAATCCCTGATCGGCGAAGAAATCATTACGGAAGGAACGCTCCTGCATGGTGCCTGCGGGGCCGCCTTGAATTCGGCTGAAGCGGGTCCCGCGCCGGGTCCACTGGGGTTTGAGTCAGCCGATGATCTTCTCATTACCTCCAAGTCCGGACGATCCTACTACTATGACCCACTGGAATTGACGCTTTCCGATTTTCCTAAATTCGAAGGCCGGGAATCATACCATTACCGGTCCGGCGAAGGCCGACCGTCGGTCGACTTGGAAGTCGACATTTATCAGGACCTGAAGCATTGCCGACAGTTGGCAGCCTACCTGGGCATCGACGTCGGATCGACCAGCACCAAGGCGGTGCTCATCGACCACAGCAAAGCGGTCGTGGCTGGTTTTTATACCCGTACGGCCGGCAAACCGGTGGCGGCCGTGCAGGGGCTTTTGGCGGCTATCGACGATATGATGCTGAAACAGGCGGTTGAGTTGAAAATCAGCGGGACCGGGACGACCGGTGCCGGCCGTAAATTTATCGGCAAAATTATCGGCGCCGATATGGCCATCGATGAAATAACGACCCATGCCCGGGCGGCGGTTGAATTAGACCCCCGGGTGGATACCATCATCGAGATTGGCGGACAGGATGCCAAATTCACCACCCTGCAAAACGGTCGCGTCACTTTTTCGGTCATGAACAATGTCTGTGCGGCCGGCACCGGAAGTTTTATCGAAGAGCAGGCCCAGAAGCTCAACTGCCCCCTGTCGCAATATTCCAGGCGGGCGGCTCACCGCCAATCGCCGCTGGCCAGCGACCGCTGCACGGTGTTCATGGAACGGGACCTGAACCATTTTCTCTCGGCCGGCTACCCGGTGGATGACCTGCTGGCTGCCGTCCTGCATTCCGTGCGGGAGAATTATCTGACAAAAGTTGCCGATGAAAAAAACATCGGCAACGTCATCTTCTTTCAAGGTGCCACCGCCAAGAACAAGGCACTGGTGGCGGCATTTGAAAACAGACTCGGCAAACCGATCCGGGTATCGCGTTACTGTCACCTGACCGGGGCTCTGGGGGCGGCCTTGATGCTGTCTGACCGGGCCGTCGCCACCACCGCTTTCCGCGGCCTGAGCCTGTATAAAAAACATATCCCACTGCACAATGAAACCTGTGAACTGTGCACCAATCACTGCAAGCTGACCGTGGCGGAGATCGACGGTACGCGGGAGGCCTATGGGTTTTTGTGTGGCCGGGATTACGACACCAGACATTTTGTAAACAATAACCGATCAGGTTTCGATCTGCTCAAGGAGCGCGCCCGGGCATACGCGGTTAAAGGCCCAAGTGAATGTCGCGAAGATTTTACGATCGGTCTGCCGGCCGCCTTGTACCTGCTGGAAGACCTGTCGTTCTGGCAGTGCTTTTTTAATGACCTTGGGATTAAAACCGTTACCAGCAAAGGCCGGGGCGACAGCCTCAAGGACGGCAAACGCCTGGCCGGAGCCGAGTTTTGCGCACCGATGACAGCCCTGTACGGTCATGTCAACGATCTGGTGGAACGGTCGGACTATGTGTTTTTACCGCACTACCTCGATAAAAAAGGCCGCAGCAAAGGGCCGCGGCGCCAGTATTGCTATTATTCCCAGTTTGCTCCCGGTCTGGTGGCCCCGGCTGTCGGCGGACAGAATCGCCAAAAATTTTTAATGCCGGTGGTGCATTACCTTTACAACACCTTTCACACCAAAGCCCAGTTGTATCGGATGCTGCGGGGCATCTGCCGCCATCGCATCAGCTATTTCGAAGTCTCATCAGCTTATGACGGGGCAACCGAGTTTATGAAAACCGGTCGGGCGCGCTGGCAGGCCGTTTATCAAAAGCACTGCGGAAGCGACAAAGGCCCGCACGTGGTGCTGCTGGGCCGGCCTTATAACGTGCTGAGCGATGCCATGCACAAGGGGATTCCAAACATTCTGGCTTCTTTGGGCATCAAAACTTTTTTTCAGGATATGTTGTCCTATTCACGGGAAGATGTAAAGACCATTCAACCGCTGCTCGATGAACTGCACTGGCATTTTGCGGCTAAAATCCTGGAGGCGACCGAAGTCATCGCGAAATCCCCGGGTGCCTATCCGATTTTGATGACTGCCTTTAAATGTTCGCCGGACTCCTTTGTGATCGATTACTTTAAAAAAATCATGGATTCCCATGATAAGCCGTATTTGATCTTGCAACTCGATGACCACGACTCAACGGGCGGCTACGAGACCCGGATCGAAGCCGCTGTGCGTTCATTCCAAAATCACCACACACTCGCGGAAAAGCAGACGGCCGGCACTGAAATGCCCCCGGTGGTGGCTTCAAAATCCCGGCACCTGCTGAGCCGCACCCTGATCCTGCCCAACTGGGACCCGATCAGCTGCGGCCTGATCGCTGCCAATCTCAACCGGGCGGGTATCGATGCGCGCTGCCTGGAAGAGACACCTTCCAGCATCCGGCGGGGATTGCGGTTTAACGGCGGGCAATGCATTCCGATCAACATCATCGCCCAGGAGTTTGTTGACTATCTGCAAACCCACGATCTTGACCCGGCCCGAAGCGCATTATGGATGCCCGTGGGGGAGATCGCCTGCAACCTCAAGCTCTATCCGCACTATATCAAATATATTCTGGCGTCATACGGTAACGGCTTTGAACAGGCAGACGTGTATCTGGGCGCATTGTCCATGCTCGACATCGCTGTGACCCTGCCGGTCAACAACTATTTCGCCTATATGTTCGGCGGAATGATCCGCAAGATCGGGTGCAAAATCAGACCTGCTGAGCGCCGGCAAGGCGACACCGACCGGGTAATTGCTGCGGGAGTGGAGATTTTGCGGGAGGCTTTTTCAGGGCAGCGCTCCAAAGCGACGGCGGTTGACGAGGTGATTGCCGGGTTTGAAGCCATCGATACCCGCGACCCGGCCCGGCTGCCGCCGCGGCCGAAAGTGGCGATTATCGGAGACCTATATACCCGTGACAATGCCGTGATCAACCAGGATCTGATCCACTATATCGAGGCTAACGGAGGCGAGGTGATCACCACTCCATACAGCGAATATCTGAAGATGATTTCGCGGCCCTATCTCAGAAAGTGGCTGATCGAAGGACATTATTTAGCCGCTATTTCTTCCCAGGCCCTGATGTCGACCCTGAAGCGCAAGGAGAAAAGCTATTACGTTCAGTTTAACCGCATTTTAAATGAACCGGAGCCGGACTATGATGAACCGGCCAAAGATATTCTGGCGCGCTACAATGTCCAGCTTGAAAATACCGGTGAATCTCTGGACAATATTTTAAAAATTCACTACATCAAGAAACACTATCCGGATGTTGCCCTGTTTGTTCAGGCCTCTCCGGCCTTCTGCTGCCCGGCCCTGGTGACCGAAGCCATGGCCCAGGAGATAGAGCGTATTTCCAATACCCCGGTGGTCTCCATCACCTATGACGGCACCGGCGGCAATCAAAACGATGTGATCATTCCGTACCTCAAGTACCCGCGGCGAGAGAGCCGGTTAGATAATGCTAAAGTAGGCAGCGGTCGGCAGCGGATGGGGTCGTGAAAATTCGGCACGACTGCCGTTCAACCACACCGATAGGACGGCTTCCGGGTCCGGCTGTCCCATCCCCACGTTTTTTCTTTGGAAAGTCATCGCTCATTGCCAGATCGCTGAAACGGGTGCGGCATACAGTCGGTCTCCAAACGGTATGATTTTGTCGTGATCGTATAACACAAGACCTATTGAGAACCTGCTTTTGCAGGCCGCTGCAAGCTTATGCAATCCTTTGAAGTCCGCTGTGGTGACGGTTGCCGAAGCTTTTACCTCAATGCCGACGATGAATCCGCTTCGATTCCGCACTATGATATCGACCTCATTTTTTTCCTTGTCGCGGTAATGTGAGAATTCCAGTCGGTCTCCACTCCAGTTTGCAAGTTTCAAGAGTTCGGTCAAAACAAATGTTTCAAGGATTGGTCCGAATAATTGACGATCGGTTTGCAGCTTTTCGATGGAAATGCCCTGAAGCGCTGCCAGCAGGCCGGTGTCAAGAAAATGTAGTTTGGGAGTTTTGGTAAGCCGCTTTAATTGATTGGAGTACCAGGGGTTCAATTTGTAGATCAAAAAAAGCTGTTCAAGGATGCCGAGATATTTTCGCGTTATGGTACAGGATCTCTTTTCGCGGCATCGAGCGTGGTTGCATTATCCAGGGTGAAAAAGGGCATATGTTTACCGGCAAAACGCTGAACAAGTGTCGTTTTTCCGGCCTGTCTCGGGCCGGTGAGCAGGACAACCCGCGTATCGCCAAGGGCTTCTTTAATTTGCTGTTCAACAAATCGTGGGTACATGTCGGTGATGCTCCGCCAGTTTTTTTTTAACCGATTGAAAGATGACTACCGTCTGATTGAAAATGAATAGGCGACTAATTGAAATTTATACGACGACCAATTGAAAGTCAAGCGCCGACTAATTGAATTTTTTTATTGAACAAACAAGAAAGAACAAGAAACTAATGAACATTCAACATCGAATAATGTATTCTGTCTATTTATAAAATAGACCGTTCGACACAAAAGCTCACGACAGGCAGAATACATTCCTTCGACATTCGACATTCATTATTCGATATTCGATATTCGCTTTTTCAAAGTTTCTTTATTCGATTTGACCGGCCGTTTGTTTGGCCGGCGGCAACGCTGACACCTGACACCCGAACACCGCTGTTAAAGCAAATCAACTATCCACCTTGATTACAACCAGCGTGATATCGTCTTCCTGGGCCACATCCCCCCGGAAACGCTCCAGTGACTCGGTGACATTGTCCACGATCCGGCGGGCGGATGCCTTGTGGTTATTGCGGATAATTTCCATTAGTGTCTTTTTTCCGAACATTTCGCCGTCCTTGTTGAGCATCTCCCAAATGCCGTCAGTTCCGATCATTATAACCTGTCCGGGCGCCAGGCGACGGTGAAAAGAGTCATATTCGAAAGCGTCGTCAAATCCGAGCGCCAGGCCTCGACCCCTGAGTTCATCGAAGGCGTCTGCGGCGGGATCATAGACCAGAGCCGGATCGTGACCGGCGCGCACCCATCGGACTTCTGTCCGGCGCTCCTTGAGTTCACAGTAGAAGAAGGTCATGAAATTTCCGGTCTGGGCGGTGTCCAGGCTCAGATAGCGGTTGACGTCGCTGATGATGCCGGCGGCTTCACCGGGCATGGAAGAACGCAGCATGATCAGGGCCCGTGCGGTAGCCATGAGCAGAGCCGAGGATACCCCGTGGCCCGAGACATCGCCGACCACCACGGCCAATCCGGGTTCTTCGCCGCGGTTAGTTTTGATAAAATCGTAGTAATCTCCGCCCGTTTCGTCGCAATAGATACTCTTTCCCGCAATATCGAATCCCGCCAACGACGGATCGCTCTGGGGCAGAAGACTCTGCTGCACCTCCTGGGCCAGCCCCAGGGCATTGCGCATGCGCATATGCTCCTCGATTTTAGGCACGATTTCGTTGAAGGCATGGACCAATTGGTCGCGTTCATCTCTCACGCGGGGTTTGAGCCTGACCGAAAAGTCGCCCCCGGCCAGCCGCTTCCAGGCGTCGATGACGGTCAGGATAAAGCCCGTGCTGAAGCGGGAGGTGAAAAAAGCCAAGATACCCACGAAAATTAAGGCCAGCACGACGGCCAACCCGGTGATCGCCCTCTGCTCTTTGGCATATCCCACAACCATTTGCCCGATTTCTTCCGGCAATGGTTTTTCCCAACCGCCGGGAAGCGTTCTGGCTGATCCAGGTGACTGTCAGCAGCGGAACCAGGCTGGCCGTTACAAGAACCAGGAAGTATTTCCAGCGCAGTTTCATGACTCCTCCCATTTCCCTACTTCCATTTGTCAAATTCCGGCGGCAGCAGTGCCAGAATTTCCGACCCCCGCATGCTGTACAGGTCGTAGGTCAGATCCAACTGCTGAATGACATCGATAAAGCGCAGCAGGGTTCCCGGCGCGTTTTTTTTGATCAGGGCGCCTCTTTTGGGTTTACCTTCGACGGCATTGAAATACAATTTGTCAACGGCTTCCAGTAGTCCTTTATTGGTGATGAAAGTTTGTCGGCTCGCCAACTTGTGATGAAAATCGCTTTCAAGATTTGGCGGCGTCCACAGCAGCAGGCGGCTTAGGTTTTTTCCCAAGTCATAAACCGCGTAAACCAGGTAGGCTCCCGCCAGCAGATGGTTGTAGCCGTAGGGATAACCGGGCTCCAGAATATGGCGGTAGTCCCGGCCGGGCTTGCGCAAACCGTTTCCCTCCACCGGGCAAACCTGGTCAAAAAAATGCAGGGAAAGCCAACTCCAAAGATGAACATCGTCCTGAAGGCTGCCACTAAATAATGGGTCAAGGACCTGATCGAGATATCGCGCCAGGTCAAGACGGGTACTGAAGGTTTGCTGCTCGACTTCGGCATCCCCTTTATACGGTATTGAATAATCAGGATCCTCCAACAGATTGAGAGGGGGTGGGGATTTTTCACCCTGCCTGAGCTCAGCCAGATAATCGCGGAATCGTTCAATCCCTTTGTCATTTAATTTTCGAATCATCATGGCGGTTGATAGGGGCCTATTTTAAAATCGCGGCTGCAAGCCGCTCCCACACTTCTTTTACCTGATTTTTCCAAATATCCGAATTGTTAATTTAATCTGTGTCAATCCGTGCCAATCTGTGTCCCATTTAATTATGATGAAACTCACCGCTGAAATGCCTGATCGAATTTATCCAGCAGATTGAAATTGGCACAAAAGGCCTCCACCGCATTTTCGATCCAGGCCTGGCGGCCCGCCGTGGAAGTCTGATATGGCAGCGACATGCCGGGCAGCGTGCAGGCCAGCTTCAGCCAGAGACTGGGCCAGTCATCGTCACAGTCCGGGTCCGTGTGTTCATCCACGATTAAGATGCGGGTCAATATCTGGCGCAGCACCTCAGGGTATACCAGGGATAAAAAGCGGTTGTCCGAACTTGCAATCAGGCTGATTTCATTGACGCCGCGATTCAACCGCAGAACCGGCCAGTCGCCCTCGAGGTCCAGCTGCCATATGTTGCTGCCAAGATCATCGTATTCCACGAAAAGCAGTGAACGGCTGTCGGCCGGCTGGTTGTCCTGGCCGGCGGGCTTGACTTTATCCACCGATGCCAGTATGCGGCCGTGGGTACCGGTTTGGTCGACAACTTTGACCCGGAAAAGCGGCGTTACCGAGGTCGCGATATTGCCGAGGGTTCGATCGGCCGGGATTCGCAGCCGGCTGACGGTCCCATAGTCATAGCGCTGATAGCCGGAGCGGTGGTAGGCTTCGACGTAAACCTGCGCGGTTTCCGGTAGATCCAGATCCTCCAAGTGAAGGTGAATGTTAGAATAGCGGCGGCCGTCATCATCCCGCAGCAGATCAATGCGTACATCCGAGCGCCGGATCTTTTTTCGGCCCGTATAGTTAAATTTTCTGATCATATAAAATTTTTGGAAAAAATTTTATTAAGGGTTTGTCTTGATCCTCAGGTCCCGATTGACATCAAAGCCCGTAATAGCTAGCTTGAAATTGCCCTGCTTGACTTCAATTTGAATGACATTGTGCTTGCTCAGCAAAAGCTCGGCGCCGGATAGCCGGATCGACATGGGCGGTCGGCCGACTTCAAAATCCCACGGGGTGTACTTTTTAAACGGATTGCCCGTGCGCACTTCGTAGGCCATCCAGATCGTTATATACCGGGGCACGCGCCGGGTTTTCGGCTTTTTCGTCAAACTGAATCCACCCTTGATCGCGTTTAGCTGCAGATAGTTTTGGGCGCTGGATTCGATGAAGTCATCAGCGCTTATTTGCTTGGCATCAGTGCGCGGCTGGTCCTTTTCCGGGAGCCGGCTGTTTTCCGCCGGAGCAGCCGGCAGGGCAAACAGGTGCTTTAAAAGGTTTTCGTCACGGCCTTTTTGGGGCTGGATCAGGATTTTGGTTATTTCGCGCGGACTGGATTTTACGAAATCGAGGGTCGACGGGCCCAACTTATAGCGACTTTTAAACTTTTTAGAATTACGTTCCCATTCGGTGTGGGCCGGATTCTCTGCATCACCCAAAAATGCCGACAGCTCCCGATCGGTGATGGAAACGATGGCGCGCACCCCCTTGTGCTTGAGGGCCGTAACCTCCGGTATGGTGATGCCCTGGCGGATAAAATGGTCCTCGGCCTTGGTCAGTGCTTCATCGCGCTCCAGGAAAACGGAAAACCCGGTGTGGATTAAGTCTTGGCTGAACTGTCGTCGAAAAGTCAGGGGGACATGAAAGGCCAAGCGATTGCCGTTGGCAAATTTTTTCCTAAGTGCCGGCAAATCTCCTGTTTCAAAAAGATGGTCCCGCAGTTTGGGCGCCCGGCCGGCCATGGGCTCTTTAAGTTTATATTGGGTATCCAACGGCTGGTGGATAGCCCAGCGGGCAAGGTCCAGCAGGCCGAGCATGCCCTGGCTTTCGGGGTAGCGAGAATTTTTTAACAGGTCGTCCAGGCTCCTGGCATTGAGATTATAAAGTTTGCCGGCGTGGTTAACCTCCACAATCAGCCCTCCCGCCAGAATCGGGAAGAAATAATGCTTGATAACCGATTTGATGCATTCCGGCGCATTAATTTCTTTATCTGGAAACGGTATCAGAACCGATAAACCCGGCTTGTCGCGGCGGTCGATTAAAAAATGGTTGGCAAAGGCGTTCAGATAAGTCCGGTCTTCCACCGGCAGGGCCAGCTCATCTTCGAACAGGCCGAAATAGCCATAGGGCGCATAGCGGGTGTTGCCGGTTTTGTGAATTTTCAGGACGGATTGACCCATTAAAAATGTTCGTCCGTCGTCCCGGCGTACGGTCAATCCGAAAAATGCATTTATCCGGGAGGCAGCTTGAAAAACGGTTTTACCCAGTCCCCAGCGGCCGAGGTCGGTGGCCTCTTTGCGGGTGCGGCCGATGTTGCGCCAGAAATAGTAAAAGTCATTTTTTTTGATGTCATCATCCAGGTCGTCGTATTGCCGGATATCGCCCTGTAGACCGTGGGTGCCGTAGTCTTCGATTATTATATGATCCAGGTTCTCTGCCGGTGACGGGATTTGCGGCAGACCGGAGTGCCGGGCTTCAAGATGGGGCCTGAGCGTTTCCAGGTAAGCCTTGATGACCGCCTGGGGATCGGATTCGCGACCGGGACCGGCCGAAAATGAAAAGCTGACGGTGACCGGCCCGTCTCCTTGAGCCGCATCGAGGGAGTTCTGGATTGACTCGCGCACCAGGGCGTCTGTGATGCTGCCGATGGCTTCGGTGGTGAAAAACTCCCCTTCAATCGGATCAACATTGATTTCACCGGGCCGCATTTTGCGAAATCGCCATTGAGGAATCTGATCCATAATGCCTATGCTTTTACCGATGAACGCGAATTATATCAACCCCAATTAATCCGCCCTTAAGAATGCCGATTTCTGGTTTGCCACGATTCTATAGGTGACCGGAGATAATAGACTAACCCGTGCGTCGGCGGATTAATTACTAAATGCTTCGCATTATTAATATAAATGTCTTTGCAATTGTTAAAGGAATCATTTAACAATGTATGTCAAAAACCAATAGGAGATTCAAACATGATCCATGTAATCGCTACCATCGAACTGAAACCTGATCGCCGTGACGACTACCTTGAAATATTAAGTCAAAACGTTCCCAAGGTGAGGGCCGAAGATGGATGCCTGGCTTATGAACCAACCATTGACATTGAATCCGGCTTACCCGTCAAAAGCGAAATCCGGGACAATGTCGTCACCATCGTTGAAGCCTGGGAGACCCTGGAGGCCCTGCATGCGCATTTAAAAACCGAGCATATGGCCACCTATCGAGATGCGGTGCAGGATTATGTGACGGGTCTGTCAGTGCGGGTCTTGAAACCGGTTTGAGAAAACGATCAGAAATTGCCGGATTACGACCGGTTTTGATTTCAGAAATGGTGATGTAGGGTGGGCTCTGCCCACCTTCGACAGCTGAAATCAGCGGGAACTGGTGGGCACAGCCCACCCTACGATCCGCGATTTTCGCAACGTTAGACAGTTACCAATTAAGTTTGGTGCAAAATGCGCAAAACCTTCTTTGGCATCTTTGTAAAGCACTGACAAACTAGCATTTACAAATAAAACCTCAGCATAGGAAAGACCATCACCCGGTTTAAGTAGGGAGGTATCCCCATGCGTTGTTTCAGATTTCGGACCTTGCTCATTTTTCTTACCGTGTTGATAGCCGCGGCCGGTTCCGGAAGACCGGCGGTTGCAAGTTCCCAAAATCCTCTCCAAGTGACGGTATTGTTTTTTAACGACACTCACGGCCATCTATCACCTTTTAAAATTAGAACTGACAGTGGGAAACAAGAAGTGGGCGGTATCGCACGCATGGCGACACTGATCGAAAGCACTCGTGAGGAGAACCGCATCAAAAACATTCAAACCTTTGTGCTGATCGCGGGTGATATTTTGCAGGGAACACCCATGTCCTCCGTTTTTCGGGGTCAACCCGATGTGGAATGCTTCAATGCCATGGGGGTGGATGCAATGACGGTGGGGAATCATGAATTTGACTTTGGCCTGCAAAATTTCTTTGATCTCAAGCAGAAAGCGCGCTTTCCGTTTCTCAGTTCCAACATCGTTGAAAAAGACACCAGAATGCTCTTGTGCACCCCGTATGTCTCGCTGGAGCTTACGGACAAGTTATCGGTGAACATTATCGGCGTCACTACCAAAGCCCTGCTGACAACCACCGGTTCCGAAAATGTTAAGACCATCGATATATTGGACCCGGTGCAATCCGTCGCGCAGGCATTCGAGGCAGTCAAGGATCGGGGGCCGGTCATCCTTTTGTCCCACAGCAAACACAAAACCGACCGCGCCATTGCCACCGCTGTCCCCGATCTGGCGGCGGTTATCGGCGGGCATGACCAAATCCTGTTGTCACCTTATCGTAAGGTCGGTGATGTACCGGTATTCCAGGCTTTTGAAAAGGGCAAATACCTGGGTCGCATCGATCTGCAAATCGATCCGACATCGAAACAAGCCCGCCTCGTATCAAACAGCTATCTGCCGGTGACCGCGAAAATAAAAGCCGATCCGGAAGTCGATGAAATCGTTGCCGGCTATCGGGCCCAACTGGAAGATCGTTTTAAGGTTGTGCTCGGCGAATCCAGAGTATTCCTGGATGCCGAACGCGAACGGATTCGGTATGAGGAAACCAATTTAGGAAATTTCGTGGCCGACCTCGTGCGGGAATCCAGCGGTGCCAGCATCGCACTGATAAACGGCGGCAGCCTCAGAGCCAGCATCGATGAAGGCCCCATCACCCTGGAAGATGTATATAAAACCATGCCGTTTGCCAATGAGATCGTGGTGATCGAATTGACCGGTGCGGAGGTAATGCAGGCGCTTACCCGGTCGGTCATGGGGAGCCGCGAGGATGAAGACGGGGGATTTTTGCATGTTTCCGGAATTCGGTTTGAAGTCCGCGGAAAGATGATCGATAAGCCAGTGGTGGGAAAAGAGAAGGTACCACTCCGGCCCGATCAAATCTACCGGGTGGCGGTTCCTGATTTTTTGGCATCCGGAGGGGACGGCTATAAACTGCTTGTCAACAAACCGTCTGAGTATACCGGGCTGCCCCTGCGTGAACTCATTGCCGATACGATTCGGTCAAGAAAGGTAATTGAGAGCCGGGTTGAAGGAAGAATTGTACGGGTGAGCAACTAGACTATTTTCAAATTTGCTTTTGGGAAAAGTGGATCGGGTAGGGCAGACATGGCGCAATTTCTGCCTCTAGGAGTCAGGTTTCAGGTGTCAGCAACTAACCGCTTATGAAACAGCGATATTATCCCCAAAACAGGATATTTAAATCGACCTCGTCCTCGATATCAAAAGTCGTAGGGCGGGCCACCGTGCCCGTCAATACCGGTCGGCACGGTGGCCGACCCTACGATAGCATATGAACATTAATTGACAACAACTTGTCGATATAATGCCGCTAAGCCTCTGAAAGAGCTCAGATCAAGAGGCCGATTCAGGATCGGCCGCGGATAGGTCTGCGGCAGGGTTTTTGGCCACAAACCAGTCGATCAGGTGTCTGGCGATGGTGATTTTAGGCGGGATGGAAGGCAGATTTTCGGCCGTAAACCAGGCGGCATCGGTAATTTCGGCGGGATCGGCTTTAATTTCACCGCCGGCATAATCCGCTATAAATCCCACCATCAACGAATTTGGAAACGGCCAGGGCTGGCTGCCGAAATAGCGAATATTTTTGACCCTGATGCCGACCTCTTCTTTGATTTCCCGGGCGACGCACTCCTCCAGGGTTTCGCCCGGCTCGACAAATCCGGCCAGCACGCTGTAAAACCCGGCTTTAAAGCGCTTGTTGCTGGCCAGCAGCAGGCGGTCGCCCCTGACGACAGCCATGATGACCGCCGGGGACAGGCGCGGATAATTCACCAGCCCGCAGGCACGGCAGATCTTGGCCCGCTCCTGCGATCTATCCTCGGTCGGGCCGCCGCATCGGCCGCAGTACTGGTGGCTCCTGCTCCAATCGATCAGTTGATTGGCACGGCCGGCAATCCAGATCAGCTCATCATCCAACTGGCCGAAAGTTTCCCGTAAGCCTTTCAGGTGGAAGCCGTTCAATACCTGATTCTTGCCCGGCAACTCGGCTGCATAGCAGGGACGATCATCCAGGGCGCCCAGGTATTGGCTGCGAATCGGGGCCGGCTGGATCCGGACTAAATCTTCTTCCACCGGGATTCGGTATCCATTATTGCCATCCTTGAGCAGCAAGCGGTCCCCTTGAAAAACAAACCACAGGTCCCGGGAAGATGGACTCATGGGGGATTTGAAAGCGGGTTTAAAGGGCATGGTGGTTACGAGGTTCAGGGTTCTCAGGGTTCAAGGTTTGGGGCTTCGCCTCCGGCTACGACCCCACACGCAGGATTCAGGGTTCAAAGGTTACATTCGATGGAAACTGATAGCTATACCGATCAAAACCTGGAATACCCGACATATCCCCTTGGGTGAAACGGCTCTAAATTTACGATGAAAGCAGAATCACTTTGATATGCGATGTTTGGAGATTTTTCAACCCTGAACGTTGAACCCGGAACCGCTTAACCTAAGTTTTAAAATAAGTTTCCCGGATACGGCGGGGTAGTTTAGGGTTGAAATTATCTTTGAGAAAATTTTGAAACTCCGTCAGGGCATCGATGCGACCCTGTTCAAATTTTGCGGTCGCCATATCGCCCTGCGGGGTGTCAAGACCGCCGGTTGCATCTTCCAGTCTTGCATCGATATATTTATACAGATCCAGTAAGTAAACGTATGCCATAATCAGAAATATCGCTGAGTTTTCAGATCTATCTTTTCAGCCATATACCCGCGGATGTCCCTCAGTTCCATAAGCCGTCCTTGATAGTAGCGCAGGGACCCTAAATCATTTTCACTTTCAGCAAGCTTTATATTTTTTTCGGCTGCTGCAATTTTATCGCTTATGTAATTGTGAATAGCTACAGAATAATCGTTGGCCATGTTATTAACACATGTTGAATTCGGTGTTTCACGAACATTTTGTCGCAGAAATCCCGGTCTTCTAGAACAGGTCAGAGACAATCGGCTATGCCGTGAATCTTGCTGCTAGCGGGACCGGAATGATGGAATATTCCGTTTGGAGTCTACGTTAAACTCCACCGCTCCGGGGAGAAATCAAAGCCGGTCCCTCTGGGCTCGGATTCTTTACTATCGCGCTTCATATTTTTCAGATATAGCCTGAAACCTTTCGGCTTCTGTCTCGTTTCCCTGGGCGTCATAGATCCGACTGATTTTTTGATAATAGTCTGCTGCATTTTGCGGGACTTCCTGGGCCAGGGAAAGGTAAAGCTCCAATACTTCAGATGTCTTGAGTCCGGATTCAAAACTGAGATCGGCATATTTCTGCTTGAGAAAAGGATCGACCCGGCTGTGACAGCTGCGGCATTGATTCATGATTTCACCGTATATATAGCGGGCGTTGGTTCTCTCTCCCAATGCTTCGTGGGCTTTTGCCAGCGCCCGGGCGATGGATTCATTCCACTCGTATTTTTTTGAAAATTCGCGGTAAAACGCCTTGGCTTCGGCATATTTCCCGCCATGATAAAGGGTTTCGCCGCGCAGCAAGTAGCCGGCCACAGATTCGGCCAATTCCTCGGGCAGGGAGGCAAGCAACGCATCGGCCCGCTCAAATTCCCTGGTTTCCCAGTATATGTCACACAATAGCTGGTAGGCCGGCAGTGCATCGGGGTGGTGCTGCAAAAACGCTTCCGCATGGCGGCAGGCTTTATCGTAGCGTTTCAGGTTGAGACAGGCAGTGGCCAATTCGAGCGGTATATAGCTTTGCGGGTCGTCATGTTCATCCAGGGCCTGGGATAGATCTTCGGCCGCCTGCTCAAAATCCCCCCGATTCAATGCCAGATACCCGGTTTTGAACACGGCCGGGTAATTGCGATAGGTCTCTTGAATGTCTTCCGGCAGGGTGCCGATCAGGGCCGTGAAATGCTCGTCATCTTGTTCCGTCCCGGGCGTCTGCGCTTCCGGCATCTCTACCGGCTGATCTTCTTGATCCGGGATATCAAAATTCGGCAGGGTGGTTTGAATCGCTTCCAAACGGCCCGTATCCAACTGCTTCAGATGCTGTTCGAGTTTGGCGATTAGCTGGTCGTCCCGGGTCAATTCCAGGGCCAGGTCGATATACTGACGGGCGTCATCGTTGTGACCGGCCTCCATCAGTGCCCGGGCTGTATTTTCGTGCTCCAGCGCCAATTGTTCCTGGCAGCAGCTGATTTTTTCCCGCAGGTTTTGCCGGTAATCGTCATCCCAGGGGGATGTTTTTTCGAGCCGCTCAAGGGCGCGTTCATACTCAGCTACGGCCTTGCCGTATGCCCCGGCTTCGAACAGGCCATCGCCTTTTTTTTCATAGTCCTCAGGATCTTTGCTTGAAAAAAAATTTAGTATACCCATTGTACAGGAATTTCCTAATTATTTTCAGCCGGTTGTTAATACAATTGATAAATCAAGTTAAGGTTCTCTCTAACATTCGGTTAGTTATAGGATCTCTGAATAGCTACCTGCCGGGAATGATGAGGCCCGAATCCGGCTTTTGAATCCGGCCCTGTTCCTGCTCCTGGTATTTTTTGACCTCTTCAATCAACTGATCCATGGCCTCCTGCATAACCTCGGGAAATTTTTTAATGGCCTGCTGCAAGTCTTTGGCCGGAATGTTGTTCTGGATCGGCAGTGGGCCGTTCGGGGTCAGGATGCTGGTATGCCCGACAAATATAGTTTTGCGGCTTTTATCCTCTGTACCGTCTGCTTTTACCGGTGTGAGGCGTTTGATCGTGCCGGCTTTTAGGTCGCTAAATGATTCCTCGGCGTAGAGACTTGACCGGTCAATTTTAAATTCAAGGTTATTGGGCTGTTCATTCATCATGGTTTGCGATCTCCTTTTCGTTATCAGGGGCAGGCGATTTCTCTTAACCGCCGCTGCAACTTAGCAGATCAAAAACAAGAACGCAACCGTGGAAACTCGACTCCACCCTGCTGCAGGCGCACCCGGTTATAATATCGGTTCTATAAATCAGAAGAAGATAATCGATTGCCGGGTTTCAAATCTTTATAAATTTTGGAGCATTGGAGTACTGGAGTGTTGGAGTATTGGATGAAGTTTGATGTCTTCTTGTTAAACCCCAATACTCCAGCACTCCAATACTCCAGGATCGAGACCTTTCAATGAATTCGTGCAATGTCAAATTCACATTTTTTGGGCTATAGATTTGTAAGCACACTTTTATTACGTTAAGGTTTTTTCGCCCGGTGTAAAGGGGGTGGCTTCTCACCAAACCACACCAAAAAGTTGACGTCAGATGGCCGGCGTCTTAGCTTTCGATGAGCGATTTTTGCGGCAGGAGGTTATCATGAATGGGAACCCAAAAATTACCCGGCGAAAATTTATGGCGGCGGCCGGCGGAACCATGGTATCAATCGGTCTGCCGGGTGTGTTCGTTAAACTGATGGATTCGGAAAACAGGGCCTTGGCCGCTCAGGTTAGAGCTGACGGCCGTCCGCGTATCCCTCCGGGCCAGCATGCCGTTAAAGCCATGGCCAATATGGGCGGGGTAAAAGGTCCCGGGAACGTGCCTGATTGGCGGCTGTCAATTGGCGGCGAAGTGCAAAACCCGGTGACGTTGAAGTTTGAGGACCTCATGCAATTGAATCAGGTGGACCTGACCTGTGATGTTCATTGTGTCACCGGCTGGACCCTGCTCGATTCCCGCTGGCGCGGTGTTCAAGTGCAAACCATTATGGATCTCGTTAAGGTGAAGAAAAACGCCGGGTATATTGTATTCGAAGCTCCGGGTGACTACTCCAGCAGCCTACCTCTCAGCGCAGCCCTCGAACCCAACGTCATATTGGCCCACAGTTTCTCAGGTCAAAATCTCCCCCTGGAACATGGCGCGCCGCTGCGCGGCCTGGTACCGGACCGCTATTTTTACAAGAGTGTGAAATGGCTGGAGCGGATCCGATTTGTCGTCGAAGATGAGCCGGGTTATTATGAGAGCGGAGGGTACAGCAATTCTGCCGACCCGTGGAAGGAAGAACGCTTCGATGACGATTGAGGTTTTAGGGATTTGGGATTTTGAATTGCCGGTATCGCTTCGCTCTATCTGTTTATAAATCCGACAGAATTCCATAAATCCAAAATCCGCAATCCAAAATCTAAAATCTCATCGATCATTATGATACGTGAACCTGTTGCATGCACGACATATCTATAACAATTTCTATGTGAGTATTTTCTCGTTTTTTTCATCTCCGGGGCAGCATCAAGACAAAGGGAATGCCCACCAGACTCATGGCAGCGCTGATCAAATAGGTGGCATTTAGACCTATGCGGTCGGCGATAAAACCGGCCATTGATTATTCGATAAATGCACTTAGATTGGGTGATATGATCTGCTGATCACCAATAACATATGCTAAAAAGGAGTGCTTGCGATGGCTAAGAAAGTTATTATCGATGCCGATGAATGCATTGGCTGTGAAAGCTGTGTGGAACTCTGTGCAGAGGTCTTTGCTTTTAATGAGGACGAAGAAAAAGCTGAAGTCATCTTGCCCGAAGGCGGGCCCGAAGACTGCATTGAGGAAGCGATGGATACGTGTCCGACGGAGTGTATTCATTGGGAAGAAGATTAGAAACGGCTTTAAAACTTCAAACAGTGCTCATGCGCTGCGTTGCGACCCGACTGGAAAGCCATACGTAAAATCGAGATTGCTGTGCTTTTCAGTCGGTTCGCAGCTTGTCGAACACCATTAGTCTCATTAAACAGATGTGAAGTCCCTCCATCATTGTGGCAGGGCGTCTGACCATTAACCTGAGCTTAAAACCGCATTTAAGCCTCTTGATTTCCCCATCTCGGAAAATCCTAAGCTATAAAATCCTACCAGCTATGACCTATGAGCTATCAGCTATGAGCTGTTCTTACCTGACCTGACCCAGGGAGGTCGTCGTTTGCCCGACCGGAAACGCTTTTTCTTCAGCCCGCAGCAGCAGCAGCCGCATGGTGGCCGAGGATGCCAGGCTGCCGAGGGTCAAACCCACGGCCCCGATCACCTGCCCCGGAGTTCCCAGCACGAGCAGCATAAAACCGGAAACTATTATTGTGACCAAAAACATGCCATGGCCGGTCAACACGGTGGTCGGTTTTTTCAGCCAGGCCGCCAGGCCCTCACTTTGGGCGCGGATGGCGACGCTAAGGGGGAAAAAAATCAGCGAGACCGCGGTCAGGCGCACGAGGTTAAGATCGGCCGGACTCAGGTTCTGCAATTTTACATAGTATAGTTCGGCCATCCCGGGCAGGATAAAAATCAACGGCAACATTCCCAGGAAGGCACCGGCCGCGAGGGCAAAACGCAGGATGCGGCGGTCGAGACGGGTTTGTGGTGGAAAAGCGATAACGACCGCCTGGATGCGGGTGGCGGCAAAGGACCAAAGGACATGGGATTCGCCAGCCCCAGGGCCAGGTAGTAAATCGGCAGGATGCGGTCCGGGTCGGGTGCCCGGGCAATAAAAGCGGCCAGGATGATGGCAGAGGCCACCAGGAAATAACCGCCCACCGACAACGGGATGTTGAAACTAAATATTTCCTTTACGCTGGGCGGTTTTTCCCGGCAGGGCTCAAGTACCCGTATAAACGGGACTGCAAATATGCCCGAGACCAGGGCTTCCAGGGCGACCGGGATGGTGAGACATACCACGGCCCAGATCGGGCCCACTAGTCCCAAAATACAAAACAGCGGCGATAACACGGCGGTCAGAACGATGCGGGCAATCGTTGCCATGCTGGCCTTGCCGGTGGCCCGGCCGATATACATAACCACGAAATACGGAATTCGAAAGAAGAAAAGAAACTGCAGCGGCAGGCATGATATTAATGTGATCTGGGCCGGCTGTTCAATGGAGGGCGGTAATCCGATAAGGTGGCCGAACAGCAGATGAGACACAGCGGGGATGCATAGAACCGCCTGAATGCCGATGACCGCCAGGCCGGTGGCCCGGATCATCAATCGGAATTTTCGATATCCTTCGCGCGTTTTGGCATACACCATGCCTGTGGTGACCGAACTGATGGCGAACATACCGAGAAAAAACATGATGGTATTGGATTGCGCCAGCCCGGCCAGGTTCAGTGGTCCGCCGGGACCCCGGGAGGCAACCATGGCGACAAGAGGGTAGCTCAGGGCCTGGGAGGCGGCCTGAATTGCCAGCGGTATAAAAAAGCCGGTGAGAGATCGATATGTCGGAGAGGTGGTTGAACTCATTCAGCATTACCCTAATCGAGCCAAAAACGCTTGATTAGGCGTTAATGGTTATTCGTTATTAGTATCTGTTTATCTCCTTGGTTCATGAGTCTCAGGTAGATGAAAGAAAAGATCCGTTATTCATCTTAAACCATTAACTAATAACCAATAACATATAACTCCCAGCTGTTTACTCTAAGTCGGTTCATCAAAGTCTCCGATTAATTTGACCTCGCGTTCGAGGCGAACGCCAAATCGCGCCAGCACCTTTTGTTCAACCCGTCGAATCAGGGCATAAACATCAGCGGCCCTGGCGTTGTTCGTATTCAGGATAAACCCGGCGTGTTTAGGGCTGATCATGGCACCCCCAATCCGCTCCCCTTTCAATCCGGTTTCTTCGATCAGGGCTCCGGCATAGTATCCCGCCGGCCTTTTAAATACGCTGCCGCAGGAAGGATGTTCCAAAGGCTGCTTTTTATTGCGCAATGCCAGAATATCGGCCACCCGCGCCTTTAATTCGGAAGTGGCCGCTGCTTTAAAGCGGAAGCGGGCGGAAGTGATGACCACCTCATCCAATTCCGGAACCCGTCGGTAAGTAAAATTAATGGTCTGCCGGCCGGCCTCAAATGGGGTGCCGTCATATCGAAAGCCGCTGACCGTTTCGGTGGTTCCCGCAATTTCCTGGCCAAAGGCACCGGCATTCATCCGCAGGGCTCCGCCGACCCCGCCCGGTATTCCTGCCAGCAGCTCAATACCGCTCAATCCTTTTTGGGTCGCGGCCTGAACCAATTCCGTCAACAGGGTGCCGGCGCTCACGATGGCCTGATTGCCGGCAAAGGAAAAACCGCTTAGATCATGGCCCAGATACAAGGCGACGCCGTTCCACCCGCTATCGGAGATCAAAAGATTTGAACCCCGGCCCAGGATGAAAAAAGGCAGATTATTGTCATAAATCACCTTGATAATTCTGCCAACGGCGGATTCGGTGCCGGGTGCGACCCAGATCGCCGCAGGCCCGCCGATTTTGTAGGAAGTAAATGGCGCCAAAAGCCTATTGGGATGAACTTCTCCATCGGCGACCTTGGCTAATTGTGACGCAATTTTGCTCAGGTTATTTTTCACTTTTTCACTCCCGCCATCCTTCCTATTTTAATCATAAAAACCCCGTGAAAGCAAACTGCTTTAACTGGTGGATCCAACAGATTTTGTCAAGGTTTAATCTTATGCTTCGAAGTTCGACCAGTTTGTAAGTATCCGGCAGACACGTCGACTAACACATTATTCAGTCATGACTCAATTAACATTAATGGATTCACAGAATTCTTCCAACATGTAGCGGCGAAGTTTATGATCATTGAGCATCAACCCTATACCCTATACCCTATGCCTTAAACCCTTCCCAGAAGGAGATCGATCATGACTCTCAAGATATCTTTTTATAGAGTATTAATTTTAACGGTTGTTATTGCGACAGCGATGGTTTTATTTGGCTTTACTTTCTCCAGAGCCGTTGAGGAGAAAGGTAAAAGCTACATCGTCGATTTGCACGGCGAGTACTGGGATGTGACCCAGGCTAAATCGATTGGTTTTGATCCGGACCGGTTTCGGCACGGTATCGGACGCAACGCTTTCACCCCATTGGATGACACGCATTTAAAAGATAATAGTCCGGATGTTTCAAAAAATACGCGGGTTATCGGCATAGCGGACGGTAAGGAGGCCCGGGCCTACTCCGTGCCGCGGCTTTATCGCCATGAAGTCGCCAACAGTCAGATCGGCAACCGGTCGATCGCCGCGGCCTACTGACCGCTGGTAGACCTGGCGGCTGTGTACAGCCGCGAGATCGACGGCCGCACCCTCACCCTGGTGCCTTCGGGATGGACCTATGATAGAACGTTTGTCCTCTATGATCGGGAAACCGGATCGCTGTGGTACCCCGCCGAGGACGGTTTAAGGGGCATTCAGGGTGCTTATTTCAAACGGCGACTGCCCAAGCTTGCTTCAGATGACACCCGCTGGCAGGATTGGAAGATGAAGCATCCGCAATCGAAGGTTATAGACTAGCTGGAAGTGGGAAGCCCTTGATTGCGGATTGCAGATTTCGGATTGCGGATTGATATAGCATGGGGCGTGGGGCAGAGGGCGTGGGGCATAGGGCGGTGTTCAGTGATCGGTGATCAGTGATCAGTAACCGGCATCCGGTATCCGGCATCCGGCATCCGGTATCAAGTATCCAGCATCCGATATCCGGTATCCGGCATCCGGTATCCGGCACCCGGCATCAAGTATCCAGTATCCAGCATCCGATATCCGGTATCCGGCATCCGGTATCCGGCACCCGGCATCCAGTATCCAGCATCCAGCATCCAGCATCCAGTATCCAGCATCCAGCATCCAGTATCCAGCATCCAGTCCCCAATACCCAATACCCAGTCCCCAATACCAGTTTCCAGCATTCCATTGCCGAACGCCGTGCACCGAACGCCGAATACCGGAATTTTCATTCCGCGATCGAGTAATAATGAGGGTTTCGGTAATAAATATTTTTTATACATTTCGCATGTTACATCAGGCCCGGTAAAAAAAAACTCAAGCTATTTGAAGTATGTGCCGATAATTCCCATGGTTCAAAAAACAGAGGGAAACATATTTAATTGCTTGAATTTGTTGTAGATTTTTAGTTTTGGGGGCGAAACAATTTTGAAAAAGGAGATAAACTATGCAGGCAGAGGACTTTTACCGGGTTATCAGCGAATTTGACTTTATTTGCGATGATATCGATGAAATCAAAGATAGTATCAACCTGACAGAAAAAGAGGACCACAAATTTTCGCAAGCAATCGTCAGCATTGAAAAAGCCAAGAAGATCTTAACGGATCTCTTTCCGAAAATAAAATCTCTTACCGCGGACATGCGCGAGGATCTGCAAGAGGAGTTTGCGGACATGTGTTGACCAAATGTCCGGATACTTCTGCAACTTAATAAAAATTACAATTGGGGGCGCAGCCGCTCATTTGTCCGCCCTGAATTATAGAACCTTCAGATTGACAAGGCTATTTTTGAGGGCGGGCAACTCGGGTCGGCAATTGCGGGACGGCCCCCGGACTGACACAGGCAGGCATCCACGATGGTAGTTAAGGTCATGGCCTTGCGCAACAGATTTGTTGGCCACAAGTTGTTCGTAATTGCTTTTAGAAAGTTTTTACAGGATGACTGCTTTACGTTGTCGTTATCCGTCTCTTTTGTATTCCTGTTGTCAATTATTCCATTTGCCACCCTGAGCATCCTTATCGTCGATTTTTTTCAGAAACTGTTATTTGCCCAGGCAAATTGGACCGGGGATGTCACCGAAATGCTTGTCGATGACATGATCCAGATCATTCCCTTTGTTTCCAGGGATTGGCTGAAAGCCCATTTGATCAATTCGAGCTCCCATGGTTCGTTTAAAATCATCAATTTTTTGATGCTGCCGATTATCAGTGGGCTAATTTTCAAAACACTCGAGACATCCTACCGCAGAATTTTTCAACTGCCTCCGCGCCACCTGCTGTTTGGACAGGCAGTATATGTCACCATGAGCCTGTTTGCCGTGCTGTTGCTCTTTATATCCAATTTTACCTGGATTATCATGTCCACTTCGGTCGCCCAGGTTTTAAACACGATCAACAAAACACCCTACCTGTATGACATCTATCGTCTCGCCGTAAGTTCGGCCAATTCTTTGCGGATCGACGGGGCCTCGGTGCTGGTAATGATCGGATTTTTTCTGGTTACCGTTAAACTCTTTTTGAATGTCAGGATCAAGCTGCGCCATCAAATTCTGGCGAGTCTGATTTTTTGTCTGTTGTGGTTCCTGGCCCGCAATTTTTTCGGCTTTTACGTTCAGAATGTGACAGAAGTAAATTTACTCTACGGCTCGCTATCCTCGGTTATTCTAATCCTGATGTGGATTTTTTATTCTTCGATGGCCTTGCTGTTTTCAATCGAGATCATGCAAGTGCTGCACAGCGGCAATTGGCAATTTCGCTGGTGGTAGGAACGGGTTGCGGGTTGCGGGATGCGGGTTACGGGTTACTGGGTGCGGGGTAGGAAAACCGGCGTTCGGTATTCGGCGCAAGGCTTTGGGGTATGGGATCTGATTGATGAGCGTGGGGTGCAGGATGATTTGAAGCCGAAACAACGGTCTACCGACATCTGTCTTTCGAATCCAATAACGAATAACCAATAACCAATAACAATTAACCACTTATAGGCTTGATTTTTCTTCCAAAATTGGAATATATAGGATAAACATGCAACCCTGAGTTAACGGACGGCAGAAGTTCGCCCGCAGCCAGTACATATTCGGGCTGAGCCAAAAATCCGTGAAGAATTGAGGACGGTACTATGTTTATCTATTTGCGATGTGCGATTCTGATCTTCCTTGTGGTGACTTCATTCGGTTGTGGCAGCGGCAAACCCACCCGGTGGGGTCACTTTCACGGCGATCCTTCGAACCAGGGCCTTCAGTTGATTGACAGCGGTTTCGCTCTCTCTTCGAGCTGGATTTCTAATCCTTACCGAATTACCAGTTCCTCGCCCGTTATCGGGCTGGACATTCAGAAACGGGAAGTTTTATATGTCGGCACCACCAACGCTAAATTGATTGCGATCAGGACCGAGGACGGAACTGAAAAGTGGCAACGCTCGCTGGGGACTGCTGCTTCGGAAACCCGGATTGTATCGTCAGCATCGGTTTCAGACCGGGGCGATATCTATATCATCACCAATTCTAAAACCGATGTCGGCAGGATCCGGAGCACCCTCCACAAGGTCGATCAATACAGCAATCCGCATTGGTCATTCCCCATACCGGAAAACGGCTACACCACCGGCTCACCCAAAGTGATTACCTCATCCCAGGGCACCCTGATCTTCCTTTATGTATCGGTCGGTATGGTCGAAGACATCCAGGGCAAGCTGTTCGTGCTGCGCGATGACGGTAAACGGGCCGTATTGCTCGACGATAAGTCACTCGGGACGTGCCGCTTCGATGATCCCGACATCCGGGTGAATTTTGATGGCGTCATGGGCGCCATGGATCAGACCTGGGATCTGATCGGTGGTTTTCCCGTAAAATATAATAAAGGCGTTTCCGGTCTGCCGGACCGATTTGTGGACCCTACCGTGGCGGTTGTCACGGCTGAAGATAAAGTCCTGATTGCGATCGCGGACAATCTATGCAGCATCGGTGTCTTTGAATGGAACGGGGCCGATTTGACGGTGCTCTGGCGCCAGGAACATGGCTTTGATAAACATTCATCTACTGCTATGTTGTCCAATGGTTTGATGGTGTTTGGACGCCAGGATGGCAAAGTGATTGCCTATGATGTGCATACCGGGGTCAAGATGTGGGAGTTTGACGCCGGCCAGGCCGTCTTTGCCACGCCGGCCGGATCTCCGGGGAAGCTGGTTTTTGTGATGGCCAAAGATAACCTTCATGCAATCAATGCTGCCGACGGTACCCTGATCCATGACGCCAAAATTGCCGGTAAATTGCCTTTAATGGGATCCTCCCATTCATCTCCGGCCGTTACCGCCAACCTGGTTTATGTCTCTTCCTTTGAAATGTTAACCACCACCCATGATCTCAAAACCCGGGCATCCGATACAAATTTTAAAGGCAACGGTCTTTCCTCGGTTGCCGTCGGTCGCGATGGAGCCGTCTATGGCGTCGCCATTGACGGTACTATTCGAAAATATGCGGAAACGGAATGATTTGATTTTGGATTTTGGATTTGGGATTGCGGATTGAAAAAGCCGGTATTCGGCGTTCGGCGCACGGCTTTCGGCAATGGAATGCTGGATACCGGATGCTGGATACTGGATGCTGGATGCTGGATACTGGATGCTGGATGCTGGATGCTGGATACTGGATGCTGGATGCTGGATGCTGGATACTGGATGCTGGATACTCGATACTGGATGCTGGATACTGGATGATGGAAAACGGGCCTTCGGCATTCGGCTCACGGTATTCGGCAAAAGAAAGGTGTAAGGTTTAGGGTGTAGGGTTTAAGGTATAAAGGAATAGGGGCAAGACCAATTTTTATGTTCACTTGAAACTTTCCATTAACGCTATGCGCTATGCCCTGTACCCCTGGCTCCATGCCCCATGCCCTCTGTCCTCTGCTTGCCGCGGCGTCTTGTGGGGTCGTAGCCCGAAGGGCGAAGCCCCAAGCTAGGAGAGGAAAGACGGGTCATCTGACTTCTGGATACCGGATACTGAATGCTGGATACTCGATACCGGATAACGGATGCCAGATGCCAGTTGCCGGATACCGAATGCCGGATTCCGATTACTGTCGCTGAATGCTGATAACCGGTTTCTGTCCTCTGACCTCTGCCCTTTGCCCTTTGCACTATGCCCTCCGCCCTTTGCCCTCTGCCCTCTGCCCTCTGCCCTCTGCCCTATGTCCTCTGTCCTCTGACCTCTGTCTTCTGCCCTCTGCCCTCTGACCTCTGTCTTCTGTCCTCTGCCCTCTGTCCTCTGTCTTCTGACCTCTGACTTTTGCCCTCCGGTTCACGGTGGAACGACGTCATTCTCTTTTACCGGTAGTCGATCCGGCCCTTTTTCTGCAGGCGTGATGGGTTGCAGCAGTTGTAAGATTTCCTGCCAGTCTTTGACAACCTTGCCGTCCTTGCTTTCCTCAAAGGTATAACGATTGTCGATGTGCTTTTTTGCCGCGGAAATTACGGCGGCTGATCCGATGACGGCATCCAGCAGTACACCCCTTTTTTTGATTCTTTTAATGGTCGCCGCCCCTTGCCAGCCTAGTATGACTGAATTCGGAAAATCTTCCTTTACAAGCCAGCTTCTGCTCACGCCTTTGCCGACAAACCTGCTGATATAAATAATTTTGTACCCTTTGCTCAGGGCCTTGACGACCTCCTGGCTGTTCTCGCGAATCTCTTCCGAAAAAATAGCGTCCCTAAAGGCGCCTTCAACATCGATGATAATCGTCCTGTCGCTTTTGTTCGTTACTAGGTGCAGACCGGAGGCGCTGTTGCCGTCCGAGCGGGCTTTTATTGATTGAAATCCCGCCTCCCGGGGCGTGTACTTGAAGTAGCCGTATCCATCACCGCCGGTCATGATTTTTTTTAGGTGAGCTTCATCCAGATAAATATCGACCAGGCGACCGCCCCGGGCAAAGAATTTGCCCTTGGTCAAAACTTTGATGCGGATCGGTGTTTGGACGGTGGTGACATCATCAAACACGACAACTTCACTGCGAGCGGACGCCGCACCGGTCAACAGAACCGCCCCTGTGATGACGATCGCTAATAGTATGTTATTAAAAGAGGCTCTCATTGAGTGTCAACCGGATTCGAATTCCAAGCCATCGAGGAGGGCGTGGTAGTGGCAGATGCAAGAATTCTCGTAAAAAACGGGCAGAGGTCAAATGAATTAAGTGATGCACCATCTTCTATCTTGCGCCCAAATCAATACAATCAGAGAAGCAAGGCCATTATAATATCTGGCTCAAAAACAATTGGGTGCGGGGATCTTTGGCATTGTCGAAAAAGGTTGCTGGAGGACCATGCTCAACGATGCGGCCTTCATCGGTGAAATAGATATGGTCCGCCAGTTCCCGGGCAAAACCCATTTCGTGAGTGACGAGCAAACAGGTCATGCCGTCTTCGGCCAACTCTTTTATTGTGACGAGGACTTCCTTGACGGTTTCCGGATCCAGCGCGGCGGTGACCTCGTCGAACAACATCACATCCGGGTCCATTGCCAGCGATCGCGCAATCGCCACCCGTTGCTGCTGACCGCCGGACAGTTGGCCGGGATAAGCATCTTCCTTGCCTTCCAGTCTGACTTTTTTAATCAGTGAGTAGGCGCCTTCTTCGGCCTCGGCCTTGTCTTTCTTGAGAACATGAATGGGCGCCATCTTCACGTTTTCAAGCGCAGTTTTATGTGGAAAAAGATTGTATTGCTGAAAGACCATACCGACTTTCTTGCGCAGGGCCAATTTATCCAGCTTGGGATCGTTGACCTCCTGACCTTCTACCAGGATGGACCCCTTGTTGATGGGGTGGAGCGCGTTGATGCAGCGAATCAGTGTGGATTTGCCGGAGCCCGAGGGTCCGATGATGCAAATCACCTCACCTTTCATGACATCCATCGATATCCCTTTTATGACTTCCAGTTCGTCGAAGGATTTATAGACATTCCTAACGCTAACCATCGGCTGATCCGGTGTCCAGGCCATATGAACCTTTCACTCAACTCGTTGACATTCAGAAATTAATCAATATGGTTATATAGAAAGCCCAAGTGATAAAAATAATTGATTCATCTGTGACCGTATCTGTCACAGGTCTACGGTACAATGGCCTCAAAAACATAGAGGAGGCCTATTATGACAACATTTTATATCAT
>Ga0209678_1000048_pt1 | contig 49355 bp, 48 predicted proteins | sample WorMetilvaeELBA1_FD_187404 | JGI IMG/M metagenome (GOLD analysis project Ga0209678, IMG submission 187404) | Marine gutless worms symbiont microbial communities from Max Planck institute for Marine Microbiology, Germany - Olavius ilvae ELBA.1... ...
GCCCGAATGCTCTCGCCCGCCTCATGGCGAGCCACAACACGCTCACGAAGATCGTTCGACAGAGGTCGTGCCATGCATGCTGGCCTCCTCATCCAGCACACATCTTGAATCAGAACCTCGCCCGCGCGGAAACCCCAAAATGATTCCGCCTACGGGAATCCCGCTCTAGGTCTCGGCGACGACCTCGGTCTCGCGCTCCAGCAGCCGGCCGAGCGCGGCGAAGCGGCGTCGCACGACCTCGCCGTCGAGCGCCGCGGTCTCCGCTGCCAGGCGCAACGCCAGCCGCTCCGGACCGAGCTCCAAGCTGGTCTGCGGCAGCACGCCGGGCACGCCGCCCGACAGCGTCTCCGCGGCGCGCAGCGCGGTGCCCAGGACCCGCGCCCCGGTGAGGGCATCGTCGTCCAAGAGGCGCAGGAGGCCGTCGTCGCGCCGGGCGGGCCAGCCGTCGTAGCGCGCCATCACGGCGAGCGCGAGCCGCGCCCGCTCCTCGTGGTCCAGCGCCGGCAGCGGCAGCCTGAGCACGCGCTCATGGGCGTGCGCGGCGCGCGCGCCGGGATGGTCCGACCAGGCGATGTCGGCCAGGTGGCAGGCGGCGAGGCGCAGGCGCCGCGCGGCCGGCGCCTCGTCGGCGAACAGCGGTGCGGTCCACTGCGCCAGCTCCGGCCCGTGCGCGCCGAAGCGCGCCGCGCGCGCGGCAATGGCCTCGCAGGCGATGAGCAACGGGTCGGCGGCGCGGTCGTGTTCGTCGAGCGTGTCGTAGAGACAGCCCTCGCGCAGGCCGAAGGCGGAGAACACGACCGCCTTCGGCCGCGTCCGGCGCAGCACGCGTTCCAGCACCAGCGCCGCCAGCGGCAGCGTCTCGCGCCGCCGCCGCGGCACGCCCTCGATGCCCCGCAGGCTGGCGCGGCCGAGCCCGGCGACGATGCGGCAGACATCGCGCGCCGCGCTGCCGGGGATGCGGTAGTTGTGGATCACGTTCAGCGGGTAGTCGGTCTGCGCCATGTGCAGGGTGGCCAGCGCGCGCCAGGCACCGCCGACGGCGTAGAACGCGCCCTCGGCCCGCGGCAGCCAGTCGTGCGCCGCCAGTTCCGCGTCGATGCGTTGCCGCAGCTCCGCGCGCCCGACGCCGGCCGTGTCGCCGAGGCTCAGCGGCCCCAGCGGCAGGGTCGCGACGCGCCCGACCGAGCCGTCGGCGAGCGCCACCAGCTCCAGGCTGCCGCCGCCCAGGTCGCCCATCAGGCCGTGCGCCCCAGGTACCGCCGAGACAACGCCCAGCGCCGACAGCCGCGCCTCCTCGGCGCCGTCGAGCTGGCGTACGCGTACGCCGCAACGCGCCTCGACCTCGGCGAGGAAGGCCGGGCCGTCCGCGGCGTCGCGCGTCGCGGCGGTGGCGATCGCCTGCAGCCGCGAGACGCCCATGCCGCGCGCCAGGCCGACGAAGCGCTCCAGGTTGGCCAGCGCCAGCGCCCGCGCCTCGGGCGCCAGGCGGCCATCCTCGGCGACGCCGCGGCCCAGGCCCGCACTGCACCTTCTCATTGAACAGCGGCAGCGGCACCGGCCCCAGCCGCGCATAGACGACCAGCCGGATCGAGTTTGAGCCCAGGTCGATAACGCCGACGCGGTCGTCTGCCGTGCTGCCCGGCTCGGCGTCGGGGACCAGCTCCATCAGCGGCGCGTGCTGTCTCTCGTCAGCGCCGCCGGTCGAGCACCAGCTCAGGCGCGCCCTTCGACTTCTTCAGCGCGCTGCCGCGGCCCGACAGGCTGGGATTGGTCACAAAGTAGACGTGGGCGCTGAACGGCTCGTCGTCGGCGCCCGCGACAGGGTGCCAGACCCGCTCGTAGTGGCCGTCCGGTCCGACCCGCCAGCTCTGCGCCTCGTCCTTCAGGTTGGCGACCATGATCTGGTCGAGTACCTGGCGGTGCACGGTCGCGTTCTCGATCGGCACCAGCGATTCGACGCGGCGGTCCAGGTTGCGCGGCATCCAGTCGGCGGAGGAGATGAACACCTTGGCCTGCGACGACGGCAGGCGCTTGCCGCCGCCGAAGGCGACGATGCGGGCGTGCTCCAGGAAACGGCCGACCATGCTGCGCACGCGGATGCGCTCGCTGAGGCCCGGCACGCCGGGGCGCAGGCAGCAGATGCCGCGCACCACCAGGTCGATCTCCACGCCCTGCTGCGAGGCACGGTAGAGCGCGTCGATCACCTCCGGGTCGACCAGGCTGTTGATCTTGGCCCAGATCTGCCCCGGGCGGCCGGCCTCGGCGTGGGCGATCTCGTCCTCAATGAGCTGCAGCGTACGGCTGCGCAGGGTCAGCGGCGCCACGGCGATCTTCTCCAGCCCCGCCGGCTGGGCATAGCCGGTCATGAAGTTGAACACCTTGGCGGCCTCGCCGCACAGCACGGGATCGCAGGTGAAGTAGCTCAGGTCCTCGTAGATCTTGGCCGTGATCGGGTGGTAGTTGCCGGTGCCGAAGTGCACGTAGGAGCGCATGCCACGCCCCTCGCGCCGCACCACCATGCTGATCTTGGCGTGGGTCTTCAGGTCGATGAAGCCATAGACGACCTGCACGCCGGCGCGCTCCAGCTCGCGCGCCCAGCGGATGTTGGCCTCCTCGTCGAAGCGGGCCTTCAGTTCGACCAGCGCCGTCACCGACTTGCCGGCCTCCGCCGCCTCGATCAGCGCCTTGACGACGGGGGAGTCGTCGGACGTGCGGTAGAGCGTCTGCTTGACCGCGACAACCGCCGGGTCGGCCGCCGCCTGGCGGATGAACTGGACCACCACGTCGAACGATTCGTACGGGTGGTGGACGACGATCTCCTTGTTCCGGATGGCGGCGAAGCAGTCGCCGCCGAAGTCGCGGATGCGCTCCGGGAAGCGGGCGACGAAGCGTTCGAACAACAGGTCCTGGCGCTCGTCGACGATCAGCGCCTTGGTGTCGACCAGGCCCAGCATGCCGTCCAGCGGGAAGACGTCCTCCTCCTCCACGCCCAGCTCGTCGACGACGAACTCGCGCAGGCCGTCCGGCATGTCGGCGGTGACGGTCAGGCGGATGACGCTGCCGCGCTTGCGTCGCTTCAGCGCCGAGGACAACAACCGCACCAGATCCTCGGCCTCTTCCTCGATCTCCACGTCGCTGTCGCGCACGACGCGGAACAGCCCGGCGCCCTCCAGCTCGAAGCCGGGGAACAGCCGGGAGAGGAAGATCGAGACCACGGTCTCGAGCGAGATGAAGCGGATCGCCTCGCCCGGCAGGCGGAAGAAACGGGCGATCTGGCCCGGCAACGGCAACAGGCCGACGAGCGCCTTGTTGTCGGACGGGCGGATGAGCTGCAGCAGCATCGCCAGCCCGAAATTGGGCAGGAACGGGAACGGATGCGCCGGATCGACGGCCAGGGGCGTCAGGACCGGGAAGACCTCGCCCAGGAAGCGCTCTTCCAGCCAGGCGCGCTCGTCGTCGCGCAGCCCGTCCGCGTCGACGACGGCGACGCCGGCGTCGCGCAACTCCTCGCGCAGCCCGCGCCAGACCTGCTGCTGCTCGACCATCAGCTGGCTGGCGCGCTGGTTGATCGCGGCCAGCTGCTGCGCCGGCGTCAGGCCGTCCTGGCTGGGCGTCGTGATGCCGCCGGCGACTTGCGCCTTCAGGCCGGCGACGCGGACCATGTAGAACTCGTCCAGGTTGGAGGCCGAGATCGACAGGAAGCGCACCCGCTCCAACAGCGGGTGGCGCACGTTCTCGGCTTCGCGCAGCACGCGGTCGTTGAACGCCAGCCACGACAGCTCGCGGTTGATGAAGCGCGCCGGGCCGGCCTCCTGCGGCGCGGCGCCCGGGCCCAGCGCCGTCGGCACTGCGGACTTGGCGTCGTCGACGGAGTCGTCACCGGTCGCAGGTTCGACCTGTTGCAAGCTCACACGCTGTCTCCGGGTCGAGCGGGCGCCAGGGGGCGGCGTCCGCTAAGTCATACAATATAGCAAGATTTCGGCGACGGGCTAAAGACCGCGTTCAAGAAACCGTCGCAAGCACCTCGCGTACAAGCACGATCGTCACCGGCCGCCGGGCCTCCAGCGCTGCCCGGTCGACCGCCTCGACGAGCGCGCGCACGGCGGCGAAGGAGCGCTCGATGCGCGGCAGCACGTAGCGCACCACGTCCTGGCCGACCTCAAGCTGGCGGTCAGCGAACTGCTTTGCAAGCACCGCGGCGATCAGGCTGTCGTCGGGCGCGGCGATGGTCGCCACCGGCAGCGCGCGCAGGCGCGAGGCAAGGTCGGGCAGCGCCACGGTCCAGCGCGCCGGCGGCGCGGCGGCCGTCAACAGCAGGTGGCCTTGGCGCTCGACCACCAGGTTGTGGAGGTGGAACAGGGTCTCCTCGGCCGCGCCGGCGACCGCGTCGGCGTGGTCGACCAACGCGTGCCGGCCGGGCAACAGGTCGCCCGCCGCACCGGCGAGCGTGCGCGCGTCGAGCGCCGCGGCGTCGGGTGCCAGGTGCCGCCAGACGCTCGCCAGGTGGCTCTTGCCTGAGGCCGCAGGGCCCGCCAGCACCAGCCCCGGCGCCGGCCAGGCGGGCCAGCGGTCGATCCAGCCGACCGCCGTCGCGTTGCAGGGAGCGACGAGGAAGTCCTCGCGCCCCAGCGCCGTGCGGTGGCCCAGGTCGAGTACCAGCTGCGCGGTCATGCGTCCCCGCCGGGCCCCAGGTAGAGCGTGCTGGCCTTGTAGCGCTCGACGCCGAAGCGCGCGAGCACGCCGAACGCGGCCGCCGCCGGCACCGCCAGCAGCACCCCGACGAAGCCCAGCAGCGAGCCGCCGGCGAGCATGGCGAAGATGATCCAGACCGGGTGCAGGCCGACGCGGTCGCCGACCAGCTTCGGCGTCAGAAAGTTGCCCTCGGCGACCTGGCCGACGAGGAAGATCGCGGCGACGATGCCGACCGGCGTCAGGCTGTCGAACTGGGCCAGCGCGACGCCGACCGAGACGACGAAGCCAAGGGCGGCGCCGACGAAGGGCACCAGCGAGGCGATGCCGGCGCCGAGGCCGATGACCAGGCCGAATTCCAGCCCGACCAGGGTCAGGCCCGTGGCGTAGGCGACGCCCAGGATTGCCGCGACCAGCATCTGGCCGCACAGGAAGCCGGCGAGGCGCGTGTCGATCTCGGCGATCAGGCCGCGGATCGTCTCCTGCTGCCGGCGCGGCAGCCAGTCGTCGATGGTGCCGACGATGCGGTCCCAGTCGCGCAGCAGGTAGAAGGCGACGATCGGCGTGATGAACAAGAGCGAGAGCAGGCTGAGCAGGGCCCCGGCGCCGCTGAACACGCTGCCCAGCAGCGAGGTCAGCCACTGCGCCGCGTCGCCGACATAACCCTCCGCCGCGGCGTGCAGGCGCGCCAGCTGGTCCGCCGGGATGCGCGCGCGCATGGTCTCCAGCATGCCCTCCAGCATCGTCTGCAGGGCGGCGACGTAGCTCGGCGCGCGCTCGATGAAGCCGACGAGCTGGCCCTGCAGCACCGGCACCAGCAGCAGAAGCGCGGCGACGAAGCCCAGCAGGAAGACGCCGGTGATCAGCGTCACCGCCAGCGTGCGGCCGACGCCGGCGCGCTCCAGACGGTCGGCCAGCGGGTCGAGCAGATAGGCGATCGCGGCGCCGGCGACGAACGGCAGCAGCACCGCGCACAGGAGATAGATGAGCGCCAGCGCGACCGCGAGGCCGATCAGCCAAGCCAGCGCGCGGCGTCCCGCCACGGATTCCGCCACGGTCAGGTGCCGTCCGAACGGAGGCGGGCGCTCATCCACCGCCCGCGGCCAGACGCAGGACGCGCAAGGCGCCCGGCGCGGCGCCCTCTGCGAGCGGTGCATCGAGCGTCAGATCCTGCTGCGCCAGCGCCTGGGCGAGCTGCGCCTCGTCGCCGATGAAGGCGATCTCGACCTCCGCCGTGTCGCGGGTCAGTGAGCGCAGGTCCGCCGCGGCGATCACCGCGACGCGGGCCAAGCTGTCGCGCACCCGCACCCAGTCGGCGAGGCCGCCCAGCGGCACCGCCAGAACCATGCGCCGCTGCTGGTCGAAGCGCAGCAGGTTGGCGCCGATCCAGGCGTCCTCGATCGCCGCCGCCGTCTCCTCGGCCGCGCCCGCGGCCAGCGCCGCGACCGACGCCTCCGGGTCGCTCTGGAAGCTGACCAGGATGGGCGCCTGCTGGGTCGCGCCGACGCGGCTGACGGTGACGTCCATCTTGTAGGTCTGGGCGACGGCGTCGAAGCGCCGCTCGGCGATGGCGACCAGGCTGTCGGCGGCTCCGTAGCGGTCGGCCACGGCGGTCAGGCTGGCCGTGTCGCCGGCCGCCGCCTGCGCCGCGGTGAGGTCGGCGATGTCGCCCAGATCGCCGACGGGCACGATCATCGGCACCAGGCCGCTGCGCGCCGGCAGCGCCGCCCAGGCCTCGCGCCACGGATTGGGCGAGTCCCACAGCACCAGCAGCTCGCGATCGCGCAAGACCGGCACGATCAGCACCGGCTTGCTGGGCGTCTCCGCATAGGGCACGGCGGCCTGGCGCAAGAGACTGCGCACCGCGTCAGGTTTGAAGCGGTAGGTCAGCCGGGCGATGTAGCGCACGGTCGAGGTCTTCTCGCCGGCGACCTCGAAATCGCTGACCAGCCACTCGGTGTCGCCCGGCGCCAGTTCCGGCAGCAGCTCGGCATCGGCGCGGCGCGTCAGCCGCCCCAGCAGCCGGTCGATGGCCTGCTTCTGGCCGCCGGACAGCGCCTCCGCGCGCGCGGCGGTCGCGGTCTCCGCCGTGACGTCGACGGCGACGTTGCGCACGGTGAAGATCTCGTCCGCAGCATCGGCGGCGGTCGCCGATCCCGCGAGCATCAAGAGGCCGGTCAGTGCCAGCCAAGCGCGCGGTCGTCGGCTGCGTTTCATCCCGCCTGCCGTCATTGCAATGCGTCCCGGATCGAGTACCTTCGTCGCCGCTGTCCTGCCGGACGGACCCGGCTGCGTCAAGCCTCGCACCCGCCTGAGAGGGGCCGTCATCGCCACCACCTACAAGGATGCCGGCGTCGACATCGCCGCCGGCGACGCGTTGGTCGGGGACCTGAGACCGCTGGCCGCCGCCACCGCGCGTCCCGGGGTAACGGGCGATCTGGGCGGTTTCGGGGCGCTGTTCGACCTCGCGGCGCTGGATTACCAGGACCCGATCCTGGTCGCGGCGACCGACGGCGTCGGCACCAAGCTGCGCCTCGCCATCGACAGCGGCCGGCACGACGCCATCGGCGTCGACCTGGTGGCGATGTGCGTCAACGACCTGGTCGTGCAGGGTGCGGAGCCGCTGTTCTTCCTCGACTACTACGCGACGGCGCAGCTCGAGCCCGCGGTGGCGCGCGCGGTGATCGCCGGCATCGCCGAGGGCTGCCGCCGCGCCGGCTGCGCGCTGATCGGCGGCGAGACGGCGGAGATGCCCGGGCTCTATCGCGCCGGCGACTACGACCTGGCCGGCTTCGCCGTCGGCGCGGTGGAGCGCGCGGGCCTGCTGCCGCGCGGCGTCGCCGCGGGTGACGTGGTGCTGGGATTGGCCGCCGACGGCGTGCACGCGAACGGCTTTTCGCTGGTACGGCGGCTGCTCGAGCGCGCCGGGCTGCGCCTCGACGACCCCGCCCCCTTTGCCCCCGGCACCAGCGTCGCCGAGGCCCTGCTGGCGCCGACGCGCATCTACGTCGCAGTCTGCCGCGCGGCGATCGCCGCCGGTGGGGTCAGGGCGCTGGCCCACATCACCGGCGGCGGCTTGCCGGGGAACCTGCCGCGCGTCTTACCCGACGGCGTCGTCGCAGAACTCGAGGCGGTTTGGACGGCGCAGCCGGTCTTTGGCTGGCTGGCCGAGGTTGGTAATGTCGCGCCCGACGAGATGCTGCGCACGTTCAACTGCGGCGTCGGCATGGTGCTGATCGTGGCGCCGGAGCGCGCCGAGGCGATTGTTGAGGTGCTCGACGCAGCCGGCGAGACCGTGTCGCGCATCGGCATCATCACCGCGGGCGACGGGCCGGCGGTGACGGTCGCGTCAGCGCGGCGCGCGCTGGGGCGCTGAGCCATGGCGCGGCTGCGGATCGGCGTGCTGATCTCCGGCCGCGGCAGCAACCTGCAAGCGCTGATCGACGCCGCGGGTCCCGACTACCCGGCAGAGATCGCCGTCGTCGTCTCGAACAAGCCGGACGCCCCGGGCCTGGCGCGCGCCGAGGCTGCGGGCATTCCGACGCACGTCGTCGACGCCGGCGACTTCGCCGACCGGGCGGCGTTCGAGGCAGCGCTCGACGCGACATTGCGCGCGGCCGACGTCGAGCTGGTCTGCCTCGCCGGCTTCATGCGGCTGCTGGGCGACGCTTTCGTCAACGCCTGGCACGACCGGCTGATCAACATCCACCCGTCACTGCTGCCGGCGTTCAAGGGGCTCGACGCCCAGGCCCAGGCACTCGCCGCCGGCGTGCGCCTCAGCGGCTGTACCGTGCACTTCGTGCGACCGCAGATGGACAGCGGGCCGATCATCGTGCAGGCCGCTGTGCCGGTCGCCCAGGACGACGACGTCGACAGCCTCGCGGCGCGCATCCTGGCCGCGGAGCACCGTCTGTATCCCCTCGCTGTGCGCTGGATCGCCGAAGGTCGCGTGACCGTGCACGACGCACGCGTCAGCATTGCGGGGCTTGCAATGCCCGCCGAATGGCCCAACATGCCATTATAGGTGTGTCCAACAATTACGGGCCCGAACATGCGTCTGGCGGCCCACGACATTCGTGAGCCCCGGCTGCGGCAGGTATTCGCATACTGGGACAGCAAGCGGCATGGTCGGGCCATGCTGTCGCGGGCGGATCTCGACCCGGTCGAGATCCCGCGCCTGTTGGCGTACCTCTATCTCGTCGACATTGCGCCCGACATCGCGCAGTCGCGCTTCCGCCTGTACGGCACGGCCGTCGCCGAGTTCTTCGGCCGAGACAACACCGGCCAGCGCCTCGCCGACGTCGACGCCGATGATGTCGACCGGCTGCTGGACGATCACGGCCGCGCGGCGGCCGGCGCCGCGGTGTACATGCATGGCGCCGTGTTCACGCGCGATCATAGCGACGCGACCTACCACCGGCTGCTGCTGCCGCTGGCGCGCGACGGCCGAACGGCCGACATGTTGCTTTGCGCCGTCGACTTCGACGACCCCATCAGCGGGATCTTGCCGCACACCTTGCGCGCCGTCTAAAGTCCCGCCGCAAACGCCCCCGCCGCTGGAGTCGACCGAGCCATGGCCATGACGTCCGAGGACCACGACCTCTATCCCCACCGCCGGATGTACGGTCAGTTCATCAAACTGACCGTCCTATCGGCGGTCGGCATCGCCGTCGTGCTCGGCCTGATGGCGCTGCTGCTGCTGTAGCTAGCCGACCAGTTCGATCTCGGCGAAGAAGAACGCCACTTCGCGGGCGGCGTTTTCGGCGCTGTCGGAGCCGTGCGCCGAGTTGGCCTCGATCGATTCCGCGAACTCCTTGCGGATCGTGCCGTCGGCGGCGTCGGCCGGGTTTGTGGCGCCCATCACGTCGCGGTTCAGCGCCACGGCGTCGTCCGCCTGCAGCACCTGCACGACGACCGGCCCCGAGGTCATGAAGTCGCACAGCGAGCCGTAGAATGGCCGCTCGCGATGCACTTCGTAGAACGCCTCCGCCTGGCCGCGGGTCAGCCTCAAGCGCTTCTGCGCGACGATGCGCAGGCCGGCGGTCTCCAGCTTCGCATTGATAGCGCCGGTCAGATTGCGCCGCGTGGCGTCCGGCTTGATGATCGACAGGGTGCGTTCGACAGCCATGTTGGGATTCCCGCTCGCTGGCCTTCCTTGAGACGGCGCGGGTTATAGCGGCGGGGTTGCACCACGGCAACTGGCACCGCGGGTGGCACGTGACGCGGGGGCGTGCTACGCCCCGCCCGCCATGCTGCAGCTGCACGACCTGACCTTCCGTATCGGCGACCGGCTGTTGCTGGACGGCGCCGCCGCGAGCGTGCCCGCCGGGCACCGCGTCGGCCTGGTCGGCCGCAACGGCAGCGGCAAGACGACGCTCTTGCGCCTGATCGCCGGCGAGCTGGCGCCGGAGTCCGGCACGGTCCGGGCCGGCGCGCGCAGCCGCATCGCGACGCTGGCGCAGGAGGCGCCCGACGGCGACATGGCGCTCATCGACTTCGTCCTGGCCGCCGACCGCGAGCTCAGCGCGCTGTCGGCCGAGGCCGACACCGCCCACGACCCGCAGCGCATTGCCGACGTGCACACGCGCCTGGCCGACATTGGCGCGCACACCGCCCCGGCGCGCGCCGGCACGATCCTCGCCGGCCTGGGCTTCGACGCGGCACAGCAGGTCCGGCCGCTCGACGCCTTCAGCGGTGGCTGGCGCATGCGCGTGGCGCTGGCGGCGCTGTTGTTCGCCGAGCCCGACGTGCTGCTGCTCGACGAGCCGAGCAACCACTTGGACCTCGAGGCGACGCTGTGGCTGACCGAATTCCTTTCGAGCTACGGCCGCACCCTGATCCTGGTGAGCCACGACCGCGACCTGCTGAACGCGGTGCCGCGCCACATCCTGCACCTGGAGCGCGGGCGACTGACGCTCTACGGCGGCAACTACGACAAGTTCGAGGCGACGCGCCGGGCGCGCCACGCCTTCCAGGCCAGCGAGTTGGTCAAGCAGGCGGCCCAGCGCCAGCACATGCAGGCCTTCGTCGACCGCTTCCGCTACAAGGCGTCGAAGGCGCGCCAGGCGCAGAGCCGCCTGAAGGCATTGGCGAAGCTGCCGCCCTTGGAGCCCATCGTCGAGGCGGCGCCGGTGCTGTTCGACCTGCCTGACCCAGAACCGCTGTCGCCGCCGCTGATCGCGCTCGACCGGGCGTCGGTGGGCTATGACGGCGCGCCGGTGCTGCGCGGCCTGAACCTGCGCATCGATCCCGACGACCGCATCGCGCTCCTGGGCGCCAACGGTAACGGCAAGTCGACCCTGGCGCGCCTCCTGGCCGGGCGGCTGGCACCGATGTCGGGCGAGGTGGCGCGGGCGCGCAAGCTGCGCGTCGGCTATTTCTCGCAGCTGCAGGCGGAGTCCCTGGCGCTCGACCGCACGGCGCTCGACCTCATGACCGAACGCATGGCCGAGGGAGTCCCCGGCGGCGTGCCGCCGACCAAGGTGCGCGCGCATCTGGGCCGCTTCGGCCTGGCCCAGGAACGCGCGGACACGACGGCGCGGGATCTGTCGGGCGGCGAGACGGCGCGGCTGATGCTGGCGCTCGCGACCTACGACGCGCCGCACCTGCTGATCCTCGACGAGCCCTCGAACCACCTGGACATCGACAGCCGCGAGGCGCTGGTGCAGGCCCTCGCCACCTTCGACGGCGCCGTCATCCTGGTCAGCCACGACCCGCACCTGGTGGCGCTGGTCGCCGACCGGCTGGTGCTGGTCGAGGGCGGCCAGGCGGCGCCGTTCGACGGCGACATGGCGGACTACCGGCGGCACCTGCTGGGGCGGCGGGCGGCGGCGCCGCCGAGCCACGGCCTCAAGGCCAAGCGCCAGGCGGCGGCGACCGCGCGCGAACCCGCCTCCGCGCTGCGCAAGGCCGCCGCGGCGGCGGAGCGGCGCCTGGAGCAGCTGACGGCCGCGAAGGCACAGATCGACGCCGCGTTGGCCAATCCCGCGACCTACCGCGCCGACGGCACCGCCGCCGAGCTGGGCCGCAAGCAGGCGGCGCTGGCGCAGCAGATCGCCGCGGCGGAGCGGAGCTGGATCACGGCGCACGAGCGCCTCGAGGCGCTCGACTGAGCCCTTACGCCTGCCCTTTCTGGGCCCAGCGGCCCTGGTCGTCCTGGGCCCAGTAGGTCAGGTCGTGGCCGGCGTCCTTGTAGGCGCTCCAGCGGGCGCGCGCGGCCGTGACCGCGTCGGCGTCGTTGCCGTCGAACAGCTCGCAGACCAGCGCATAGTCGGCCAGGTGCGCGCTCTCGGCACCGTCGGCGAGGAACAGCGCCGTCGCCCCGTTCGGGTTCTCGTCGCGGTCGGTCAGCCAGACCGGCTGGTCCTCGGCGAAGCCGTCCTCCTGGCTGCCGTGCGGCAGAAAGGCGCGATCGTTGTAGGTCCACAGGTGGACGTTGAGGGCGCGCACACGCTCCGGCGCCGCGAGCACGACGGCGCGCTTGCCGTCGCGGTTGAGCACGCGGTCGAGCATCACCGGCAGCACGTCCTCCAGGCTGCGCCGCTGCAGGTGGTAGAAACGGAACTCGGTCATGCCGGGCGAGGCGCTACTTGCCCTCGTAGGTGTCGTGCACGAAGCGGTCGAGCAGCCGCACGCCGAAGCCCGACGCGCCCTTGGCGATCGGCTCCTTGTCGCGCTCGTTCCAGGCGACGCCGGCGATGTCCAGGTGCGCCCACGGCGTCTTGTTGGTGAAGCGCTGGAGGAACTGCGCGGCGGTGATGCTGCCGCCCCAACGGCCGCCGCCGATGTTCTTGACGTCGGCCGGGCCGCCGTCGAGTTGCCGGTCGTAGGCCTCGTCGAGCGGCATGCGCCACAGCTTCTCGCCCGTGGCGCCGCCGGCGGCGGCCAGCTTCTCGGCCAGATCGTCGTCGTTGGCGTAGAGGCCGCCGTACTCCATGCCCAGCGCCACCATGATGGCGCCGGTCAGCGTCGCCAGGTCGACCATCGCCTTCGGCTGGAAGCGATCCTGCGCGTACCACATGGCGTCGGCCAGCACGAGACGGCCCTCGGCGTCGGTGTTGAGCACCTCGATCGTCTGGCCGGACATGGAGGTGACGATGTCGCCCGGCCGCTGCGCCTTGCCCGACGGCATGTTCTCCACCAGGCCGACGACGCCGACCACGTTGGCCTTGGCCTTGCGGCCGGCCAGCGCGTGCATCAGGCCGATGACGGCGCCGGCGCCGCCCATGTCCCACTTCATGGCGTCCATGCCGGCGGCCGGCTTGATCGAGATGCCGCCGGTGTCGAACGTCACGCCCTTGCCAACGAAGGCGACGGGCTTGGTGCCCTGGCGGCCGCCCTGCCACTGCATGACGACCAGCTGGGACTCGCGCGCGCTGCCCTGGCCGACGCCCAACAGCGCGCCCATGCCCAGTTTGGCCATCCGGCTCTCGCCCAGCACCTCGACCTTGACGCCCAGCTTCGTGAGTTTGCGGCAGGCGGCGGCGAGCGTCTCCGGGTAGACCACGTTGCCGGGCTCGGACACCAGGTCGCGCGCGAAGTCGACCGCGTCGGCGACCTTGGCGAGCGGCCCGTAGGCGCGCCGCGCCGCCGCGGCGCCGGCGACCATGAACGTCAGCTTGGCCAGCTTCGGCTTGCTCTTCGGCTTGCTGCCGTCGTTCTCGCGCTCGCGCGTCCTGTACTTGTCGAAGCGGTAGGCGCGCAGCCGGGCGCCATGGGCGATCTGCGCCGCCGCGGTGCTGGCCTTGACCGGCGCCTTGTCCAGCGCATCGACCATCAGCGTCACCTCGGCCGCGTCGAGCGCCAGCGCCGCCTTGGTCAGCGCCGCGCCGATCGCCAACCGCTTCGCCTCGTCGGACTCGTCGACCTTGCCGACGCCAAGCAGCAACACCGAGGCCTGGGTCAGCCCCGCCGGCGCGTGCACGGCCAGAAAGGTACCGCGATTGCCCTTGTAGGCCGCCGCCTTGACGGCGCGGGCGATCGCGCCGGAGGCCAGCTTGTCGAGGGCGGCGGCGGACGGGCCCAGCTTGCCGCCTGCCATGACCGGGACGGCAACGACGCCGCGGCGCGGCAACTTGGGTTCGGCGAACGCCAGTTTCATCGGCTCTGACCTCATGTCGTGACGGCGCGCGCGCCGGTCGGCGGCACCGCTCACACTTACGGCCAACGGCCGCCCCAGGCAAGCCGCAGGCCGGCGCGACCGACTTCGGCGGTCGCCTTGACTTGCCGCGCTAAGGTCCCGGAAAGGTTCGCGGATCAGCGGTTTCGCGGCTATGGTCGATCTGCTAGAACCGTTCGATCCTTCGAGGCTCGAAGCTCCAGACCCGTCGTTCGCCAAGACGGGCGCAGGGAACGCATGCGGGGCATTACCGTCTACATCCTGCGGCAGGTGCTGCTCGCGACGCTGATTGTGGCGGCCGGCCTGACCGGCATCGTCATGCTGATCCGCTCGCTGAGGCTGATCGACTTCATGGTCAACCGCGGCCTGTCGCTGTCGACGGTGGTCGAGTTGACGTCGCTGTTGATCCCGGCGTTCCTCGCCATCGTGCTGCCGGTCGCCGTGTTCGCCGCGGTCGTCTTCACCTACAACCGGCTGATCGGCGACCGCGAGCTGGTGGTGCTGCGCGCCGTCGGCATCAGCCAGTTCGGCCTGGCCAAGCCGGCGCTGCTGGTGGCGCTGCTGGCGGTGACGGCGAGCTATGCCCTGAGCCTCTACCTGGCGCCGCTGACCTACCGCAACTTCAAGGACACCCAGGTGGCGCTGCGCGACAGTTACGCCTCTGTCCTGCTGCAGGAAGGGCGCTTCAACACGCCCATCGACGGCGTCACGGTCTATGTGCGCAGCCGTGGTACCGGCGGCGAACTGCGCGGCGTCCTGGTGCACGACGCCCGCGACCTCGCCGCCCCCGTAACGTGGATGGCGGAGCGCGGCGCGCTGGTGTCCGGCGACAATGGCCCCAAGGTCGTGCTGTTCAACGGCAACCGTCAGGAGTCGTCGAGCGAGTCCGGCCGCCTGACTCTGGTCTATTTCGACCAGGGCAGCTTCGACCTGGAAATGTTCGAGAGCAGCGGCGGTGCACGCTGGCGCGACCCGCAGGAGCGCTTCCTGGGCGAGCTGTTCAACGGCGACCCGAACGACGCGAACTTCCGGGCTTACGGCGCACAACTCGCGGCGGAGGGCCACCGGCGGCTCAGCGCGCCACTTTACCCCATCGCCTTCACGCTCATCGCGCTCGCCTGCCTGCTGTCCGGCGATTTCAACCGCCAGGGCCAGACGGTGCGCATCCTGGTCGCCGTGTCGCTGGCCGTGGCGTTCCAGCTCGCCGCGCTGGGCATCGTCGGCATGGCGGCCAAGGCGCCGCTGTTGACGCCGCTGATCTATCTCCTGCCCGTCGGCACGATGGTCATCGCCGCGCTGGTGCTGCGCCGCCGGCCGCGCCGCCCGTCGGCGGACGTGCCGGCGGACCTCGCCGCCCCGGCGACGGCCTGAGTCGCGACCCGTGTACCTCTCACGTACCGTCACCGGCTATCTGGGCCGCCAGTTCCTCACCTGGTTCCTGGTCGCCTTCCTGGCCATGGCGGCGGTCATCCTGCTGGTCGACACGATCGAGCTGCTGCGCCGCACGACGGGCCGGGGCGAGGTGTCGTTCGCGGTCGTCGCGCTGATGGGCGTGCTGCGCCTGCCGCACCTGGTGATCCAGGCGATCCCGTTCGCGGTCCTGATCGGCGGCATGATGTGCTTCTTCCGCCTGACGCGCAGCCACGAACTGGTCGTCGCGCGCGCCGCCGGCGTCTCGGTGTGGCAGTTCATGCTGCCGGCCGTGGCCGGCGCCTTCCTTATCGGCCTGTGCGAGGTCGCCGTATTCAATCCACTGTCGGCCGCGGCGCTGACCGCGTTCAACGACATCGAACGACGCCATTTCAGCGGCGGGGACGCGCTGCTCTCCGTCTCCTCCACCGGTATCTGGCTACGCCAAGGAACGGCCGACGGCGGCGCCGACGTTGTGCACGCCACGACCGCCGAACCGAAGGAGCTGGCGCTGAGCGACATTATCGTCTTCCGCTATGGCGCCGAGGACCACTTCGTCGGCCGCATCGACGCGGCGTCGGCGCATTTGCGCGACGGCTACTGGCTGTTGCGCGACGCGGCGATATCGGGACCGACCACGCCGGTGCAGTATGCTGACGAGTTTCGCCTAACGACCGACCTGACGCCCGAGAAGATCCAGGAGAGCTTCGCCAGCCCCGAGACCGTCTCATTCTGGTCGTTGCCGCGCTTCATCGAAGTGCTGGACGCCACCGGGCTGTCGACACTGGAGCACCGCATGCACTTCCAGCGCATGCTGTCGGAACCACTGCTGCTGATGGCGATGGTACTGATCGCCGCCACCTTTTCGCTGCGCCTGACGCGCCGCGGCGGCACGCTGATCCTGGTGCTGGCCGGCGCCTTTGCCGGTTTCGCGTTCTTCATGCTGACCAACCTGGTGCAGGCCCTCGGCCTCAGCGCCAGCCTGCCGGTGGCGCTCGCCGCCTGGGCGCCCAGCGGCATCTGCCTGATGCTGGGGCTCAGCCTGCTGATGCACCTGGAAGACGGCTAGGCCGATGAGGTGGCACCGGCCGACCGCGCGCCTGGCTCACGCGCTTGCGATCCTGGCGTGGCTCTGCGCGGCGCCCGCCGCCGCGCAGGACCCAGACCCGACCCGGCCGGTACTGCTGACCGCGGACGAGATGACCTACAACCAGGATCTCGGCATCGTCACCGCCTCCGGCAACGTCGAGATCTCCCAGTTCGCTCGCGTGCTGCGCGCCGACGCAGTGACCTACAACGAGCGGACCGAGGTCGTCACGGCGTCCGGCAACGTCGTGCTGCTGGAGCCGACCGGCGAGGTCATCTTCGCCGAGTACGTCGAGCTGACCGACGAGTTGAGCGAGGGCTTCATCCGCGGCTTCCGCATGCTGCTGCAGGACGATTCGCGCATCGCCGCAGCCGGCGGCCGTCGCCAGGGCGGCGTCCTGACCGAGATGCGCCGGGGCGTTTTCTCGCCGTGCAATCTGTGCCCGGACGATCCGGAACGGGCGCCGCTGTGGCAGATCAAGGCGATCCGCATCGTGCACGACCAGGAGAAGCACGATGTCATCTACAACGATGCCTGGATGGAGATCGCCGGCATTCCGGTGCTCTACACGCCCTATCTCAGGCACCCCGATCCGACGGTCAATCGGCGCAGCGGCTTCCTGGCGCCCCTGATCGGCCAGTCGTCCGACCTGGGCTTCATCGTCCAGCCGAAGTATTTCTTCGCCATCGGCGACGACAAGGACATCACGCTCGACCCGATCTACACCTCGAACAATGGCCTGGTGCTATCGGGCGAATACCGCCAGGCGTTCAACGCCGGCGTGTTCCAGGGGCGGACCAGCGCCACGAGCGACGACCGGTTCGACAGCTCCGACGACAACCGCTTTCGCGGTCATATCGACGCCAACACCCGGTTCGACCTCAACGAGACCTTCCGCACCGGCGCCGTGGTCCGCGCCAGTTCCGACGACACCTATCTCAAACGCTACAACATCCTGAACGACGACGTGCTGACCAGTAACGTCTTCGTCGAGGCCTTCAGCGGGCGCAACTATGCCGACCTGCGCGGCCAGTACTTCCAATCGCTGCGCAGCAGCGACGACCAGGACACCATCCCGATCGTCGCGCCCGACATCGACTGGTACTACATCCCCGACCGGTCCGTCCTCGACGGCCGCCTGCGCTTCGACGCCAACGGCCTGGCGCTGACCCGCTCGGAAGGCGCCGACAGCCGGCGCGCGTCGCTGATCACCGACTGGCAGCGCACGGCGATCGGCGGCTTGGGTGACGTCTGGAAGTTCCAGGCCCGGCTGCAGACCGACATCTACAACGTCGACGACGTGTCGCAACCGAGCCGTAGCGATACGGAGGACGGTTTCCGCGGCCGCGTCTTCCCCCAGGCCCTGGCCGAACTGCGCTATCCGCTGATGCGCGCCAGTGGGCGCACGCGGCAGATTATCGAGCCGATCGGCCAGCTGGTGCTGGCGCCCAACGGCGGCAACGACGACGACATTCCCAACGAAGACAGCCTGACGGTCGACCTGACCGACACCAACCTGTTCAACCCCAGCCGCTTCCCAGGGCGCGACCGCGTCGAGGGCGGCTCGCGCGTCGACTACGGCCTGCGCGCCGGTGTCTACGGCCTGGGCGGCGGCAGCACCAGCCTGTTCGTCGGCCAGTCCTACAGATTCCGCACCGACGAGACCTTCGCGCCCGGCACGGGCCTGCGGGATAACTTCTCGGACATCGTCGGCCGCGTCGCCGTGACCCCAGGCAAGTATGTCGACGCCGTGTACCGGACGCGCTTTGACAAGGACAATCTCGAAGCCAGCCGCAGCGAGCTGGAAGGCAAAGTCGGGCCGCGGGAACTCAACCTCAAGGTCGACTACGTCTTTTTCGATGCCAACTCCGACTTGAATTTCGGCGGCCGGGAAGAGATCAACGGCACGCTGAGATCGCAGGTCACCAATTTCTTGAGCGTAGCCGGCAGCTACAGGCGGGACCTTGAAAACAGCGAATCGTTGTCTTGGGGCGCCTCCGTGGCTTATGCGGACGAATGTTTGACCGCTCAGGTCGACTTTGGGCGCTCGTTCTTCCAGAACCAGGACATCGAGCCGACGGATTCGGTATTCTTCCGCCTGGTGTTCAAGCACCTGGGCGAAGTCCGGCAGCAGGTGCTGTAGCCCGGTCAGCGGCGCGGCCATGTCGCGTTGTCATGGTGTGTGAGCTATGCCCGTGTTGAAACGACCCTTCCGCTCCCGCCTCGCCGCCGCCTGCTGCGGCGCCCTGCTGGCCATGGCGGCCGTGGCGCCCGCCGGCGCGCAGCAGGTCGAGCGCATCGCCGCCGTCGTCAACGACGACGTCATCTCGTTGTTCGACGTGCGGCAGCGCATCCGCATGCTGGTCTTCTCTTCCGGGCTCGACAACTCCGCGGAACAGGCCCGGCGGCTGGCGCCGCAGGCGCTGCGCACGCTGATCGAGGAGAAGCTCAGGACGCAGGAGGCAGCGCGGCTCAATGTCCGCGTCACCCAGGCCGAGCTGGACCGCGCCTTCCGCTCGTTGGAGCAGCAGAACAACGTGCCGGAGGGCCGGTTCCTCGACTACGTCGAGGACGCCGGCATCAGCAAACGCGCGATGGAGGATCGCATCCGCGCCGATCTGGTGTGGGACAAGCTGTTGCGTCAGCGTGTCATACCGACGATCGAGATCGGCGAGGAGGAGATCGACGCCGTCCTGTCGCGCATCGAAACGAACCAGGGCGGCGCCCAGTACCGCGTGGCCGAGATCGTGCTGGCCATCGAGGGGCCCGACGGCGAGGAGCAGGCCAAAGCGCTGGCCACGCGGCTCTTGGCCGAGCTGCGCAGCGGCGCGCGCTTCGAGGCCGTGGCGACGCAGTTCTCCCAGAGCGCCACGGCCGCGGTGGGCGGCGACCTGGGCTGGGTCCAGGCCGGCCAGCTGGACGAGGAAATCGACCAGGCGCTGGCGGCGCTGCAGCCCGGCGAATTGAGCGAGCCGATCGCCACGCCGGACAGCGTGGTCATCTACCGGCTGCTCGACAAGCGGCAGGTCCAGGCCCCCGGCGCCGATGATCTGGAGCTGTCGCTGCGCCTGCTCAACCTGTCGGTCGCCGCCGACGCGGCTGAGGCCGAGGTCGCGAGCCAGGTCGACCTGGCGGTGCAGATCGGCGAGGTGTCGGAGACCTGCGACGACTTCGCCGGATTCGCCACCGACCTGGGCTCGCCCCAGGCGCCCGAGCCGGCGCAAATCCGTATCGGCGACCTGAACGATACGCTGCGCAATGCCGTCGCCGGGCTGGAGGCCAATCAGGTCAGCGCACCGATCCGCACGCCGGTCGGCATCCAGCTGATCATGGTCTGCGAGCGCGGCGACGACACCAACCAGCCGAAGCGCGACGAGATTGCCAACCAGATCGGCCGCGAGCGCCTGGACATGCTATCGCGGCGTTATTTGCGGGATTTGCGCCGCGCGGCGTACGTCGACGTCCGCGTGTAGCGATGGCACCGGCCGCGCCGCTGGCGCTGACCATGGGCGAGCCGGCCGGCGTCGGCGGCGAACTGGCGCTCAAGGCCTGGCTGGCGCGGGACGCCGAGGTACCGCCGTTCGTCGCCCTCGACGACCCGGACCGGCTGGCCGTTCTCGCCGACCGCCTTGGGCTCGCAGTGCCCGTCGCCGAAGTTGCGCGCGCCGCAGCGGCGATCGACGCGTGGCCGACGGCGCTGCCGGTGCTGCGCCAGGTCTTGCCGGCCCCGGTCGTGCCGGGCCGGCCCGACCCGGCCAACGCGCCGGCGGTGCTCGGGACGATCCGCCAGGCCGTCGCGCTGACGCAGGGCGGTGAGGCCGCCGCGGTGGTGACAAACCCGATCCACAAGAAGGCGCTCTACGACGCCGGCTTTGCGCACCCCGGCCACACCGAGCTGCTGGCCGAGCTGGCCGGCGGCGGGACCCCGGTGATGATGTTGGCGGTGCCGTCGTTGCGCGTCGTGCCGGTGACGGTGCACCTGGCGCTGGCTGACGCCATCGGTGCCTTGGACACGAATAGGATCGTGACGTGCGGCCGCATCGTCGCGGCGGCGCTCACGCAGGATTTCGGCATCGCCGCGCCACGCCTCGCGGTCGCCGGGCTCAACCCGCACGCGGGCGAGGACGGCGCGCTGGGCCGCGAGGAGATCGAGGTGATTGCGCCCGCGGTCGCGGCACTGAAGGCCGTGGGCATCGACGCCAGCGGCCCCTACCCGGCCGACACGCTGTTCTACGCGGACGCGCGCGCGGCCTACGACGCGATCCTGTGCATGTACCACGATCAGGCGCTGATCCCGCTCAAGACCGTCGACTTCCGCCACGGCGTCAACGTCACCCTGGGCCTGCCCTTCGTGCGCACCTCGCCCGACCACGGCACCGCGCTCGACATCGCCGGCACCGGCCGCGCCGACCCGGCAAGCCTGATCGCGGCGCTGAAGCTCGCCGCCGAACTGGCCCGGCGCCGTGCCGCGACCGACCGCGCCGTTGCCTGAGCCCGCCGCGCCCGACCTGCCGCCGATGCGCGAGGTGCTGGCGCGGCACGGCCTCGCCGCGCGCAAGTCCCTCGGCCAGCACTTCCTCAACGACCTCAACCTGACGGCGCGTATCGCCGCGGCCGCCGGCGACCTGAGCGGCGCCACGGTCATCGAGGTCGGCCCCGGCGCCGGCGCGCTGACCCGGGCGCTGCTGGCCACGCCGGCACGCGAAGTGATCGCCATCGAGCGCGACGCCCGCTGCCTCGCCGCGCTCGAGGAACTGGCCGCTGCCTACCCCGGCCGCCTGATGGTGATCGAAGGCGACGCGCTCGAGGTCGACGTCCCGGCCCTGGGCCCCGCGCCGCGCCATGTCGTCGCCAACCTGCCCTACAACGTGGCGACGCCGCTGCTGCTGCGCTGGCTCGGCGACCTGGCGAATTCGGGCGCCTACGCCGGCCTCACCCTGATGTTCCAGCGCGAGGTCGCGGAGCGCCTCGCCGCCGTGCCGCGCACGAAGGCCTATGGCCGGCTGTCGGTGATCACCCAGTGGCTGTGTGATGTCACGCTCGCCTTCGACGTGGCGCGCGCCGCCTTCACGCCGCCGCCCAAGGTGGTCTCGACGGTCGTGCGGCTGGTGCCCCGCGCCGCGCCACTGGCACCCGCAAACTCCGCGACCATCGAACGGGTCACCGCGGCGGCGTTCGGCCAGCGACGCAAGATGCTGCGCTCCAGCCTGAAGCCACTGGGTGGTACGGCGCTGCTTGACGCCGCCGGCGTGCCGGCGACCGCGCGCGCGGAGGAACTGACGGTGGCACAGTTTTGCGCCCTGGCCCGGGCCCTCGACGCGGCGTAGCCGCGCCTTGCGCCGGGCATTCGCCTGTGCGTTCAGTAGCGCCATGTCGTTCGAACTCTGGATCGCCTTCGCGCTGGCCAGCACGGCGCTGCTCGCCATCCCCGGGCCGACGGTGATGCTGGTGGTCAGCTATGCTCTGGGCCGCGGCCGCGCCTCCGGCTGGGCGACCGTGCCCGGCGTGGCGCTGGGCGACTTCACCGCGATGACGCTGTCGCTCGCGGGCGCCGGCGCGGTGCTCGCCGCCTCGGCGACGCTGTTCACGGCGCTGAAGCTGTGCGGCGCCGCCTACCTGGTCTGGCTCGGCGTCCAGTTGTGGCGCGCCAAGCCGGCGCCGGCCGATATCGCCGGCCTGGCCATCGACGTGCCCCAGCGCCGGATGTTCTGGAGCGCGTTCGTCGTCACCGCGCTCAACCCAAAGGGCATCGTCTTCTTCGTCGCCTTCGTGCCGCAGTTCGTCGAGCCCGCGGCACCGCTGCTGCCCCAGTTCGCGATCCTCGTCGCCACGTTCGTCGCGCTGGGCACCGCGAACGCGGCGCTGTGGGCGCTGATGGCCGGCACCATGCGCGCGCGCTTCCGCAGGCCTTCGACCCTGCGCCTCGTCAACCGCATCGGCGGCAGTTTCCTGATCGGCGCCGGTGTGCTCACGGCGGCGGTGCGGCGCGCTTAGTCCACCGCCGCAGCCGCAGCACGAAATTGGCGTGGCCGAGTTGATGCACGGGTACGAGGCGCCCGGCACGCAGGATCGCCTCGTACCTGGCGCAAAATGGCAAGAACGCTTCCGCAATTCGTTCGTATCGCATGCACCTGCTCAGGCGTCATTGTCGACCGGCCAGTCCTGGCCGGGCTGTGCGGGCCGCCAAATGACAGCCAAAAGGGGAGGCACTGCCATGTTGGTCCGCACTTGCGCCGTGGCGATCACCGTTCTGGGACTCGCCGGCGCGCCGGCAACGGCCGGGATCTTCGGCAACGCGCCGGACGTCATCCTTTGCCCGCTCCCACCCATGCCGAGCCGGCCCGGCGGCCTGGTGGCCTACCATATCGACGGCCGCTTCGACGACGGCACCGTGATCTACAGAAGGCTGGCCACGACGGCGACGCGGCTGTTTGTCGAAGACGGCGTGGTCCGCATCGAGAACCTGCCCGGCTGCGACGGCGTGACGGTGCAGCAGCTTCGCGACGACGGCCGCGCGTTCGACTACCACTGACCGCCGCGCTCAGTACCCCTGCCTGAGCCGCGTGACGAAGTTCGCGAGGCCGATCTGGCGCACGCGCTTCAGGCGCTCGGCCTGCAGGATCGCCTCTACTTTCGCGACGCTGGCGTCGAAGTCGGTGTTGACGACGACGTAGTCGTAGGCGTCCCAGTGGGTCATCTCGTCGGCCGCCTTGGCCATGCGCTGGGCGATCACGGCGTCGGTGTCCTGCGCACGGGTGTGCAGCCGACGATCCAGTTCGGTCATCGAGGGCGGCAGGATGAACACGCTGACGAGGTCGGCGCGCGCCGATTCCGCGAGCTGTTGCGTGCCCTGCCAGTCGATGTCGAACAGGACGTCGCGGCCGGCCGCCAGCGCCGCCTCGACCGGGCCGCGCGGCGTGCCGTAGTAGTGGTCGAAGACTATGGCGTGCTCCAAAAGCTCGCGGCGGTTGACCATCAGGTTGAACTCGGTCGCGTCGAGGAAGACGTAGTCCTCGCCGTGCGCCTCGCCTGGCCGCCGTGGCCGCGTCGTCACCGAGATCGAGAGCTCGAGTCCGCCGTCGCGCTCCAACAGCGCACGCGAGATCGACGTCTTGCCGGCGCCCGACGGCGACGACAGCACCAGCATCAGTCCGCGCCGGCCGATGTCGTGGGTCTCGCCTGCGGCGCCGACGTCGCCGATTGTCTCACTCAATGTTCTGCACCTGCTCGCGGAACTGCTCAATCGCCGCCTTCAGCGACAGGCCGATGCGCGTCAGCTCCACGTCGGCCGCCTTCGAGCACAGCGTGTTGACCTCGCGGTTGAGCTCCTGGCAGAGGAAGTCGAGCCGGCGGCCGACCGCACCGCCCTCCTCCAGCAGCGCCCGCGCCGCCGCCTCGTGGGCGACCAGGCGGTCGAGCTCCTCGCGCACGTCGGCCTTGCCGACCAAGAGCGCCGCCTCCTGCGCCAGGCGCTCTTCCGGCAGCGCCGGCTCGGTCTCCATGAGCTCGCGCATCAGCTCGGCGAGACGCGCGCGCAGCGCCTCGGGCTGCGCCGCGGCACTGGTTGCCGCGCGCTCGGTCAGATCGGCGATCTCGTCGAGCTGGCGGTTGAGCACGCCCGACAGGCGGCCGCCCTCCGTCACGCGCATCTCGGCCAGCGCGTCGAGCGCCTCGGCGAGGGACGCGACCATCGCCGCGCGGCGCGCCGCGACGGCGTCTTCCGTCTCCTCCTCGTCGGCGGGCTCGACAAGGCCGCGGATTGCCAGCAGTTCGGCAAGGCGCGGCGGCCCCTCGGCGACGGCGTCGCCCAGCTCGGCCTTGAGCGCCAGCACCTGCGCCAGCAGGTTGCGGTTGACCCGATAGCTCGCCGCCGCCGCGGCGCGCTGCAGGCCCAGATTGACGGCGATGTTACCGCGCGCGAAGCGCTCGGCGACGGCGGCGCGGGCGATCGGTTCCAGCACGTCGAGGCCCGGCGGCACACGGCAGCGTACGTCGAGGCCCTTGCGGTTGACGCTCTTCACCTCCCAGGTCCAGGCGGCGCCGTCGTCCTGCGCGGCGGCGCGGGCGAAACCGGTCATGCTGGCGAGCGTCATGCGAGGGCGGAGTCGTGTCCGTGGTGTGCGGACTTGTAGCCCGCGGCCACGCCGCGCGGCTAGAGGTCCCCCACCCACCGAAACGCGCGCCGGAGTTCCGCGACGCCGTTCTCGGCGTACCAGCGGCCGTGCGCCAGGATCACGCGCTCCGGCGCCCAGGCGATCATCTGGCGCACCGCGGCGCGCACTTCGGCGCGGCGGCCGCGGAAGGTCGCGCGCAGATCGACGGGCATGGTGCCGTCGGGATCGACCACACCAATGCGCCGCGCCAAGAAGCGCAGGATCGGCCCGTGCAGGCGCGGCGCCTCGTAGTTCTGGACCAGGTCGGTGAGGATCAGCGTGCGCGAGGCGCGGTGGAAGAACACGATCTCGGTCAGGAAGCTGCCGGCAACGGCAATCTGGTCGATCTCGCCGGCCCAGGCCGGATCGGGCTCGTCGCCCAGGTCTCGGTCGATGGCGATGCCGTGGGGCGCCGCGCGCTCGCGGACCCGCGGCGCGGCGTAGGCGAGCGCGTCCGGGTAGGCCGCGGCCCACGAGCCGACCCACCAGTAATGGATGCGGTTGGGCGCGATCAGGTGGGCGACGCGGCCCAGGCCGTTCACCTCAGCGCGCAGGTCCTCGGTCATGTGCCCCGGCGAGTGCACGAACAGGTCGCCGGACTTGAGTCGGATCAGCGTCGTGCGCGTCGGGAACGGCAGGCGGATGCCGAAAAAGCCGAAACGGATGGTCGGTCCGTCGACGATCCAGATGTCTTGTGCGACCGGCTTCAGAACATTAAGCGGGTCGTAGGTGTCGTACCGCATCGCCCGCTATCATCGCACGATGCGCGAGCCCAAGAGCATCCTGATCACCGGCGCGTCGAGCGGCATCGGCGCCGCGCTGGCGCAGGAATACGCCGCGCCCGGCGTGCATCTGTGGCTCGGCGGGCGCGACCTGCAGCGCCTCGAGGACATCGAGTCCGCCTGCCGCGCTGAGGGCGCCAACGCGGAACCGCACGTCGCCGACGTGCTCGACCGGGAGGCGCTGGCCGACTGGATCGGCCTCGCCGACGACGCGGCGCCGCTGGACCTCGTGATCGCCAACGCCGGCGTCTCCGCCGGCACCGGGCACGGCGGCGAGAGCGCCGACCAGGCCCGGCGCATCTTCGCCATCAACGTCGACGGCGTCGTCAACACGGTGCAGCCGGCGCTGGAGATCATGCTGCGGCGGCCGAACGCGAACCCGCGCGGCCAGATCGCGCTGATGTCGAGCCTTGCGGCCTTCCGCGGCTTCGGTGGCGCGCCGGCCTACTGCGCCTCGAAGACGGCGGTGAAGAGCTACGCCGAAGCGCTGCGTACGGCCCACGCGCGCGACGGCATAGAGGTCTCGGCGATCTGCCCCGGCTTCGTGCGCACGCCGATGACCGACGTGAACCCGTACCCGATGCCGCTGAGGGTCGACGCGCCCCGCGCGGCGCGCACCATCCGCCGGGGGTTGGCGAAGAACCGCGGCCGCATCGCCTTCCCCTGGCCGCTCTACGCCACGGTGTGGCTGCTCGGCACCCTGCCGCCGGGCCTCAGCGACGCCATGATCGGCCGGCTGCCGGCGAAGGGGTGAGTCAGCCCCCGTTCCGCTCGCGCTGCACCTTGCGCCACTTGGCAACGTTGCGGTTGTGCTCCTCCAGCGTCTTGGCGAACGCGTGGCCGCCGCTGCCGTCGGCGACGAAGTAGAGCTCGTCGCTGTCCGCCGGGTTGAGCACCGCGGCCAGGCTGGCGCGGCCGGGGTTGGCGATGGGGCCCGGCGGCAGGCCCTTGATGACGTAGGTGTTGTAGGGGTGCTCGCGCTTGAGGTCGGCGCGCGTGAGCGGCCGGTCGAGCGGCGCGCCGTCCGAGAGCGCAAAAGCCACTGTGGGATCGGACTGCAGCCGCATGCCGCGCTCCAGGCGGTTGACGAAGACCGCTGCGATGCGCGGGCGTTCGGCCGCGACCGCCGTCTCCTTCTCGACGATCGAGGCCAGGGTCAGCGCGGCGTCGGGTGTCGCGAACGGCAGGTCGGGCGCCCGGGCAGACCACAATTCCGCAAGTGCTTCGACCATGGCCTCGCGCATCCGTCCCACCACCTCGGCGCGATCATCGCCCCAGGCGTAGTGGTAGGTCTCCGGCAGGAGCAGGCCCTCGCCCGGCACGGTCGGCACCTCGCCGTCGAGCCCCGGCGCCGCGGCGACCAGCGCCAGGACCTCGGGCGTCGTCAGCCCCTCGGGGACCGTCAGGCGCCGCACGACGGTGGCGCCGTCCTGCAGGTGGCGGATCGCGCCCAGAGTGCTGATGCCGGCGGCGAAAGCGAACTCACCGGCGCGCAGCGGCCGCTCGCGCGCGAGCAGGCGCCCGCCCAGGCGGAACAGCAGCGGATCGGCGATGACGCCTTCGTCCGCCAGCAGGTCGGCGATGGTGACGACGCTGGCGCCGCGCGGGATCACCACGGCGCGGTCTTCGCCGAGCGGCCCCGGGCGGTCGAGCGCGGCCTGCACGTAGAGCGCGGTGTCGGCGACGACCGTCAGCGCGGCCAGCAGCAGCAGCGCCGACCAGCCGAGCAGGCGGCCGAGGTCGCTGCGTCGTCTTGGGGTGGCGGGCGCCGGCTCGTGGCCGTCGGCTGATTCGTCGCTCGGGCCCATGGGGTGGGCCGCTTAGGGCGCCTCTGAGAACACCAGCGAGGCGTTCGTCCCGCCGAAGCCGAACGAGTTCGACAGCGCCACGCGCACCGGGCGCGCCTTCGACTCGTGCGGCACCAGGTCGATGTCGCAGCCCTCCGACGGATCGTCGAGGTTGAGCGTCGGCGGCAGGACGCCGTGCTCGATGGCGAGCAGCGTGTAGATCGCCTCGACCGCGCCGGCGGCGCCCAGCAGGTGGCCGATCGCCGACTTGGTCGATGACATCGAGAGCGCGTAGGCGTGGTCGCCGAACAGGCGCTTGACGGCGCCCAGCTCGATCTCGTCGCCCAGCGGCGTCGAGGTGCCGTGGGCGTTGATGTAGTCGACATCCTCGACCGCAACGTCGGCGCGCTTCAGTGCCGCCGACATGGCGCGGAAGGCGCCGTCGCCGTCCTCTGCCGGGGCGGTGATGTGATAGGCGTCGCCGGACATGCCGTAGCCGATCAGCTCGCCGTAGATGTGGGCGCCGCGCGCCTTGGCGTGCTCGAGCTCCTCCAGCACCATGGCCCCCGCGCCCTCGCCCATGACGAAGCCGTCGCGGCCCTTGTCCCAGGGACGGGAGGCCTGCTCCGGCGTGTCGTTGTAGGAGGTCGACAGTGCCCGCGCCGAGGCGAAACCGGCAATGCCCAGGCGGCAGATCGCGGCCTCAGCCCCGCCCGCAACCATGACGTCGGCGTCGTCCAGCATGATCATGCGCGCCGCATCGCCGATGGCGTGGGCGCCGGTCGAGCAGGCGGTGACGACCGCGTGGTTCGGCCCCTTGAAGCCGAACTTGATGGAGAACTGGCCGGACGCGAGGTTGATCAGCGCCGAGGGGATGAAGAACGGGCCCAGCTTGCGGGGCCCGCGCTCGTTGATCAGCGTCGAGCCCTCGTAGATCGACTGCAGGCCGCCGATGCCGGAGCCGATCAGGACGCCGGTGCGGCAGCGCTCCTCTTCGTCCTCCGGCAGCCAGTCGGCGTCATGCACGGCGTCGGTCGCGGCGGCGATGGCGAAGACGATGAAATCGTCGGTGCGGCGCGACTCCTTCGCCGAGACGTAGTCGTCGGGATTGAAGTGGCCGTTGCCCGATTCACCGCGCGGCACCATCCCGGCGATCTTCGCCGGCAGGTCCGAGACGTCGAACGCCTGGATGCCGCGCACGCCCGACTCGCCCGCGGTCAGGCGCCGCCAGTTGTGCTTGACTCCGATGCCCAGCGGGGTGACGAGGCCGAGACCGGTGACGACAACGCGTCTCATTTGGAAATATCTGCCTGGTCTGGCGGCTGGGCCGGCCTCATCGTGCCGGTGCCGCCCTGCCCGAACCTGAGCGGAGACAGCTTAGCTGTTCTCGTCGAGGAACTTGATGGCGTCGCCGACGGTCAGGATCTTCTCCGCGGCGTCGTCGGGGATCTCGCAGCCGAACTCCTCCTCGAACGCCATGACCAGCTCGACGGTGTCGAGACTGTCGGCGCCCAGATCGTCGATGAAGCTTGCGTTCTCCGCCACCTTGCCCTCGTCGACACCGAGATGCTCGACCACGATCTTCTTCACGCGCTCCGCAATATCGCTCATTGGATAGCTTCCTTAGGATTTCGCCGGGGGCGCCTCTTCGGGCCCCTCCAAGGTGGACGTGCGCGCCGCGCTCAGGGCGACGATCCGCTGCGCGAGACCGCCTCGATGCCTGGAGAAACGCGGCGTTGGGTAACACACTTTACCGGGCTTGACCACTGCCGGAGGGCGGGCGAATAGCCCATGCGCGCGCACCGGGTCAAGCCGCCTTCTTGCGCCTGCGCGCCTCAGATCATCGCCAGTCCGCCATTGACGTGCAGCGTCTGGCCGGTGACGTAGCCGCCCTCCTCACTGGCGAGATACAGGGTCGCCGCGGCAACGTCCGCGGGCGTGCCCAGGCGCGCCGCAGGCACGCGGCCGACGATCGCCTCGCGCTGTTTCTCGTCCAGCGCGTCGGTCATCGCGGTGGCGATGAAACCGGGGGCGACGCAGTTGACCGTGATGTTGCGGTTGGCGACCTCGGCCGCCAGCGACTTGGTCATGCCGATCATGCCGGCCTTCGACGCCGCGTAGTTGGCCTGGCCCGGGTTGCCGGTGACGCCGACGACGGAGGTGATGCCGACGATGCGACCCCAGCGCTGCTTCAGCATGCCGCGCAGGACGGCGCGGCTGAGCCGGAACGCCGCCGTCAGGTTGACGTCCAGCACGGTCTGCCAGTCCTCGTCCTTCATGCGCATCATCAGCGTGTCGCGGGTCAGCCCGGCGTTGTTGACCAGGATGTCGAGCCCACCCATCGCCGCCTGGGCGGCGCCGGCCAGGCCGTCGAGCGCCGCCGGGTCGCCCAGGTCGGCGGGCACGACGTGCGCCGGGCCGGCGAGCGTGCCGGCGACTTCCTCCAGGCGCTCGACGCGCGTGCCGCTGAGCGCCACCATGGCGCCGGCCGCGGAAAGCGCGCCGGCGATGGCGTCGCCGATGCCGCCGCTGGCGCCGGTGACCAGCGCGCACTTGCCGCTGAGATCGAACATCGTCCTCCCCGATCCTGTGGTTTGGCGTGCCTACAGGCTGCCGAGAAACGCCTCGACGTCCTCCGGCGTGCCGACCGCCGTCGCGCTCAGGTCCCGGTCGATGCGCCGCGCAAGGCCGGTCAGCACCTTGCCGGCGCCCAGTTCGACCAGCCGCTCGACGCCGTCGGCTCTCATGCGCAAGACGCTCTCGCGCCAACGCACGCGCGCCGTCACCTGGGTGACCAACAGCGCGCGGATGCGCTCGGGCTCGTCGACCGGCTCCGCCGTCACGTTGGCGATCAGCGGCAGCGCGGGCGCCTGCATGGACGACGCAGCCAGCGCCTCCTCCATGGCGTCCGCCGCCGGCTGCATCAGCGCGCAGTGGAACGGCGCGCTGACCGCCAGCTTGATGCTGCGGCGCACGCCGCGCTCGGCGGCCAGCTCCAGCGCGCGGTCGACCGCCGCCGCGTCGCCGCTGATCACTACCTGGCCCGGCGCGTTGTCGTTGGCGACGGCGCAGACGTCGTCCTCGGCCGCGTCCTCGACGAGCGTCTCGACTTCCTCGAGCGACGCCCCCAGGATCGCCGCCATGGCGCCGGCGCCGACGGGCACCGCCGCCTGCATCGCCTGGCCACGCGCCTTCAGGAGCCGCGCCGTGTCATCGAGCGCAAAGGTGCCGGCCGCGGCGAGCGCCGAGTATTCCCCCAGGCTGTGCCCGGCGACGTATTTCGCCGTCGCGCCGACGTCGACGCCGCCCTCCTTTTGGAGCACGCGCAACGTGGCGAGACTGACGGCCATCAGCGCCGGCTGGGCGTTCTCGGTCAGCATCAGCTTTTCTTCGGGGCCGTCGAACATCAGCCGGTTGAGGTGCTGGCCCAGCGCGTACTCGACCTCCTCCATGGCGTGGCGCGCCTCGGGGAAGGCGTCGTAGAGCGCCTGCCCCATGCCGACGGCCTGGCTGCCCTGGCCCGGAAAGACGAATGCCAACGTCATGGCTGGTGCACGGCCCCCGTGAAATGCCGCGCCCGTATAAGCGAGCGCGGGCGGCGGCGCAACGCCCCCTTGCGCCGGCGCGGCGCCCGGTGTATCTCCCGCGCCTCACATACCTCCTTGCCGGCGGTCGCCGGCTAGGGCCGTGCAGCCGCGCTCCCGTGACACGGGACGATCGGCGGCGGCCCGCAGAAGAACCGTAAGGAGCGAAGACTTGCCGAATTACGAGCACGTGTTCATTGCGCGCCAGGACGTCTCCGGCGCGCAGATCGAGAGCATCACCGACGGTTTCGTCGAACTGGTCGAAACGAACGGCGGCAAGGTCACCAAGCGCGAGCATTGGGGCCTCAAGAACCTGGCCTACCGGATCAAGAAGAACCGCAAGGGCCACTATGTCCTGTTCAATCTCGACGCGCCGTCCGACGCGGTCCTGGAGCTGGAGCGCAACCAGCGCCTCCACGAGGACGTGCTGCGCTATCTGACGATCCGCCTCGACGAGCTCGAGGAAGGCCCGTCGATCCAGATGCAGAACAAGTCGGCGCGCGACGGTCGCCGCGGCGACCGGGAACGTGGCGACCGGGAACGTGGCGACCGGGATCGCGACCGCGGCGACCGCGACCGGGATCGCGGACGCGGTGAGCGCAGCGCGACGCCAAGCGAGGCATCGGAGGCACCGGCCGAGACGCCGGCCAAGACCCCAGCCGAGACCCCGGCCGACACGCCGGCCGAGGCGCCGGCCGAGGCGGCGACCGAGAAAGGAACCGAGACATGAGGCCTCCCCAGGGTGGCGGCCGCGGCGGCGGCCGCAGCGGCGCGCGCCGCCCGTTCTTCCGGCGCAAGAAGACCTGCCCGTTCTCCGGCGCCAACGCGCCGAAGATCGACTACAAGGACACCAAGCTGTTGGGCCGCTATGTCTCCGAGCGCGGCAAGATCGTGCCGAGCCGCATCACGGCCGTGTCCGCCAAGAAGCAGCGTGAGCTGTCGCGCGCCATCAAGCGGGCGCGCTTCCTGGCCCTCCTGCCCTACGTCGTGCAGTAGCGCGCTGGAGGTGACACCATGGAAGTGATCCTGCTCGAATGCATCGAACGGCTGGGCCAGATGGGCGACGTCGTCCGGGTCAAGCCGGGCTATGCGCGCAATTTCCTCTTGCCGCAGAACAAGGCGATCCGCGCCAGCAAGGACAACCTCAAGCGCTTCGAGGCCCAGCGCGGCCAACTGGAGGCGGCGAACCTGGAGCGCCGCTCCGAGGCCGAACAGCTGCTGGAAAAGGTCGACGGCCTGGCCGTCACGCTGATCCGCCAGGCCGGCGAGACGGGCCAGCTCTACGGCTCGGTGACCGCGCGCGACGTCGCCGATGCCGTCACAGAGGCGGGCGTGACGATCGAGCGCCGCCAGGTGCGGCTCGATGAACCGATCAAGACCCTGGGTCTGCACCCGGTGCGCGTCGCCCTGCACCCCGAAGTGGCGACCACCGTGACCGCCAACGTCGCCAAGTCGCGAGACGAGGCGCAGATGCAGCTGGCGCGCGGCGGCGCCGTGACCGACGCGGAGCGTGCCGCCGAGGAGGATGCCGCCGCGGCGGCACTGGCCGCGGCCGAAGCCGCGCTGGCCATGGCCGACTCCGCGGAGGCCGAGGTCGAGGCGGCGACGGGCCTCGTCGAGGAGGAGGTCGTCGAGCGCCTGGCCGAGGAGGCCGATGAGCCGGCCGCCGAGGCCGCCGAAGAGAGCGAAAAGGGCGACGCCGCGCCGCCGGCCTGACGCTCTCCTCGTCCCACGCCATCCCGCTGAACGGCGCGGTCCGCAAGGGCTGCGCCGTTTGCGTTGAAATTCGCCAACAGACCACTTGCGAAAGGGGCGCCAAGTGCTTTTAAAATATGGCAACGCCGGAATACCGGCGACAGGCGTGTGGAGAGGCGCCGCGGGGCCATGCTGTTCTTCAAGTTCCTCGACCGGGTCATCCGAACCGGCGACCTGACCGTCATCGATGCCGCGGGCCGCGCGCATCGCTTCGGCGACCGCTGCGCGCCCCACGCGACGGTCCGCCTGCACGACCGCTGGCTGCCCTGGACGCTGGCGCTGAGGCCGCAGCTGCGCGTCGGCGAGGCCTACATGGATGGCCGGCTGACGATCGAAGACGGCACGCTGCGCGACTTCATCGATATCGCCGTCCACAACATCGCCAACGTCGAGCCGCCGCACGGCTCTTGGCGCCACCGGCTGCAGCTGCTGGCGCGGGGCCTGATGCAGCACAACCCGATCGGCCGGGCGCGGCGCAACGTGGCGCACCACTACGACCTGTCGGGCGAGCTCTACAAGCTGTTCCTCGATGCCGACCGCCAGTACTCCTGCGCCTACTTCCCGACGCCGGAGCACGACCTGGACGCGGCGCAGGCGGCGAAGAAGCAGCTCATCGCCGCGAAGCTGCTGCTCGACCGACCGGGGCTCAAGGTGCTCGACATCGGCTCCGGCTGGGGCGGCATGGCGCTGACGCTGGCCCAGGCCGCCGACTGCGACGTCACCGGGGTGACGCTCTCGGTCGAACAGCACGCCGAGTCCGAGGCGCGCGCCCGCGACGCCGGCCTGGACGACCGCGTGCGCTTCCACCTGCGCGACTACCGCCAGCAGCACGGCACCTTCGACCGCATCGTCTCGGTCGGCATGTTCGAGCACGTCGGCGCCCGCCACTACGACGAGTTCTTCGCCCATGTGGCATCGGCGCTGGACGACGACGGCGTCGGCCTGTTGCACACCATCGGCCGCATGGAGCCGCCGGGCTCGACCAACGCCTGGCTGCGCAGGTACATCTTTCCCGGCGGCTACTCGCCGGCGCTCAGCGAGGTGCTGGCGGCGATGGAGCGTCAGGGCCTGTGGCTCACCGACGTCGAGGTGCTGCGCGGGCACTACGCCGAGACGCTGCGCGAGTGGCACCGGCGTTTCATGGCCAACCGCGAGCGCGTTCTGGAGCTCTACGACGAGCGCTTCTGCCGCATGTGGGAGTTCTACCTGGTCGGCTGCGAGGTCGCCTTCCGGCACCTCAACCAGTGCGTCTTCCAGATCCAGTTCGCCAGGCGCCAGGACGCGGTGCCGCCGACGCGCGACTACATCGCCGAATGGCAGCACCGCGGCGAAGCCCTCGCCGGCCGCAGCGAAGCCGCGGAATAGCGCCGGCAGGGTTTGCGCCGGGCGCCTCTTGCGCTAAGAACAAGACTAGAACACGAACCGGCCCGCGAGTCGGCCTGCGAGTCGGGCGGCGCGCGTCAAGCGGCGCGGATCGCCGCCTGTCCCCGTCTTGCACCGGACTCAATGGCTGCCGACTCCGGATCTGGGCCTAGTCTCTGGCGCCATGACGACGACCGAGAGTACCGACAACGTGATGCCGCTGCCCGGCGCGGCCGGCGAGTCCGCGCTGCGCGTGCCACCGCACAATCTGGAGGCGGAGATGGCGCTGTTGGGCGCCGTCCTCGCCAACAACAGGCAGTACGAGCGGGTCGGCGAGTACCTGACGGCGGACCGCTTCGCCGACCCGGTGCACGGGCGCATCTTCGAGGCCTGCGGGCGCCTGATCGAGCGCGGGCAGCTGGCGACGCCGGTGACGCTGAACACGCTGTTCGCCCAGTCAGGCGAGCTCGACGACTATGGCGGCACGGCGTTCCTGGCGCGCCTGGCGAGCGCCGTGCCGCTGGTCGGCGCCGCGGGCGACTACGGCCGCGAGATCTACGACTGCTACCTCCGGCGCGAACTGATCGACCTGGGCGAGGAAGTCGTCGAGACGGCGTTCGCGGCCGACCTGGACGCGCCGGCGGCGCGGCAGATCGAGCTCGCCGAGGAGCGCCTGTTCAACCTCGCCGAGCGCGGCGTCAGCGAGGGCGGCTTCCGCGACTTCGGCAGCGCCCTCACCGGCGCCATAGAGCTTGCCGAGGCGGCCTACAGGCGCGACGGCCAGCTGGTCGGCGTGCCGACCGGCTTCAAGGACGTCGACGGCCTGCTCGGCGGGTTGCACAAATCCGACCTCGTCGTCATCGCCGGACGGCCGTCGATGGGCAAGACGGCGCTGGCCACCAACATCGCCTACCACGCCGCCTCCAGCCAGCGGATGGAAACCGACGTGGATGGAAACATCCATCCAGTCAAAGAAGTTGTGGCGTTTTTCTCACTTGAGATGTCAGCCGAGCAACTGGCCACCCGCATCCTCTCAGAGCAAACCGAGGTGCGCTCCGACGCGATCCGCCGCGGCGACATCCGGCGCGAGGAGTTCGAGCGCATCTTCCAGGCCAGCCAGCTCTTGCAGTCGCGGCCGCTGTTCATCGACGACACCCCGGCGCTGACCGTCGCGGCCCTGCGCACGCGGGCGCGGCGCCTCAAGCGCCAGCACGGTCTGGACCTGATCGTCGTCGACTACCTGCAGCTCCTGCAGGGCTCCTCGACCTCGCGCAACGAGAACCGCGTGCAGGAGGTGTCGGAGATCACCCGCGGACTGAAGGCGCTGGCCAAGGAGCTCGACGTGCCGGTCGTCGCGCTCAGCCAGTTGAGCCGTGCCGTCGAGCAGCGCGACGACAAGCGGCCGCAGCTCTCCGACCTGCGCGAGTCCGGCTCGATCGAGCAGGACGCCGACGTCGTCATCTTCCTGTTCCGCGAGGAGTACTACCTGGAGCGCGTCGGCCAGGACCAGCGCGAGAGCGAGACCGACGAGCGCTTCCAGCGCCGCATCGAACGGCTGGAGCGGACCCGCAACAAGGCCGACGTCATCGTCGCCAAGCAGCGCCACGGGCCGATCCGCACGGTCAAGCTGCACTTCAACGGCGAGTTCACCCGTTTCAGCGACCTGATCGAGGACGATCATCTGCCCGCTGGCCCTTGAGGATGCCGCCGCCGTGCCGGCGGACGCCGGCGCGCTGCTGACGGTCGATCTGGACGCCATCGCGGCCAACTACCGACGCCTGTGCGAGGAAGCGCCGGGGGCCGAGGTCGCGAGCGTGGTCAAGGCCGACGGCTACGGCCTCGGCGCCGACCGCGTCGCCCCGGCGCTGTGGGCCGCGGGCTGCCGCACTTTCATCGTCGCCATCCCGGCGGAGGCCGTTCCCCTGCGCGCCATGCTGCCCGAGGCGCGGATCGCCGTGCTGAACGGCTTCGACGTCGCGGCGGCACCGCTGTTCGCCCGGCACCGGCTCGAGCCGGTGCTCAACGACCTCGCCCAACTCGACGCTTGGCGCGCCTTCAACGCCGCGCAGCCGGCGCCGCTGCCCGCGATACTGCACGTCGACAGCGGCATGAACCGGCTGGGCCTCGGCGACCGGGACGTCGCGGCGCTGGCCGACGCGCCGGACCGCCTGGCCGGCGCCGGGATCGGGACGCTGATGAGCCACCTGGCCTGCTCCGAAGAGCCCGACCACCCGGCGAATGCGCAACAGCGCGCGGCCTTCGCCGCGGCGCGGGCGCGGCTCGAACCGGCACTGGGGCCGGTCGCGACCAGCCTTGCGAACTCCTCGGGCGTCTTCCTGGGGCCGGACTTCCACGGCGATCTGCTGCGTCCGGGGGCGGCGCTCTACGGCATCAATCCGCGCCCCGCGCACGTGAACCCGATGCACCAAGTCATTCAGTTATATGGAAAAATCCTCCAGGTGCGCGTCGTTGACAGGGATATGACCGTTGGCTACGGTGCGGCCCACCGCGTCGCCGGGGGACGGCGGCTGGCGACGGTCGCGATCGGTTACGCGGACGGGTACAGGCGGGCGCTCGGTAGCCGCGGCGTCGCCTTCTTGAGGGGGCATCGCGCGCCCGTCGTGGGACGCATTTCCATGGACCTGACGACGATCGACATCAGCCGCGTGCCGGCCGACGTCGCGCGCCCGGGCGCGGCGGCGGAGCTGATCGGCCCCCATGTCGACGTCGACGCGGTCGCCGCCGCGGCCGGCACCATCGGCTACGAGATCCTCACCGGCCTCGGCCAGCGCGTCGCCCGCCGCTACGTCGGCGGCCCGGCGTGAGGGTCCCGGTCCTCACCCAGCTCGGCCGCGTCACCCTCGGCTTCTTCCGGGTCGTCGGCCGCGTCACGCTGTTCACCGCGCACAGCGTCTCGCACTGCGTGCGGCCGCCGTTCTTTCCGCGCCTGGTGCTGCGCCAGATGATCGAGATCGGCTACTACTCGCTGCCGGTCGTCGGCCTGACCGCGATCTTCACCGGCATGGTGCTGGCGCTGCAGAGCTATACCGGCTTCGCGCGCTTCTCCGCCGAGAGCGCGATCCCCAACGTGGTCGTCATCTCGATGACGCGCGAGCTGGGGCCGGTCTTGGCCGGCCTGATGGTCGCCGGCCGCATCGGCGCGGCGATGGCGGCCGAGATCGGCACCATGCGCGTGACCGAGCAGATCGACGCGCTGACCACGCTGTCGACCAACCCGTTCAAGTACCTGATCGCGCCGCGCCTGATCGCCGGCATCGCCATGCTGCCGATCCTGGTGCTGACCGCCGACATCATCGGCGTGCTCGGCGGCTACGTGGTGTCGATTTACAAACTGGGCTTCAACCCGGTCGTCTACCTCAAGAACACGTTCAACTTCGTCGAGACGCTCGACGTCGCCTCGGGCCTGGTCAAGGCCGGGGTGTTCGGCTTCCTGATCTCGCTGATGGGCTGCTACCACGGCTACCACTCGCGCGGCGGCGCCCAGGGCGTCGGCGCGGCGACAACCAACGCCGTTGTCTCCGCCTCGATCCTGATCCTGACGTCGAACTACATCATCACCGAGCTGTTCTTCGCCCGATGAGCGCCGAGGCCCAACCCGCGGCACGCCCGCGCACGAACCAGCCGAAGATCTCGGCCCGCGGCCTGCACAAGACCTTCGGCGCCAAGCCCGTGCTGCGCGGCCTCGACATCGACGTCATGGCCGGCGAGTCCCTGGTCGTGATGGGCGGCTCCGGCTCGGGCAAGTCGGTGCTGATCAAGAACATCATCGGCCTCCTGCATCCCGACCAGGGCGCCATCTACATCGACGGCCAGGAAGTGACCGGCATGCGCCCGTCGGAGCGCGAGTCGATCGTGCGCAAGTTCGGCATGCTGTTCCAGGGCGGCGCCCTGTTCGATTCCCTGCGCGTCTGGGAGAACGTCGCCTTCGGCCTCATCCAGGCGCGTGGCATGCCGCGGCGCGAGGCCAAGGACCGCGCCGTCGCGACGCTGGCCCAAGTCGGCCTGGGGCCGGAGGTCGGCGAGCTCAATCCGGCCGAGCTGTCGGGCGGCATGCAGAAGCGCGTCGGTCTCGCCCGCGCCATCGCCACCGAGCCCGACATCATCTTCTTCGACGAGCCGACGACGGGGCTGGACCCGATCATGGGCAGCGTCATCGACAATCTGATCGTCAAGTGCGTGCGCGAGCTGGGCGCCACCGCGCTGTCGATCACCCACGACATGGCCAGCGCCCGGCGCATCGCCGACCGCGTGGCGATGATCTTCGACGGCCGCATCATCTGGCAGGGCCCGGTCGAGGAGATCGACGACAGCGGCAATCCCTACGTCGACCAGTTCATCAACGGCCGCGCCGAGGGCCCGATCCGGATGCAGGTTACCAAGTGAGCCACGCCGTTGCGACGCCGCGCTGAGGCGACGGAGGCCTGAACCGATGGCCCGCGCCGCCGCGCGCTATGTCTGCCAGGCCTGCGGCGCCAGCCAAGCGCGCTGGTCGGGCCGCTGCGACGCCTGCGGCGACTGGAACACGCTGATCGAGGAGCTGCCGCGCGAGGCCGCGCCCGGCGGTCTCGGCAAGGGCGCCAAGGGCGGCCGCCGGATCGCCTTCGTCGACCTTGCCGGCCAGTCGCAGGACCTGCCGCGCCAGGTCACCGGCCTCGCCGAGTTCGACCGCGTCACCGGCGGCGGCCTGGTGCCCGGCTCGGCGCTGTTGATCGGCGGCGACCCCGGCATCGGCAAGTCGACGATCCTCCTGCAGGTCGCGGCCGCGCTGGCCAGCGGCGGCACCGCCTGCGCCTACATCTCCGGCGAGGAGGCGACGGACCAGGTGCGCCTGCGCGCCCGCCGCCTGGGCCTCGCCGAGGTGCCCGTGGTGCTCGCCGCGGCGACCAACGTGCGCGACATCCTAGCAAGCCAGGAGGGCGGCGACGCGCCCGCCGTCGTCGTCATCGATTCGATCCAGACCATGTACGTCGACGCGCTGGACAGCGCCCCCGGCACGGTCAGCCAGGTGCGCGCCAGCGCCCAGGAGCTGATCCGCCTGGCCAAGCGCCGCGGCGCCTGCGTCCTGCTGGTCGGCCACGTCACCAAGGACGGCATGATTGCCGGCCCCAAGGTGCTGGAGCACATGGTCGACACCGTGCTCTATTTCGAGGGCGACCGCGGCCACCAGTTCCGCATCCTGCGCGCGGTCAAGAACCGCTACGGCCCAACCGACGAGATCGGCGTCTTCGAGATGACCGACGGCGGGCTCGTCGAGGTGGCCAATCCGTCGGCGCTGTTCCTCGGCGAGCGGGCGGACGACATTTCCGGCGCCGTCGTCTTTGCCGGGCTGGAAGGCACCCGGCCGGTGCTGGTCGAGGTGCAGGCGCTGGTGGCGCCCTCGCCGCTGGCGACGCCGCGCCGCGCCGTCGTCGGCGGGGACACCGGGCGCCTTGCCATGGTGCTGGCGGTGCTGGAGGCGCGCTGCGGCCTCGCCTTCGCCGGGCAGGACGTGTTCCTCAACGTCGCCGGCGGCCTGCGCGTCCGCGAGCCGGCGATGGACCTGGCCGTCGCCGCGGCGCTGGTCTCGTCGCTGACCGAGCGGCCGATGCCGGCGGACACGGTGGTGTTCGGCGAGATCGGCCTGGGGGCCGAGGTGCGCGCGGTCGGCCAGGCCGAACTTCGCCTCAAGGAAGCCGCAAAGTTGGGCTTCAAGCGGGCGGTGGCGCCGCCGGCGCGCGGCGGCCGCAAGGCGACCGCGGGGCTGAAGGTCCAGGAGGTGCGACATCTCGCGGACCTGGTGGCGCTGGCGCGCGAGCTGCCGCGGCCGGCCGCGGCCACGTTGGCGGCCGGCTGAAGTGAGGGGCTGACGCAGTGAACGTGCTCGACGCCATCGTGCTCGACGCCATCGTGCTCGGCGCCCTCGCCCTCGGGGCCGTCCTGGGATTCGTCTCCGGCTTCGTGCGCGGCGGCCTGTTCGTCGCCTCCTGGGTTGGCGCCGTGTTCGCGGCGCTGTACGGCTTCCCCTTCGCGCAGCCCTACGCGCGCGACTACATCTCGCCCGACTGGGCCGCCGACATCGCCGCCGGGGCCGGCATCTTCATCGTCAGCCTGGTGGTGCTGCACGTCGTCAGCCACATGATCGCGGCACAGATCCGCCACAGCGCGCTCAACGCGCTCGACCGTTCGCTCGGCCTCGTCGCTGGCGCCGTGGCGACGGCGGCCGTCATCTGCGTCGCCTACCTGACCACCAGCGACTTTCTGCCCGTGGAAGAGCAGCCGGAATGGGTGCGCTCCGCGCGCATCACGCCCTACGTCGCCCGCGGCGCCCTTGTCGTGCGCGACCTGGCGCCGCCCGAGCTGCGCTCCCGCACCGGCAAGCGGCTGGAGCAGGGCATCGAGGCGCTGGACACCCTCGAGAGCACGCTGCCGGCGGTCGAGCAGCTGTTGCAGCCGCCAAACACGACTGCGCCGGCGCCGGAGCCGGGCTATAACGAGGCCGACCGCCAACAGCTCGACCAGGCGATCGAGAGCACGCAATGAACGGCGGATCATGCTGAGCACCCAGCCTTACGACGACGACAAGCTGCGCGAGGAGTGCGGCGTGTTCGGCGTGTTCGGCAGCCCCGATGCGGCGGCGCTGACGGCGCTGGGCCTGCACGCGCTGCAGCACCGCGGCCAGGAGGCGGCAGGCATCGTCAGCTGCGACGGCGAACGCTTCCAGTCGCACAAGGCGCTGGGGCTGGTTGGCGACATCTTCGGCGACGAGGGCGTGATCGGCCGCCTGCCCGGCGCCGCCGCCATCGGCCATGTGCGCTACTCGACGGCCGGCGAGACGGCGCTGCGCAACATCCAGCCGCTCTACGCCGACTTCGACTTCGGCGGCCTGGCCATCGGCCACAATGGCAACCTGACCAACGCGCGCCAGCTGAGGAAGGAGCTGGTGCGGCGCGGCTCGCTGTTCCAGTCGACCATGGACACGGAGGTGTTCCAGCACCTGGTGGCGACCTCGCGGGGCCCGCACTTGCTGGACCGCGTCGTCGAGGCGCTGCGCCTCGTCGAGGGCGCCTACTCGCTGGTGGCGCTGTCGCGGCGCAAGCTGATCGGCGCCCGCGACCCCCTGGGCGTGCGGCCGCTGTGCCTGGGCAAGCTGCAGGACGCCTGGATCGTCGCCTCGGAGAGCTGCGCGCTGGACATCATCGGCGCCGACTTCGTGCGCGAGGTCGAGCCCGGCGAGGTCGTCGTCGTCGACGCCGACGGGCTGCACTCGACCCGGCCCTTCGTCGCGACGGCGCAGCGCTTCTGCATCTTCGAGTACGTCTATTTTGCGCGGCCCGACAGCACGGTCGAGGGCCGCAACGTCTACGAGATGCGCAAACGCATCGGCGCCGAGCTGGCGCGCGAGGACCCGGCCCCGGCCGACCTGGTGGTGCCGGTGCCCGACAGCGGCGTGCCGGCGGCGCTAGGCTACGCCGTCGAGGCCGCTCTGCCGTTCGAGCTGGGGCTGATCCGCAACCACTATGTCGGCCGTACCTTCATCGAGCCGTCGGACGCGATCCGCCACCTGGGCGTCAAGCTGAAGCACAACGCCAACCGCGGTGAGCTGGCCGGCAAGCGCGTGGTGCTGGTCGACGATTCGATCGTGCGTGGCACCACGTCGAAGAAGATCGTCGAGATGGTGCGTAGCGCCGGGGCGACGGAGGTGCACCTGCGCATCTCCAGCCCGCCGACCATGCACTCCTGCTTCTACGGCATCGATACGCCGGAGCGCCGCGAGCTGTTGGCCGCGCAGCACGACGTTGCGGGCATGCAGGCGGCGATCGGCGTCGACAGCCTGGCGTTTGTCAGCCTCGACGGCCTCTACCGGGCGATCGGCGGCAGCTCACGCGACGCCGCGGCGCCGCAGTTCTGCGACGCCTGCTTCACCGGCCAGTACCCGACCCGGCTGACCGACCTCGACGACAACGCGCCGGCGCAGCTCTCGCTGCTGGCCGGCGCCGGGTAAGCGTCGGCCCGACGCCATGATCGGCCGCCTCCTGAACGGCGTCGCCGCCATCGCCGGCGCGGCGTCGCTGTCCCAGTTCCCCTCGTTCTATGCCCAGTACGTGCAGCGTCTGGGCGGCAACCTGGACTACGCCGCGCTGGCGCTGGCGCGCATCGAGGAGGCGGCGCAGGCCGTCGGCCTGACCGTCGAGGCCTATGTCCGCCACTTCGCCGAAAGCGTCGACGAGATCGTGCGCGGCCAGGGCCTCTTGACCCTGCAGACGGTCGAGGACGCCGAGCGCCTGGAGGCGGCCTACGACGCGCTGTTGGCGGCCACGCCGCTCGAGCGGCCGCTCACCCTCTCCCGCCATTTCGACCCGGAGATCGCGCGCAGCGCCCTCGCGACGTTCGAGCCGTCCATGCCGATCTCGCTCGAGGGCCTGACCTACGCCGGCGTCGGCATGCTCATCGGTCTCGGCCTGCTGAGCGCCGTCGAGGCGCTGGCCCGGTGGCTCAACCCGTTCCGGCGCCGCCGCCCGGAGGCCGCGGCGTGAGCCGCCTCGCCGACCAAATCGCGGTCGTGACGGGGGCCTCGCGCGGCATCGGCGCGGCGCTCGCCCGGCGCCTCGCCGCCGAGGGCGCGCACGTGGTGCTGGTCGCGCGCACCGTCGGCGGGCTCGAGGAGGTCGACGACGCCGTCAAGGCGGCCGGCGGCCAGGCCACGCTGGTGCCTTGCGACCTGACGGAGTTCGACCGCATCGACACGCTGGGCCCGGCGCTGGCGGAGCGTTTCGGGCGCTGCGACATCCTCGTTGGCAACGCCGGCATGCTGGGCGGCTTGAGCCCGCTGGGCCATTACAAATCAGAGACTTGGCAGGCGGTCTTCGACCTGAATGTGCACGCGAACTGGCACCTGATCCGCACCCTCGACCCGCTCTTGCGCGCCGCGCCCGCGGGCCGTGCGGTGTTCGTCAGCGCCGACGTGGCGCGCACGCCGCGGCCCTATTGGGGCGCCTACGCGGCGGCCAAGGCGGCGCTGGAGTCGATGGCGCGGACCTGGGCGTTGGAGACCGCGAAGACGCCGCTCAGCGTCGCCGTCCTGGACCCCGGCCCGGTCGCGACGGCGCTGCGCGCGGAGGCCTATCCGGGCGAGGACGCCGCGACGCTGACGCAGCCGGACGAGGCGGCTGAGGGCATCCTCGAGGCGATCCTGGGCGACGCGTCATCCGGCTGAGATGGGCCGCGCGCGGAACGGTTTGGGGCTCCCCCTTTCCGTTAACCACTCGGGCGCTGTCTTACAACACGTTACAAACCGATAACTCATTGAAATCGCACGGAGCCATGCGGCCGCTAGGTTCAGCGGACTTTGACGGAATCCACACCCCCCGGGCCGAGAATGCCCGGCGCGACCCAGGACCGGTCGCAACCACGCAGGACGCGCACGCTTGGCCAAGATCACCGGCACCGACGGCCCCGACGTTCTCGACGGCACCAACTCCGGCGACACGATCAAAGGTCTCGGCGCCGACGACACGCTGAACGGCGAGGGCGGCAACGACAAGCTCTACGGCGGCGCGGGCGACGACACCCTCGATGGCGGCGCCGGCAAGGACAAGCTCTACGGCGAGAGCGGCGACGACCGCCTGATCGGCGGCACCGGCAACGACACTCTCTACGGCGACGAGGATCCGAGCCAGAGCGGCGGTTCCGGGTCGGGGTCGGGGTCCGGCTCAGGTTCCGGCTCAGGGTCTGGCTCAGGTTCCGGCTCAGGGTCTGGCTCAGGGTCTGGCTCCGGCGGCGCCGAAGAGGGCGGCGACTCCCTCACCCATGACGACTACATCACCGGCGGCAGCGGCAATGACAAGCTGTACGGCCAGCAGGGCAACGACGTCCTGGAAGGCGAGTCCGGCAAGGACACGCTCGACGGCGGCACCGGCCACTTCGACTCGCTCGACGGCGGCACCGGCGACGACAAGCTGGTGGACGGCGACGGTGTCGCCCAGGCGCACGGCGGCGAGGGCGCCGACAAGATCACCATCACCTTCGCCGAGGCGTGGGACGACGACGGCGACGTCGAGACCGGCCCGCGCAGCGAGCACAAGATCACCGGCGGCCAGGGCGCCGACACGATCACGGTGACGATGGCCAGCCTGGGCTTCCACCTGGCCGTCGACGGCGATTCCGCGACGCCCGATCCCCAGACCGACGGCGCCGACAAGGTCGAGCTGAAGGGCCTGTACGGCAGCTCGCTGGTCACCCTCGCCGGCGGCGCCGACAAGTTCACCGGCGGCGTCGGCGACGACACCGTCTATGGCGGCGACGGCAGCGACAACATCGTCGCCGGGGCCGGCGACGACATCCTGTTCGGCGACGGCGGCGACGACGACATTCGCGGCCGCGACGGCGACGACGACCTGAAGGGCGGCGCCGGCGAGGACCGGCTGCGCGGCGACGACGGCGACGACACGCTCGACGGCGGCGACGGCGCCGACCGCCTGGAGGGTGGCAGCGGCGACGACGTCATCCAGTTCGACCCGGGCGCGGCCGTCACGGTCGAGGACGTCACCTACTTCGACCTGGCCGACACCGAAGTGCGCGGTGGCGGCGGCACGGACACGCTGCGCGGCACCTCCGGCAACGACTACGTCGACCTGCGCCTCTCCGCTTTCACGGGCTCGAACGGCGAGCTCGAGATCTTCGAGCTCGGCGACGGCGACGACGTGCTGATCGGCGACTTCGAATCCGTCGTGCAGATCGGCCTGCGGCTCGACGCCGGGGCCGGCACCGACATCGTTTCGTTCTTCGGCGTCTCGACGCCGGCGGTCGACCTGGCCTCGCTCGACCCGTCCTACGCCGCCGAGACCTGGACGATCTCCTATGGCGGCCAGTCGTCGAGCTATACCGCGGCCGCGCTGCGCGCCGACACGGTGGACTTTCCGAGCCTGCTCGGCATCGCCAGCACGCAGTTCACGTTCGTCGACGGCGGTGGCGGCGCCAACTTCCGCGTCGAGGGCTCGACCGGCAGCGACATCATCTTCGGCGGCGCCGACGACGGCATCCTGGACGGCGGCGGCTTCGACGACCGCATCTACAGCGGCCCGGGCGACGACATCATGATCGGCGGCGCCGACTTCGACGTCTTCCACACCTCCTACGACTGGGGCGACGACTTCATCTTCGACGGCAGCACGAAGGCTACGGCCGGCCCCAGCAACGGCTACTCCAACGGCCTGATCCTGTTCGGCGGCTTCGAGGAGAACGGCGTCGGCGCCGGCACCTTCCGCGACGTCGCAATCCTGCCGGACCTGGACCACGACCCCAGCGGCACCACCGCCGATCCCGACGACAACGACAAGACCACGTTCGATTTCAACGACAACGGCGACGGGACCTGGACGCTGACGCTCTTCGACCCGTCGAGCGGCAATGCCGACGGCAAGATCACCTTCGCCGCGGACGAAATCGAGACCATTCAGCTCGACAACGCGAATACGTCGTTCGCCTCGAGCTTCATCTACGAGTACGACGAAACCGCGGGCGACTACGTCCTGCAGTGAGCCGTTACGCCGGGACGGTCGCCCGACCATCGCCCCACTTTCAAACCACTCCGTGCAACGCGGCGCCGGCCACGCACCGCCGCAGCGGCGACCCTCGCCGTCTCGCGACTGGTGAGGAGCCCGCCCTTCTGCTACTATTCACACAAAATCGTTGGGGAATTAGGGGAGGGCGTGATGCATCGAGCTGTGGCGCTCGCGGCAGTGTTGGTCGTTGCCGCTTCCGGTCAGGCGCTGGCCGACACCAGCGACGTCAAATGGCAGAGCCGCGTCGTGCTGGCCAAGCAGGGTGCGCACTGCGTCGACGACGCCAACTGCTTCAACCGGTATCACCCGGCGATCCCGATGGTCGCGCGCGCCCGCCCCGGAGACTTCGTCGTCTTCCATACACGCGACGCGTTGGATTCCGATCTGACGCTGGAGTCGACGGCCGACGACCTCGCGGCGGTGGACCTCAATCTCGTTCATCCGATGACGGGGCCGGTTTTCGTCGAAGGGGCCGAGCGCGGCGACGTGCTGGCCGTCACGCTGGTCGACATCGAGCCCGACCAGTACGGCTACACGGTGATCGTGCCGGGCTTCGGCTTCCTGCGCGATATCTACACCGAGCCCTACATCGTCAATTGGCGGCTGACGAGGACGCACGCCGAATCCGACCAGATGCCCGGCGTGAAGGTGCCCTACGAGGCCTTCATGGGCTCGGTCGGCGTCATGCCGGGCGAACCGGAGACCGCGGCGTGGCTGGCGCGCGAGACGGCGCTTGGCGCCGTCGGCGGCGTGGCGCTGCCGCCGCAGCCCATCGGCGCCCTGCCGTCGGCCGTGTGCGGTCCCGAAGGCAGCCACAAGGACGCGTGCCTCCGCACGATCCCGCCGCGCGAGAACGGCGGCAACATGGACGTGCAGCAGATGCAGGTCGGCACCACGCTGCTGCTGCCATGCTTCGTCGACGGGTGCGGGCTGTTCGTCGGCGACGTGCACTACGCCCAGGGCGACGGCGAGGTCTCGGGCACAGCGATCGAGACGGGCGCGACGGTGACGGTGACGACGGAGGTGCGCAAGGGCCTCGCCAACGTCATCACGGGGCCCGAGGTCGAAGGCGGCGCCCAGATCAAGGCGATCGAGCCGTCGAAGTTCTACCAAACGATCGGCCTGCCGCTGAAGGCGGCGCGTACCGTGCCGGCGCCGCACACCTACCTGGACAGCCAGAAGATCGCCGATCTCGAGAACCTGTCCGAGGACCTGACGCTGGCGGCGCGCGACGCGCTGATCCGGATGATCGACTACATCCAGCGCGAACATGGGCTCGACAGCGAGCAGGCATACATCCTGGCCAGCGTGGCGGTCGATCTTCGCGTCGGTCAGGTGGTCGACGTGCCGAACTACATCGTCACGGCGGTGCTCAACGAGGACGTCTTCGCGGAATGAACCGCCGCGCCTTGCTGAAGGCGGCGGGACTGGGCGCTGCGGCGTTGGTCCTTGGCGGGCACACGCCCTACAGGCAGTGGGTCGTCTACCGGAAGAAGCATCTGCTGATCGGTTGCCATCGCCAGGATCCCCGCACCTATGAGCTCGCGCAGGACGCTGTCGCGGTGCTGGACGAACATCTGCCGGCGGCCAGTGCGCGGGTGGCACGTGCGCCCCATGCCGGCCGGCTCGCGAGCCTGCTCGGCACGGAGCAGTTGGACGTCGCGGTACTTGCCGCCGATCAGGCGGCGGCGATGCGTGTCGGCAGCGGCGCCTTCGAGCCCTATGGACCGATCTCCCTGAACCTGCTGTCGCCGCTGCGCGACCGGTTGCTGATCGCACGGTCCGACTTCCCGGCCCGGCATGCGTGGCTCGTCGCCGAGGCGCTGATGGAGACAACGCGTGCCGGCGACGCGTCGATACCGCTGCACCCCGGCGCCCGCGCCTTCCTGCGGGGAGACCCGGTGCCCGCCGGCTGAGCCGCCGCCCGACCGCTTACGCCGGCACCGTCTCCCGGCCCTCGCCGCCCAGCTTGGTCGCCGCGTAGCCGATGATCAGACCGATCACCGCGCCCTCGACCGTGAACCACCACGGCGAGGCGAGAGCGCTCTCGGCGCTGAACATGGCGACCAGCATCTCCGCCATGGCGTCGTAGGCGAAGAACGTCAGCACGAAGTTCATCCAGGCGCCCAGGAACGGCGCGCGGAACCACCAGGGCATCGGCAGCTTGAGGATCGGGTGCCAAGTGAAGACCCCGAACACGCCGATGATGGCGCCGAGCGTGGTGTACCAGAGCAGGATACCGATGCGGAACAGCCAGCCCGCCTCCGGCGCGAAATAGGGCAGGAATATCAAGCCGATAAGGCCGAACACGAGGTCGATCAACTTGCCGATGGCGATCCGCGTGACCAGCGATGGGTTGTCGAACATGCGCACCTCCAGGGTGCACGGAACCGCCGTACACCGAGGCTAGGGTGACGCCGGCGGCGCGGCGGCGCCATGATCCGGCGCAAGTGCCGGTTCAGGCACATGGTGGCCAACACTTACGCTAACCTCGTCGCGTCATGCCCCACGAGCCGCACGTCCCGAAGATCGATCCGGCGCGGCGCCCGGCGCCGGCCGGCCCAGCGGCCGACGCGCCCGGCAACCCGGCACACCGCGAGTGGGCGGCCGCCGGACTGCCCGAACCCGATCTCGACGTCATCCGCGGCTATCGCCTGGAACGCCTGCGCGCGCAGCTCAGGGCACGGGACGTCGCCGGCGCCCTGCTGACCGATCCGCTGAACCTCCGCTACGCGCTCGACGCGCCGAACATGCAGGTCTGGTGCGCGCACAACCCGGTACGCTACGCCTTCATCGCGGCGGACGGCCCGGCGGTGCTGTTCGATTTCCACAACTGCGCGCACCTCTCCGAGCATCTGCCGCTGATCGCCGAGCGGCGGCCGGCGCGCGCCTGGTTCTACTTCGAGAGCGGTCCGCGCGAAAATGAGCACGCGCGGCTGTGGGCCGCGGAGATCGCCGACCTGGTGGCGCGCCACGGCGGCGGCAACCGGCGCCTGGCGATCGACAAGTGCGACGCCCCCGGCGTCGCCGCGCTCGAGGCCCTGGGCGTAGACGTGCTTTCAGGCCAGGCCTTTACGGAGGAGGCACGGAAGCTCAAGCACCCGGAGGAGATCGCGGCGATGCGCCGTGCGCTCCACACCGCCGAGACCGCCATGGCCGAGATGTGGCGCGCGCTGGAGCCGGGCCTGACCGAGAACCAGCTCTGGTCGGTCTTGCACGCCGCCAACATCGCCCGCGGCGGCGAGTGGATCGAGACCCGGCTCTTGACCAGCGGGCCGCGCACCAACCCGTGGTTCGCCGAGTGCGCCGACCGGGTCATCGAGGCCGGCGACATCGTCAGCTTCGACACCGACCTGATCGGCCCCTACGGCTATTGCGCCGACATCTCGCGGTCGTGGGTAACGCCCGGCCGCGCGCCCAACGACGCGCAGCGCCGCCTGCACGACATCGCCCTGGAGATGATCGCCCACAACATCGAGATTGCGGCGCCGGGCGTGGGCTTCGCCGAGCTGACGCAGCACAGCCATGCGCTGCCGGAGGCCTGCATCCCCAACCGCTACAGCGTGCTCGCCCACGGCGTCGGCCTTTGCGACGAATACCCGGCCATCCGCTACCGCGAGGACTGGGCCGCGAGCGGCTACGACGGGGTCATGGAGCCGGGCATGGTGCTGTGTTTCGAGGCCTATGTCGGCGAGGCCGGCGGCGCCGAAGGCGTCAAGCTGGAGCGCCAGGTCCTGCTGACCGAGACCGGCACCGAGATCCTCGACACTTTTCCGCTCGCCCTGGTGCCGGCGTCGGCGGCCGCAAGCTAGCGCCCGCCCGCTCGCCGAACGCAGCCTTGGACGTGTCGGCATTGCATTGCCTCTGGCGGAGTCACCCCCACCCCGGCCCTCCCCCGTCAAGGGGGAGGGGGATTTTATGCTTGTGCACCAATGAGTTCCCTCCCCCCTTGAGGGGGAGGGTTAGGGTGGGGGTCCGGACCGGGTAGATGGGTAACAGGTTGGCGCGGGAGCATGGGTAACGGGTCAGGGTATCGCCGGGGAGGATCTGGGCGATGCCATGGACGG
>Ga0209678_1000049_pt1 | contig 49172 bp, 41 predicted proteins | sample WorMetilvaeELBA1_FD_187404 | JGI IMG/M metagenome (GOLD analysis project Ga0209678, IMG submission 187404) | Marine gutless worms symbiont microbial communities from Max Planck institute for Marine Microbiology, Germany - Olavius ilvae ELBA.1... ...
AAGATAACTACCGTTTACGAGTTTTTAATGCAAGTAAAAAATGCATTAAACTGGAAAATCTTCGTTTTCCTTTTATGCGATATTAATCAGCAATATCAAAGAGTTCTGGATACCCGTTCGAACACTAGTTAACCTCGGGAAAACGACGTGAAGCTTAAAAAAGACTTTAAAAATACCATCAGGGATTCAATGGTTGTCACCGGCATCGGTCTGGCCTGTTTTTACTGGGTCTGCGAATCCTTTATGTATTTTTTTTTGGAGCCGGAAGCCAATTTTTTTCAATATCTTCTCGGACCGGATATATTCCAAACCTGGACCCGTATCCTGGTGTTGTGTCTGCTCGCCATTTTCGGGTCTCACGTCCAGTATACTTACAACAAACGCAAAGCCGATGGCGATGCCCTGCGAGAAAGCGAGGAGAAATACCGTACCATCCTCGAAAGCATCGAAGAGGGCTATTTCGAAACCGATCTGGAGGGGAATCTAACCTTCTTCAGCAACCCTTTTTGTAAAATCATAGGCTATCCCCGCCGCCAGTTGATCGGTGTGAACACCTGTCGCTATACCACCCCTGAGACCGCAGAAAAAATGAACCGGATCACCGCGAAGCTCCTGGAGTCCGGTATGACGAAAAATATAACGAGCTATGATGTCATCCGTCCCGATGACACCAAGGTCATGCTCGAGTTATCGTTTTCTTTACTGGAAAACCCGGGTGAGGGGCCAAGCGGATTTAAAGGCGTCCTGCGCGATGTGTCCGCGCGCAAAAAAACGGAAAAGGAAAAGCATAAACTCGAAACCCAGATCCAACAGGCGCAGAAGATGGAATCCATCGGCACCCTGGCCGGCGGCATTGCCCATGATTTCAATAACATTTTGATGGGGATTCAGGGTAATGCCTCATTGATGCTGCTTAAAATAGATTCCGAGCACCCGAATTATGAAAAAATTAAAAATATCGAAACTTACGTACAAAACGGAACCACGCTGACCAAACAGCTGCTGGGTTTTGCCCGCCGTGGAAAATATCTCGTTAAAGCCACCGATCTCAATGAAATCATCGATAAATCCTCTGCCCTGTTCGCCAGGACCAAAAAGGAAATCCGGGTCAATACCAACCTCCACGAGTCAATCTGGACGGTGGAAGTGGATCGAGGCCAAATCGAGCAGGTTCTGCTGAATCTATATGTCAATGCCTGGCAGGCCATGCTCGATGGCGGTGATCTATATCTGCGCACGGAAAATGTCATCCTGGATCGCAGCTACGTCAAGCCATATAAGGTGGAACCCGGTCAATATGTTAAAATCTCGATTACCGATACCGGTGTCGGAATTGATAAAGTAACTCAGCAGCGGATATTTGAGCCCTTTTTCACCACCAAGGAAATGGGGCGCGGCACCGGGTTGGGCCTGGCCTCCGTGTACGGCATCATCAAGAGTCATGGCGGCTATATAAATGTCTACAGCGAGCTGAACCAGGGAACGACCTTCACCGTTTACCTGCCGGCGTCGGGTAAAGAAGCCGTCGAAGATGCCGAAATAAACGCGGACATTGTCAAAGGCAGCGGGACTATCCTGTTGATCGATGATGAGGAAATGATCCTCAAAGTCGGCCACGAACTTTTGGAAGAGCTGGGATATACGGTCTTACCGGCCATGAGCGGTCAGGAGGCGGTTGACATTTTCCAGGCGGACCGGGATAAAATCGACATGATTATCATGGATATGATCATGCCCGGGATGAGCGGCAGCGATACCTTCGATCGCCTGAAGGAAATCAAGCCTGATGCAAGAATACTGCTTTCAAGCGGATACAGTGTCGACGGCCAGGCGACCAACATTCTACAGCGCGGCTGTGACGGTTTTATCCAGAAACCGTTTAATATGAACCAACTGGCGGATAGGATTCATAAAATCATGCCCAACCCTAAAAATGATTAATGAAGAATGACAAATGAAAAATTGAGGTATCCTATCATTCTATTTTCCAGTATTCGTTAAGGCATTCAATGGTATTTTGTCTTCATTTTTTTATAAGCCATCCGTAGATCAATTTGTTACACAATTTCGATCCCCCTCATTTACAATCAGAAAGTATTCCCTAAATATTCATTTTTCATTCTTCAATATTCATTTATAACCGGTTCCCGCAATATCAGTTCGATGCATTTTGCAGCAGTGGCCCCGGCCTCGGGAAAAACGCTTTTCAGGCTTCGAATATGCCGCAGGTTGTCGGCGGTTCGTAAGATCAGCATGGCCAGGTTCCCTTCCTCGATTTCGGCGATGCTCAGGGCCTTTTCCCAGGGCTGTCCCTGGGCCCAAGCGCACAGTGCGGCGGCCGGGCGCAGGTACAAGGGCCGGACTTCAAAATTCCTCTGTCTCATCATCCCGGCAAATGGCTTCAGGCCTTTAGACACTTTTTTAAAATTCTTAATGAGCGCGTCAGGCATCAATTTGGGATTGACATGATCATCAACCTCGCGCTCATTAACAAAGGCCGCAATGATACCGGCCAGAATTTCCGGATCCGAGCGGGGAAAAATCCCGCGCCGAAAACCTTCCGCAATCAGCAGCGGTTGATCCACCCGCAACTGAGACGCCCAACGGCCGTCGTCCGTCAATTCATTTTCAGCCGACACATAACCGGTATCTTTTAAAAAATTGAGATGGCGTAAAAAATCCTGCCACAGGTACTTCCGGCCGCCAAAAGCGCCCATCGGGGTGCTGGATTGATTGATCAGATAATTGGCAAACGATTTCTTGAGCAATTCTTCGATCTGGGCCGGGGTGTGAGAAAGCAGTAAATTGAGCACCATTGAAAAATTAATTTTAATCTGGCTGATGACGGCCGATGGCGAAGATTGGAGCAATTGACCGATTAGCCTGATATCCATGAATTTATCAGGGATCAGAAGTGCGAAACCAATATTGTCCATCCCCCGGCGGCCGGCGCGGCCGGTCATCTGGTGAAGTTCAGTGGGGGTCAAGGGTAAAAATTCCTTGCCGTTGAAGCGATCCGAATTGAAAAACACAATCGTTCTGGCTGGAAAATTCACACCGGCTGCGACCGTCGAGGTGGCAAATACGGCATCCAGCAAACCCTGGGTCATTAGCCTCTCCAACACCAGCTTCCAGGAAGGCAGCTGGCCACTGTGATGCGCACCGACTGCCGCCTCCTCCAGGTACCATCTTTGGCGATGCCGCGCGATATGAGGTGTTTGCTCGAGGTATCGCGCCATTTTTTGACGAATTTGCCGCCGCCGGGGGTCTTTTATCAGGCGGTCCCGACAGGACTCCAGGGCCCGGTCGCAGTCAGCCCGGGACTTCAGAAAAAAAATTGCCGGCAAGAGATCATATTTTTGCAAAATCCGCAAAATATCTCCAAACGGCGGGGATCGATGAAAAAGGGCCCGGCCTCGTTTGGGCCTGGTTTTAATAAATTGATTGACTTTTTTATCCAGGCTTTTTCGGCGGCTGCCTGATCTGGCGGAAGCCATCAAAGGCTGCAGAGTGCCCGAAGGATGAAAAAACAAAGGATAAAGCGCGACCGGTCGGACAGTTTCTTCAATAACCGTACACGGTCTCGAACGAATTTTGGCAAGCCAGTCGGCGATTTGGCCGGCATTGCCGATGGTCGCGGACAAGAGCAGCAGCGGGATTCGAGAGGGCAGATAGATCATGATTTCCTCCCACACCACCCCGCGCTCCTCGTCGCCCAGAAAATGGGCTTCGTCCAAAATTACAAAATCCGTGGAAAGAGAAGCCCCGCGATGCATGGCATCATAGAGCTGGTTGCGCAATATTTCGGTGGTGCCGACAATAATCGGCGCATCCGGATTTTGCCGGTGATCACCGGTTAGGATTCCGACATTTTCAGCTCCGAAAATGGCTGAAAATTCCGCGTATTTCGCATTGCTCAAAGCCTTCAATGGGCAGGCATACCAGCAATGGCCGCCGGCCGCATGAATACGGGCAATGGCCCGCTCGGCAATCCATGTTTTGCCGGCTCCGGTGGGGGCGGTGACCAGGCAGTCGGTTCGCTGGATCGCCGCCAGGGCATCGATCTGAAAAGGATCCGGGCTGAATTCCCGGCTGGGCGGTGTTCCAATGCCGGCAAAAACGGATTTCAGCCTGGCATCCGCTCCGGGCTTCAATACCCGATGGCGACCCCGGTTGCGACTACGGCGTTTTGACCGGGGAAAATGCTGTTTGTAGCGGGGCATTTGACTAAAGTTTGGCAATCATTGATTCGACCTGACCTTTGGATGGAGAATCCACGTCAAAGGGCGAAATCCCGCTGAGGTCCGCTTCGATCAGGGACTCATCATAGGGCAGAAAGCCGAGGAATTCGAAGTCATTCAAATGGTTTGCAAGAAACTGACGGTCTTTATCACCCCGGATCTTATTGCCGACCACCGCAATCGCGTTTAATCCGATCTCGGCGGCCAGTTGCCGGATATGTTCGGCCGTGTCGATGCTGCGCCGACCCGGCTCAACCACAACGATCAGCTTATCGACAGCTTTGGCGGTTGCCCGCCCAAGATGTTCGATACCAGCTTCCATATCCATGACCACGACCTCGTCGCGGGCTAACACAATGTGCATGACCAGTGCCCGCAGCAGCGTGCTTTCGGGGCAGATACAGCCGCTGCCACCCTTTTTGACACCGCCCAGGCGCATCAGTTTGATATCCTCCAGCGTCGCGGACAGTGCATCCGGCAGATCATCGACTTTAGGATTCAGCTTGAAAAAACCGCCGATACTGCCGGGCTGGGCCCCGGTTCTATCCAGGACAAGTTCCTTCATCTCGGCGATCGGAACGATGCGATCCGCATCTTCAATACCGACACCGGCTGCAAGATTGGCATCCGGATCGGCATCGATGGCCAGCACCCGCTTGCCCATTTGGTTATAAGTACGTATCAATAAAGATGAAAATGTCGTTTTGCCGACGCCACCCTTGCCGCTGACTGCAAGCTTCATATCGTTTGTCCTTTCTGCGTGAGTATCCAACAATATAACACAGGAAATGCCGTGGGCAAGATGCGATCAATCAGAAGGCAGGATTTAATCCGGAACTGAATTTGAAAGGGATATTCCCGGGTGGATGGCGTGGTCTGATGGCTTAAAAACAAAGAGAGCAGCAAATAATTTGCAGCTCTCTTTGTTTGGCATCGACAACAGGGGCAGTATACGCTGAAATCAGGCCATACCCGGTGCGACGGCTACCCCCCGGCGTAGCACGGTTGAGCAGCATTCGGCTCGAAATGTTCCCACGCCTGTCCCCCTGAAACTCGGTAAGAGGCATTTTACCGTCGTTGCGTCGGACCCGGATTATTTCAAGGGCCCTGTGTCGCAGCGGCAATCGTCGAAACGCGGCCATGGTTCCGGGCAACCGGATAAATGGCCGCCTAATTATCTCGTCCAGACTCCCGGTTTGTTGTTGTCCGACCCGGTGCGGGTTAACACGGTTGTCTTTCCTTTAAATTGAAGCGTTCCGCCGCTGGCATTTGGGGCGACCGACCAGGTGTAATCAGAGCCAAGATCTGTGCTGTAAGCAGTGGCGCCCGTGACGGCGGTATCATCCGTAAACCCGGTGCCCGATATTTTAACATCGGCCCAGACCAAACTTTCCCTGCCGTTTAGTTCGGCCACGGCCGCATCGATGGCTCTCTCTTTGGCGCTGGACTCCAGGTCGATATAGCGCGGCACGGCTACCGCGGCCAGGATGCCTAAAATAATCAAAACCGCAATGATTTCGATCAGCGTGAAACCTTCCTGATTGCTTAATGGATTTTGCGTTTTCATGATGTTGTTCCTCCAGTTTTAATTAGACTGCAATTTTTATTATTCATTTTGACGGATTTTTAATGCATAAATAGTGCCAGCACGATCAAACAATCGAGGTCATCAATATTTTCTATAATGATATCAAATATTTTAATATATATTTTAAATTTGATCAACCGCAAATTTTATTGGCGCCATACCATTTCCTCCAAAAAATGTAGTATATTACCGGCTGAATCTTTCAAATTTGGTTATTTTTTATGCCTTTCACATCGATATTGTGCTTTTTGATGCGATGCCACAGGCTGCGCTGGTTGATCCCCAGCAGTTCAGTTGCCCGCACTTGAACCCCTCCGGTTTTTCGGAGGGCTTCGATGATCATGCTTTTTTCTATTTCCCGCAACCGCTCATCGAGCGGAATGTTGACCGGCAATTTCAGGTCCGAATGGCTGCAGCCGTCAAAATCTCCCGTAATTTTACTGGAAAGCTGAGCGGGCTCGATATAGCCGCTTTCGGCCATGACGGCGGCGCTTTCAACCGTATTTTTCAGTTCACGTATATTGCCGGGCCATGAAAATGCCACCAGCATCTGCATGGCAACGGATGATATATCGACTTTATTCTGATCGGTTTGCAGAAAATGTTCGACCAATAGGGGAATATCCTCTTTTCGTTCTCTTAAGGGCGGCAAGTGGAGGGTAAAGGCATTCAATCGATAATATAAATCCTCCCGGAAAGTCCCCTCTTGAACCATTTGTTCAAGATTTTTATTGGTGGAGGCGACGATGCGCACATCGACCCTGATCGTATTGTCGCCGCCCACCCGGTAAAACTCCTGCTCCTGCAGCACCCGCAGAATTTTGGCCTGCAAATTGAAGGGCATGTCACCGATTTCATCGAGAAAAAGGGTTCCGCCATCGGCCATATCGAATTTTCCGGGTTTAAACTTGTTGGCCCCGGTAAAGGCACCTTTTTCGTGACCAAAGAGTTCACTTTCCAGCAATTCTGCCGGAATGGCGGCGCAATTCAATTTAATAAAGGGTTTGGCCTTGCGTTCGCTGTTTTCGTGAATTCCGGTGGCAATCAGTTCTTTGCCGGTGCCGCTTTCACCTAGTATGAGAACTGTTGAAGTCGTCGGCGCAACTTTTCTGATGAGGCTTAACAACCCTCGCATGGTCATGCTTTCTCCGACAATGCCCGGGAAATAATGCCGCGCATCCATGCGGCTGAGGACCGAGGTAACTTGATCGAAAACATTGGAGTACTGCTGAATCCTGTCAACCGCCCAATTCTTTTTGCCGGTTTTTTCAGAAGCCGATACGGCAGGTATTTTGCTGGCAGTTTCGACGAATTGTTCAACCGGTTTCAAAATAATCCGCACCAGAGCAAAACCGGCCGCATAGGCCAGAAAACCGATAATCAGGATAAACCAGAAAATCGGTTGGGCCGGTTCCAGGCTATGCATCACGCCATACTTGGTCAGCCGAAAAGACACGATCGCCGAAAAGATGGTTAGCCCGGTAAAAATAAACGGGATAATTATGTGCAGACTTATGTAGAAGCGCGATTGTTTCATGGAACAATAATTTTAGTGCCTAAAATCGAGCTCGAGGCTCACGGCTGGAAAGCTTGAAGGCTTAAGCCGCTTTTTTCATAAATTTCAAAGTCCTGAAATCTTTTATTCCGCCACCTTGCAGCGATGATTCAATTGCTGTCAAACTTCCAAGCTTCCTAGCGTCCCAGCTTCCCAGCCGACTACTTTGCCATCAACGTCAGATCCCACATGGGCAGAAATATCGCCATCGCAAAAAAGCCGACCACGGCCGCCAGGCCGACGGTCAGAATGGGACCGATGGCTTCGGATAATTTCTTCATGGCAAACTCAACTTCGATGTCGTAATGCTGGGCCACATCCTGCATCAATTCTTCCAGGTTACCGGATTCTTCGCCGATCGCCACCATATTGATGAGCATGGGGGTAAAGTATTGGGCTGAACTCAAGGGCCCGGAGATACCGTGCCCTTCAGCCAAACGATTTCGAATCCCATCCAGTTCATCGGAAATGGCGGCATTGCCGATAGTGAGCGACAAAATATCCATCGTCTGGAGAATATCGATCCCACTGGCCTGCAAAATGGCGAAGATGCTGGCGAAACGGGAGATGGCGCTTTTGACGAACAAGGGCCCCACGATCGGAAGCTTCATCACCGCCCTGTAAAATAGGATCTTGCCCCTTGTTCCACGGACATAAAGAAACAACCCGGTCGCTCCGGCCACCACAATACCGAGGGCGATGTACCAGTTTCCGACCAAAAATTCGTACATGAGCATACAAAGCTGAGTCGGCAGCGGCAGTGTCAGGCCGGCATTGTTAAATATGCCGACGAAACGAGGAATGACCCCTGTCAGCAGCACAAAAAAAGCAATAACCAAAAAGCAAACCACGATGATCGGGTACATCATTGCGGATTTAATATCCGATTTCACCTTGTGTTCGTGTTCGATGATGTATGTCAGACGGTCCAGCACTTCATTCAAGGCACCGCTCGCCTCACCGGCTTTAAGCATGTTGCAGAACAGGGGCGGAAAAACGCTTGTATGCCTGGAAAAGGCTTCATACAGGCTGGATCCCTCTTTAATATCCTGGTGAACATTCCCCAGAATCTTACGCAACCGGGGATGCTCGGTCTGCTCTTCCAAAACCTTCAGCAGGGAAAGCATGGGCACACCGGCGCGAATCAAGGTGTTGAACTGCTTGGTGAAAAGAATCAGTTCCGGGGCCTTGACCGGCGACAGAAATTCAAACATGCTTCCCAATTTGAAACCGCCAGCGGCGCCCCGCTCTTCCTTAATCCGAGTGGGAATCATCCCCTGGGAAGCCAGCAGGCGGCCGGCCTTATCGGCGCTTTCGGCATCGATCTCACCCTTGGTGGATGATCCCGCCTCGGTAATGGCATGATAGCTGAATGTGGGCATAACGATCTCTGTTCCGATTTATTTTCTTTTGTTATGAGAAAAAGGCACAGAATACATTCCTTCGACATTCGACATTCATTATTCGATATTCGATATTCGCTTTTTCAGGGTCCTTCAGCATATGGAAGCGTGTTTTCACCAATCCGGCCTAAACCATCACCGCCGATGCAGCCTCTTCCAGGGATGTTATTCCTTGAATCACTTTATCAGCCGCATTCTCTTTCAGCGTCGTAAACTTGCCGGCCTGCTTGACGACCCGGGTGATCTCATGCGCCGAACTTCGCTTCAATATTAGATCTTTCACCATGTCGTCGACGATCAGCACTTCATAAATGCCGGTTCGGCCCTTGTATCCCGTTTGCATGCAGCTGAAACAACCCTGCCCTTGCTGAAATTTCGCGTTATCCCAATTTTCCAGCCCCCAGAACTGCAGCGCTTCATCTGACGGGTGATAACTGGTTTTGCAGCTCGGACAGATTTTACGCACCAGGCGCTGGGCGAAGGTCACGATCATCACCGAAGCCACCAGAAAAGGCTCGATTCCCATATCCACAAAACGGGTGATCGCGCCGGGTGAATCATTGGTGTGCAAAGTGCTTAACACCCTGTGGCCCGTTAATGCCGCCTGGACGGCAATGTTGGCGGTCTCGGAGTCCCGAATCTCGCCCACCATGATCACATCCGGATCCTGGCGCAGGATCGAGCGCAATCCACTGGCGAAAGTCATCCCGGCCTTGGTGTTCAGCTGAACCTGGCGGATTTTATCAATGCGATATTCCACCGGATCTTCCACTGTGATGATATTGATATCCGGTTGATTGAGCTGCTTTAAAATCGAGTACAGACTGGTGCTTTTGCCGCTGCCGGTGGGTCCCGTGCTCAGGATCATGCCATGGGGCTTGTGTATCATGGATTCAATTTTTTTCTGGTCCTTTTCGCTCATGCCCAGGCGCTTGAGCGAAAAGATGCTGTTGCTGGTATCCAGCAACCGCAGCACCATGTTTTCCCCGTAAATAGACGGAATGGTGGAGGCGCGGATATTGATGTCTTTATTCTTCATCTTGACGGTAAAACGTCCGTCCTGTGGAATCCTGGACACAGCAATATCCATATTGGCCAGAATTTTTAGCCGCGAGATAATCGGCAGAAACATTGATTTGGGCGGTGCCGGTACTTCGTGCAGCCGACCGTCTACTCGAAACCGGACCTGCACGGTCTTTTTTTCAGGACTGATATGGATGTCGCTGGCCCCCTCCCGCACCCCTTGTGATAAAATTGAATTCACCAATCGGACAACCGGCGCTTCCTCCGCCATGCCTTGCAGGGAGCTGACTTCCACATCCTCTGTGATCGACGCCTTCTCATCGGCAGACTCGTCGATTTCCATCTCTTCCATGTCTTCCAGCACACCGTCGATCCCGGCATATGTGCCGTAGAGACTATTGAGCAATTGGTTCAAATGCTGTTCGGTGCAGATGATGGCCTCAACCTCACAATTGGTGTAAAGTTCAATGGCATCCAGGGCATTGATGTCCAGAGGATCCATCATGGCGATGGTCAACAGTTGTCCATTTTTTTGAAGTGGGGCAGCCTGGTACTTGTGGGCCGTATCGGCCGGCAACAGCTCAGCCAATTGCACGTCCACCGAATATTCGTGAGGTTGATATTTTTCAAGGCGCAGCTGGTTCGAAACCAGATCGACAATCTGGCTTTCGTTGACAATTCCTTCTCGAACCAGGAATTGTCCCAGCTTTAAATTGCTCTTTTTTTGAAACGGCAGGGCCTCTTCCAACTGTTTTTGAGTCAGCAGTCCGCCCTCGACCAAAATTTCGCCTAATTTTTTTCTCACTCTCAATGTTTATCTCTTATTGGAAATCGAATTCCTAATTTCTATTAAAATACGGGTTTGAAAAATAAACCGTTTCTTTTTCCCACTTTGACAATATCGTGGAATTAGAGGCCAGCTCTGCCGGCAGCTGGCGCAATTGATTGCGGGCCGTATTTTCGTCCTTGAAGAGCTTGTCCAGCAACACCGCAAAGCGCGTGCCGTCCGACGGATTCCAGTAGGGGACCAAACGCACGCCCTGAGTGTTTTTCGGATACTTGCGCAGCAGATTAAAAGCAGCTTCAAGGGTGTCCCTTTCATCAATTTTAACCCACCATACCGGGGAGTTCAGGGGCCTCACCCTGGCCGGAATCGCCGGCAAGGATATGGTGTGGCCGACGTCAACCCGGTCGGGGTCCTCTATGTCGGGATTGGCCATAATGAGCGATCTGAAATATTTTGAATTAAAAACGCCGTAGATACCCCGGATAACGCGTGACAGGGTTTCATTACGTTCCAGGGTTATCTGTCCCAATATGGTTGCATAGGTCGTCTCAGAATCTTGTTTTGGCGGATGTACATCACCGGAATTCTGAATAACGGTGGCTGCACGCGGCAGCTTGGTCGTCTTTGCGGGAAGTTTCGGCGGTTGAACGAACGCGCCCTCTTTGAAAGAATCCTCGATGATGGCCGGCGCGTTGGTCGGGTGCACCGGCAGCCCCATGAAAGGTTGGTTTTGATCGCTTGACGCTTTGGCCGCAGTTCCGGAGGGCGTCCTTATCGACCTCGCAGAGTCAATTTGCTTTTTAGGTCGGCCGGCAAACACTGTCGAGGCAATCCGGGCCTCCGCCATCCGGGGTATGGATTCGGCAGCCTGCATACCAGATGCTTGATTGCCGGCCTTTGAAAACACTGTCTTCCATGCGTCGGCGCCTTGATTTTGCAGCAATTGAAATCGGACGGGTGAAATAAAAAGCAGCAAAGCCACCGTCAGCGCTCCCAATGTCATTGCCCCGGCACCGATCAAACTGCTGCGCCGGGTTTTTTCCGCGAACACTCGACGGGCACAGGTATTTACCAGGTGCCGGCCGCATCTGGACCGATTCTGGATGATCATCGCCAGAATGCTCTGGTGACACAGATTATTGATTTTTCGCGGGTATCCTCCGGTGACGCGATAAACGACTCGTAACGCGGGTAACGTAAACAATTCCAAATTTTGACGGGGACCGCTTGATTTTTTAAGGCGATATTTGATCATCAACCGGGTATCCCGGAAATTCAGCGGCTTAAGGGTATGGTACAAGTTGATTCGGTCGGCAAAATTGGGATAATTGCGAATTGTGTCCTCAAACTCTTTCTGGGCAAAGATGACAACTTGCAGCAGCTTATACTCGTTAGTTTCATAGTTTAAAAATTCACGCAGAATTTCCAGGCAAAAAGGAGGAATTTTCTGCCCTTCGTCAATGATCAGAACGACGGTTTTACCTTGTTTCACCCCTTTGTGGAAAAGATATTGCTTAATCTTCTCCTTGGCGCGCCATTCGTTGTATCCCGCCGGCAGCTTTTTGCCCGTAATCATTTTCGTCACAACGGCCAGAAATCCAGCGGCATTGTGGACATGCGGATCCAAAATGAGATGGGTTTCAATCTCTTTTTTTTGCGCAAGCCGGCGAATGAGTTGGCGGCACAAAGTGGTTTTACCGGTACCGACATCACCGATGACCACATTCAGCCCCCGGCGGAGCAGCAGGGACAGCTCCAATTTCTGCAGGCAACCCAAGTGTTGGCTGGAATGAAAGAAAAACTCGGGATCCGGCGAATTGGAGAAAGGTTCTTTGTTTAAATTAAGTAGTTTAAAGTAATCCATTTTATGACCACATTGCGTATTTTCATCCTCCTGAAGCTCTGGGCTTCAGGATGTGTGGGGTAATAAAAATGAGCAGTTCCTCCATTTGGTCAGCGCTGCTTTTGCGTTTGAACAGATAACCCAGGCCGGGAATATCCTCCAGAAATGGGGTTCCCGTTTTACTGCGGCTTGAGGACTCCTTGCTCAAGCCGCCGATGACGATGGTCTGCCCGTCATTCTGGATGACATTGGTTTCCGCTTTTTTAGTGAGAATCGTCGGGTTGCCGAGCACGGTTCTGGAAAAATCAGGCTCGTCTTTGTTAACTTTGATTATCATTTTGAGGGTTTCGGCGTCAATTACGTGGGGCGTCACATCCAGTCGCAGCACGGCTTTTTTATACTCCACCTTCACCTCTCCGTCTTCCACCGACTGGTAAGGAACATCCTGGCCGCTTTCGATGTAGGCATTCTGATTGTCCAGGGTGGTGATGGAAGGACTCGATAAGATGTGAAGCTTACCTTGATCCTGCAAGGCCGACAGCTGGGCCGACAGCAAATATTCCCCGAGCCGGGTATAGATGAGGCCGAGCGTCATGGGACTAAAGCCGCTTAGCGGATTGGCCGGCAGGTCTACCACCGATCCCGAGGTCACGTTTACCGGCTCACCGAAGGTCACCCCTGGTGTTTGACTATCGCCGGATCCGGAGGTTATTGAGTGCTGCCCGGTTGCAATGGCTCGCTTGTCTCCACTCTTTCCGGCATAAATCCCTCCCCACTGGACTCCCAGTTCCCGGGCGACATCCTTATTGGCCTCAACGATGTATGCCTCTATCAGCACCTGGGGAGTCGGCCGATCGAGCCTGTTGACGATCGCCAGAATGTTATCCATATCCCTTTTAAGGGCCTGGACAATCAAAGAGTTGGAATGCTCATCCACTAGAATTGACCCGACCGGGTTGCCGCGCTTATCGACGGAAATGAATTTTTCAAGATTCGATTTAAGCTTATCAGCCTCCATATATTTGACCGAAACGATTCTGGTCAACGGTGACCGGGTCATGATAAGATCTCTCTTGCGGGCTTTGCGTCGGATGTCCGCTTCCAGGTCATCGGCGGTCATTATCCGTATAATTTCCCCGGCCCAGTCGTAGCTCAAGTTGTGGGTTTTTAGGATTCCCAAAAAGACCTCGTCCCAGGGCGCCTGGTGAATATTAATATCAATTTTTCCACTTACTTTTTCGTTGAGAATAATATTCTGGCCAGCGGCCTTGGCCAGCGCCCGCAACAGCACCGATACTTCAATACTGTTCATTTTGAGGCTGATCTTACGGGTGGGCAGCGATCTTTCCAACTCGGGTTCAAGATCCTCCATTTCCTGCCGTCCGGCGATTTCAAACGGCTCCTCATCTACCATGGGAGGCTCAACCGCAGATTGGCCTTTGGACTCTTCGGCCTTAACCCGCCACTGTTCATAAAACGGATCCTTAACATCTTTCAGATCCTTTTTCGCCGAGCAGCTGGTGATGAGTGCGGCTGCAATGAGCAATCCAAGGCTTGCTGAAAATAATACGGATATTCGATTAAATTTGGCCATAGACCTCAATCCTATTCAATTTCCTCCATGGGCAGGATCAGCTTTTTGCTTTTTATATCCGGTGATCCGACAACAACATGATTGGGGAAAATATTTCGCACAATTAAACCATCCGGCTCCAATCGGTCTCCGATTTCATGTTCGATCCCATTGAGAATCGCCAGGCGTTTATCCCCCATCTGCAAAAATCCGGTGTACAGAATTTGATTTTTAAGTACCAGGGGCTGGCGGGCTGCTATTTCTTCCTGGGTCAATTTGGGCTCAATGATCATCATTGGATCCTGTTTCCAGTCAGCTTGAGCTTTCTGTAGCGCATAGACCTGGGCCTCGGAAAGGCCGTTATTGGTTTTATCAGCAATTTTTGAGATAAATATATTGAGTGTTTCCATATCTTTATTACTTCCGTTCAAAGAGGCTGTCTCTTCCTGTGGTGCTGAAAAAAAAACCGTGTAAACACCATAGACTAGGGCCAGCATCATCAGGCCAACAAGTACTTTTTCTCCGGTAGACATATTTCGCTTTACAGGTTACTGGTTACGGGTTGTGAATTACAGGATACACAGTTAATGTTACGCATTCCGAATTCATTTATCTGTCATCTGTTTTCTATCATCCGTTTTCTGTCATCTGTCGTCTGTTCTCTGACATCTGTCATCTGTCGTCTGTCATCTGTCATCTGTTCTCTGTCATCTGTTCTCTGTCATCTGTCATCTGTCGTCTGTCATCTGTCATCTGTTCTATGTCATCTGTCTATGACTGTTGCGCCATTCGGATCGTGAGCTTGAATTCCCGGCTCCCTTCAATTGCCCGAATATTTATTTCCTCGATTTGCTCCAGCGCCGGAAATGCTCCCAATTCAAATAAAAATCTACGAAAATTCATTAAATCACCGGTAGCGTGCACCTTTATCAGCAAAAAGCCGGAATTATTTACGATCTCATTGGCATCCGTCCTAAAATCCACAATCTTAAGATCGTGGCGGCCTGCAGTTTCCTGTAACACTCCGGAAATTTTATTGATATCACCAAGATCCAGTTTCTCCAATTTTGTTGCAGGCAGCGTAGTCGGATTTTTTTTCTTGGCACGCTCCAACAGGCTGTCAAATACAGGTCGCAGTATCTGCTGCTGTTCGATGTGACTGTTGATCGTCGTAATATCCTGGTCCAGATCAGCTGAGGCATTCTGGTTCGGAATGATAATTAAAAAAATAAAAGCAATCACTCCCGCGCCACATAGCAGGAAATAGATCAGATTCTGATTCGGCAGCATCGACAGATTATTTTTCATGGCTTTTTATACTATTTTCAAGCTGGCTGTGAATTTCAATACCTCGATCCCGCGGTGCAACTCGAAAGACTTTTTACTGATCTCGGGTTTTTCGAACAGAGGCGAATTATTGAGTTCAATCAAGTATGCGGCCAGAGTCGACTCCAAGGACATCCGATCTCCACTGACAACACCATTTAGGACTAAGATCCGGCTTTTATCTGATTTTTTTTCAGTCGGGCCATCACCCAGCAATGCGGTCAGATTCAACAAACGCACGTTTGGCGGTGTTAAATCCGTGACTTCGCCGACAACGGCCAGTCCGATGTATTTATTGCCGATTCGTTGGATCTCCTGGTTTTTGGACCGGATGGCTTCAACCAGCTTCAAAACCAGATTTTTATCGACCCGAATGGCAATGTTTTCGAGCCGCTGCCGGGCTTGGAGTTTTTGATATTCTTTTGCATCAAGTGTTCTTTTCTGCAAAAATGAAATCCCCACACACAGAATCATCACGAGAAAAAAACCGGCAATAATGCTGCACTTTACCCGTTGATTTCTGATGGTTTTCTGCTTGTCCTTATAGGTACATAAAAAATTGGGCGTCAGCGTGTTGCTGGAAAGCGCCATACCCATCGCCGGCACAAAAGAACTTTGTTCCGATATGTGATCAGGACTGGGGATTAGTGATACAAAATTTGGACCGTCCATGAACGGATTTAAGGTCTCGGTGGGAATTCCGAGTTCTTCGCCAATATAGTTAATAATTCGTTGATGCGGATTTACCCCACTGGATGTGTATATCCTCGTCACCCGGGCGTTTTCATAGTTCATGGAGAAATGCCGCAGGGTTCTCTCGACCTGCCGAACCAAACGTTCCAGAGCCGGCAGGATCATTTTGAAAATTTGGTCTTCTTTCGGATCACGCTGCCCGGTGCGCAGGACGGATGGCGGAGCATCATGAACAGCACCGAAAAATAACTGATTAGCCTGGATGATCTCATGATTAAGCGCTTCTTTAGCAGCTTCGATCCGGGCAGGGTCATCGGTATGGGATTTGGTTAGGGAAAGTTCAATTAAATTGCCTTCCATTTCGGTTCTCAGGGCCTCGATCATGGTTTTCATACCAGCTTTGATTCCGCGGGAAAGCATGAGATTTCCCTCAGAAAAAATATCGATGCGAGACCAATCACGTCCGATGTACAAACTGGCGACATGAGTTTCCTGGGTATTGATGCGTCCTGCTCGCAGAAGTGATTGAAAGGCGAATGGAACGATTGAAATGCCGGTTAGCGGAAAACCGGCTTTATTGAAAAGATCCCTAAGATCTTTTATTTCCGAATGAATGGCGGTGTAGGCCATAACATCAATTTTGGTCGAGTTTCCATCTTCAACTTCCCCCAACATTTCAAAATCGAATAAATTCTCCTTTTCATTAAAAGGCATAATTTTCTGAAACGACCAATATACGGAATTGGGGAGTTGCTTTTGGGTCACTTTTGGAATTCGGATCCGGCGGGTTTCAACTCTGGCGGAAGATATGGTGCACCAGATGTCAGGAGTTTTTGTACCATTGCAAAAATTGGCCAGAACCGGTCTTAGAAACTGATAAAATTTGGGGCTATCTCTGTCGATATCCGATTCGAACGGTACCCTGGCATACTCGAGCATTTCAAATTTATGATCCGATATCCTGTTGATTTTAATCAGTTTTAGGTCATCATGCCCCAGATCTACTCCCACCGAAACCGATTTTTTAAAGGATACCGGATTGCTGAAAATACCCTTCAAGCGACGATTGAATGACTTTTGAGAGTTATGGCCGAAGAGCTCTACATCCTCTTTTCCATCGTCTCGAATCAAATCAAGTAACCGTTCGGTTGATGATATTTCATCGCGTTTTGTCAAAATTAATCTCCGCGCAGCTCATAATTTGTTAAAAATGCAGCCTGGTCGGCATGGCCGAAAAATCGTAATCCTGTTAATTCAAAAAGCCAAAAAATGTTGATTATCAACATAAATTGTTAAATTACCTAACTGAAGGGTCGAAAAATGTCGCCAATTTCAAAAATCAGTTACGGGTGGCTCTGGCACTCTCGCCTATGAAAAAGGTTGATTTATTTCAATCCAACAACTGAATTCTTCAATTTTTGGAGATTTATCCGCAATATACAAAAACATAGTATCTATATTGGTACAAACTGCAAAAATCTTAAGTGTTAATGCGATTATTAAAATTCTGATTTTGACATAAGCATCAAAAAAATGAGCCGCACTGAGGGAATGGGCCGCCCGGGCCTTTATCGGAACTTCTTCTGAGATGTTCACCCAAACTTTGACAACCCGGTCTAGCCGGTTAGGACTAAAAGGTTTAATTCTGCCCTTACGGTTGACAAATCCAGCAGTATTTGGTATCAATAATATGTATAACAATATGATATTTTTAATAATTCAGCATGAAGTGAATTTCGGCAGGTATGACAAACACAAAATCGAAATCGAACAGTGCATCGGCACCCCAGGTTTATTTATACGGTCCTTTAAAACTGCAAAATGAGCTCATTGCATGGTACTTGGAAAGTAATTCCGGGCTGTCCTGCGTCGATATTTCCAATTCTGATTTGAAAAAACTGCTGAACACTCGGCAGGGGCCGGAATGTCTTATTTTGCTGGATTGTTTGGGCGGTAGCCCGGCCGGACTGTGGTCTAAAATCCGAGATATCGCCGAGGCCGACGGCAGCCGATGCATGGCCGCTTTATTCAACGTCGCAACCGGCCATCAAATTCGTAGCGATCTGGTCAATTGCGGAGTTCGCGGAGTTTTTTTCGATAGAGATCCCATGGCCAGTCTCAGCAAAGGCGTTAACGCAATATTGCAAGGGGAGCTGTGGTTTTCGCGCGATCTTCTGGTTAAATGTCTTTTTCAGTCCCGCGATGCTGACGATGATGTTGAGTCGGCAGAAGAGGCCGGCGATGGCGGCGGAACCTTTTTGACGTTGCGAGAACAAGAGATACTCATCATGATCGGCTCGGGAGTTTCAAACCGAAAAATTGCAAAATTCCTGGGAATCAGTACCAATACCGTAAAAACCCATGTGTATCACATTTATAATAAAATCAACGTTCCCAATCGTCTCCAGGCTGCATTGTGGGCGGCAAAATACCTTTAGTCCGTTGGGCCTTTTTTGCTGGTAGTCGTCTTGGAAAGAGCCTAAAATTTTTCTAAAGTTTATTTTAAAGATTAAATGACAAAGGCGCTGAATATAGTACTTTTGGGTGATTAAACGCACATTATATAATACTCCGGGATCTGAAATTAGCGTGAAAAATACTACCTTTGGCCGATTGATTTCTCTCAATAATTCAGATAAAGAGTATGGTAGCACAAAAGACGTGGGTGATATCGTCTTCTTTGCTATTGTAAAAATCGTTGATAATCGATAAGGTCAGTAATTCGCGGTGACATCATGATTTTATCCAAGCAACTGAAATTAAAGTTGAACCACTGTAATTTTTCTGCGGAAAATGTCAAAGGATAAGAAACATGGCCGAAAATAGAAGCGTAGAGAGATTTGAGCTCGGTCTTGAGGCCGTTGTTTCGGTTTCTAATGATTCCGACCGACCGGACGCTCTGGCGATGCAAACTCGCGATATTTCATCCAACGGGGTTTACCTGTTGACAGAAACCCCACTGCCAGTTGGGACGAAAGTTAAAGTCGATATGATCCTTTCGCTGAAGGAACTCAAAAAGCTGGGCGGCAGAGCACTAATTAAAACTTCCGGTGAAGTCTTGCGAGCGGAGTCGAGCGGCATGGCAATCAGTTTCGATCGAAACTCAAGAATAATTCCATTTTCGTCTGCGACAGAAACCTAAATAATAGAGTTTCTATATCTTTAATTTGACGACAACAGACTTGTGAACTTCACATGGACTCTAAAATTATTGGTGTCAGTAAAAATATCCAAAAAATCAGAGCACTGATCGATCAAGTTGCAGACACCGGATTGAATACGGTTATCTATGGCGAAACCGGTGTGGGCAAAGAGTTGGTAGTTCAGAATCTCTACCAAAAATCAAACAGGATCGGTAAACCGTTTGTCAAAGTCAATTGCGCCGCTTTGCCGGACACATTGTTGGAAAGTGAGATGTTCGGTTATGAGCAGGGTGCCTTTACCGGTGCCGATCGACGCAAGCGCGGCAAATTCGAGCAGGCAGCCGGGGGCCTTTTGTTTCTGGATGAAATCGGGGATATGTCCTTGCCGTTGCAGGCAAAGCTGTTGCACGTCCTGCAAGGCGGCGATTTCAGTCCTCTGGGATCCGAAAGATCGGTCAAAATGGGCGCCTGGGTTGTAGGCGCGACCAACCATGAGCTTGAAAAAGAAATGGTGAACGGTGAGTTCAGGGAAGACCTGTACTACCGGTTGAGTACGATCAAAATACATATCGAACCGCTTCGCAACCGTACCGATGATATCCCCCATCTCATTGACCACTACGTCAAGGTTTTTACGGCCCAATTCGACGGCAAACAGCTCCTAAAGCCAAGCCAGAGAGCAATTGACAAACTTGTAGCTTACCCCTGGCCCGGCAATGTCCGCGAGCTGCAAAACGTGCTGAGGCGTTTGATGATATTGGGCAATAGCGAAGACAGCCTGGACAACATGCTGATAGGCCCGCCGGTCCGAAGCCCTGACGGCGGCACGCCGCCTTCGGTCGACCACCCGCCGTCCCCCGCGGATTTTCTGGGATTCGACATTAGGCAGCCACCGGATCTTTCGACACTATCCCTGAAAAAAATAAAGAAAAAAGCGATGGATCATGTGGAACGGGAAGTGATTGCCTACGTCCTCAAAAAAACAGGCTGGAACCGCAGTAAAGCAACTAAGGTATTGAACATCAGCTACAAAACCCTGCTTTACAAAATAAGGGATTTGGGTATAAAACCGCCAGCTGGCCCTGCAGATTAATTCTCAACGTTCTGCGATATATTGATCGTCAAGCGGTGGGAAATTTTTTTCCCCAATATTATGTCATTTTTTCCATAAATTAACAGGGTCTGCCATCCTTAGATAGTGCAGAAACACATCGTAGCATTACTCTGCAATCTGTGAAATCTATGTAACTGGTTGTAATATTTTAATTTAAAACAAAAATAGACTGATAGATCGAGTCAAATTATTTCATAGCAGAAGTCCCGAGATGATGGCATGAAAAATGCTTGGTAATTCAGATTACAAAGGATTCGGTGTGCGACCGGCGGATTCATTAAATATCTGATCATTCCAATTCGGTCTAAACCATGCAAAAGATAAACAGCGATATTTCGGAGAAGGTCATCTCTAGAGACAACGGCGGTCGGCGGTCTGATCCAGGGCGCCGATATTATTCCTACACGCTTTACATCCCGGAACGCAGAAGCGGCAAAGACAGACGCAGCGGAGATGATCGACGAAAATTTCCCCGTACGAATGCCAAATAGCGAAACTGATTGCCGGAAGGCATCCCTTCTTTGAGTCATCAATTTCCTCGTGCCATGCGCGGAAAACTTCAGTTTGAACGCTAATTGAGTCGCGATGCATACGTACGGCAGATCTTTAAATGTTGAATCAACAGTGGAGCGAATTTTTGCACCCCGCTGGATTGCGGCATGAACCGGCAGCAACCTGGCCTGCAACTCAAATATAATCCCCATTAATCTCCCACGAAACTGAATTCGGCTCCTTAGTGCTGTTAACTCATGCATGTTTTATCGAGACCATTTCCCGGCTATCCCAGGTCAATTGACTCAGCATTTTTTGCCAAAATTAGCAGGCTCAGATACAACGACCAAAGTTGCCGGCCAAAACTAAAAAACTGATAGATAGAAAAATATCCCTTGCTGTTGGACACCGGGTGGAATATGGCAATTAGAAGATTTGACTCAATTTATCAATAGCATCACTTAGATCCTCCCGGGAGGTCGTGAATGGTGAATAGGCATCCAAAACCGGCAAATGACAAAATCCGGGGCCACATGCGGGACCAGATGATTCTGATTGGAATTGGGCTGGCTCTGTTTTATATAATCTTTGATTCAGCTTTGTACTTTTTTTTATCCCCTGAAGTCGATTTTTTTGACAGGCTTATCAGACCTGAAACCAGCGAAATTTGGGCCCGCATAGCCGTAATAGGCCTTTTCATAATCTTTGGCTGCTACGCCCGGTTCACCATCAATCAACATTCGTCGGCAGAATCTGCCTTGCGGGCCAGTGAAAAGAAATTTCGCTCGATTATTGAAAACGCACCCGATGGATACTACGAGGTGGATCTTGAGGGAAATTTTGTTTTTTTAAACGATTCCATGTGCAAGATTCTCGGCTATTCCCGGCAGGAGCTATCGAAGATGAATCAGCGCCAATTGCTGGATGAATCCAATTCGCAGAAGCTGAAGAACTCGATTAATAAAGTCATGGGAGGTGGTCAGCCGGTAAAATCGGTGAGATGGGAGATTGTCGGTAAAAATCGGTCACCAGGATTGGTTGAATCGTCTGTTTTCTTGTTGAAGGATCCCCAGGATAATCCCAAGGGGTTTGGCGGATTTATCCGAGATGTTACCCGGCGCCACCGGGCAGAAGCTTTATACCGGGCCAAAATGGCCGCGGAAGTTGCCGGTCGGTCCAAAAGTGAGTTCCTGGCCAACATGAGCCACGAAATCCGCACCCCGCTGAATTCCATCATCGGTCTGGTGGACCTCATGCTAAGCTCCAATTTGTCCCCCCATCAGCTGGAAGATCTGGATGTAGTCAAGTCTTCAGCCCATTCGCTGCTGTCAATTATCAACAACATTCTCGATTTTTCAAAAATAGAAGCAGGAAAACTGGTATTTGAGCAAACCCCCTTCAGTCTCGGGCAATTCATGGAGGACGCCTTAAAAATCATGGGCATGAAATCCCACGAAAAAGGCATTGAATTGGCCTATCGCATCGCCCCCGGTGTCCCGGACCGATTGCGAGGCGACCCGACGCGTCTGCGTCAGATCCTGGTCAATTTGGTCGACAACGCCATCAAGTTTACGGAGAAGGGCGAAGTGGTTGTTTTCGTTGCGACCCACGCCCTGAGGGACCATGATGTTATCTTGAACATCGCGGTGGCTGACACGGGCATCGGGATTCCCAAGGATAAACAGCGCAGTATATTTGGCGCTTATAACCAGGTTGGTTCGACAACCGGACGAAGTTATGGCGGAACCGGCCTTGGGCTGGCGGTTTCTGCGCAGCTGGTCGCTCTGATGGATGGATGGATTAATGTCAAAAGTCAGCCCGGCCAAGGCAGCCGTTTCCGATTCACTGCACGGTTTGACCGACAACAGGACGAAGAGTCCTCCTCACGGCGGATTCCGCAACCGGATCGCAGCACTTTCCGGCTTGCAGGCTTAAAAGTACTGGTTTCGGACGATAACGCCTCTCACCGTAAAATTACTAATGAAATTTTTAAATAACCTTCAAATGCACCCGGTATCAGCATCCAGTGCTCATGAAACCAAAGAGATTCTCCAGCAGGCCCAATCCGATGCAGCCGAATTTGATCTGATTATTCTGGATTCGGATATGCCGGATGCCGATGGGCTAACTCTGGCCCGCTGGATCATCGAGCATCGGCTTTATGGTGCCGGTATCATCGTATTGCTGACGTTTCCCCATCTTAAGTACAGGCCTGAGTTTGAAACCCTGGGAAACAATATCTGCATCGTCAAACCCATAGGTGCTGCAGAACTGGAAGCGGCAATCCTCAGCATCTTGAAAGTGGACGGCGCTCAAACGGCAGCGACTGAAAAAATACCCCGGCGACGATACCGGGTGCCGCAACGATCTTTGAAGGTTCTGGTGACAGAGGATACCCCCTACAATCAAAGAACCATTCTACGTTTACTGGAACATTGGAAACATCAAACGACACTGGTGGAAAATGGCCGGCAGGCCCTGGAGGTCCTGCAAAATGAGGATTTTGATATTATCTTAATGGATGTTGAAATGCCGGAAATGGATGGATTGACCGCCACAAAAAAAATTCGGCAGTGGGAAGCAAAGAAGCTCAAAGCTCAAGGCTCAAAGCTCAAAGAAAACGACTCCGAGGGACTTTCAGCTTTCAGCTTTCAGCCTTCAGCACGAGCGGAGCGAGTACCGATTATCGCCATGACGGCCCATGCCGCCAAAGGCGACCGGGAGCGCTGCCTCGCCGCCGGAATGGACGCATATTTATCGAAACCCATCGACACGGATGAACTTTTTGAAGCCATGGAGGCCCTGACGCGCGAGACCGTCGGTTCAACAAAACTCAAACTCGAAATCGCAACGGAATATAAAATGCTGTTGCTGCAAGCCTTCGATGGTGACTGGCATTTTCTGGCGGAAATTGTCGAAGTGTTTCTGGGCGACTATCCCGACCTGATCGATGATCTACAGCAGGCCGGTGCCGCAGGTGACAGGGACTTATTGATGCGGTCGGCCCACAGCCTGAAAGGCATGCTGCAAAATTTCCAGGCCGAATCTGCAGCCGCGGTTGCCCATGAGATCGAGACGGTGGCCAAAGCCGGCAATTTTGATGATGTTCAGCTTAAAATAGAATATTTGATTGATCACATCACCGGGGTTGATAAAATGCTGCGCAGCATTTTGGCACAGCGACCAGAAAAACGGTAAACCGGTGGTCCGGCCATTGGGCGCGGTTTTTATTCCGCAGGCGGTCAGTCGTCGGGGGACGCCCGAAAACGGTCAAAATAAATTCTGTAATTTTTAGCGGATTAAAGCTATAATCAAGATCATCAAATTCTCCTTTACGACGACGCCTTAGAAAATACTGATGGAGCGAATCGGCTTTTGCAAATATTCATCATTCATAGATCATTTGTCATTTCTGGACAGGAGCGCTGAACATGAAAAAAAAGGTCCTCGTCGTGGATGACGATCGCGTAACGTTAAACTTTATAACCAAGTTGCTGACACGCGAGGGGCACAAGGTTCGGACAGCAGGGGACGGCTTCGCCGCGTTGAACCTGCTATCCGATTTTACGCCCGACATCATGTTTTTCGATCTCATTATGCCCAAAATCGACGGCGGCAAACTAATCAAAGTTGCCCGTAGCAAGCCGCAAATGAAAAATTGCTATATGGTGATCATCTCAGCTGCTGTTGCCGAAATCGACTTTGATCTTGACGAGACAGGGGCGGATTTCTACATCGCCAAGGGTCCTTTCAGTGCGATGACGGAACACATCAAGGCTGCGATTGAACTGTCTAATATTCCCAATTCCCAGCAGGGACAAAAACCGATTCGAGGGTTAGACGGCGTCTATGCCCGTCAATTGACGAAAGAGCTGCTCTCCCGCAGCCGCCATCTTGAAACCATTTTAGAAAGTATGGCCGAGGGCATTTTAGAAGTCTACTCCAATAAAATTGTTTATGCCAATAGCATCGCCGTTTCTTTGCTGGGATCGTCTCTGGAAGAAATTCTCGCCTCCTATCCGCCCGATTTGTTTGACAATGATATTGGACAACGGCTGGATGAAATTTTGCAAGCCAACATGACCGTACCGGTAAGTATTGGCGAAAAGGCGCCGGTTGAGTTAAATGGCAAAAAAATTACCATCAAACTTTTGCCGGTTAAGGGTGAATCCTCAACGGTCATCATTATGATCACGGATGTAACCGAGCGCAAACGGTTGGAGATGCAGCTGCAGCATGTCCAAAAAATGGAGGCAATCGGCACGATCGCGGCCGGCGTGGCCCATAATTTCAGAAACACGCTGACCGAAATTCTTGTTAATAGCCAGCTGATTCAGATGAACTATAAAGATGAATCCGGCCTGCACGACGTGGCCAGCCGTATCAACAGCTCCGTCAGAAGAGGTTCCAGCCTGGTAGATGGTCTGCTGCAGTTTTCCCGCAAACAAATTAAAGAGGAATTTGAATTAATCGATTTGGTAACGGTTATCGAAGAGATTTTTCAGCTCATCCAAAAATCATTTGACCAAAAGATAGAAATTCAAACCGATCTTCCGGGGCAGCTGCCGATCATGGGGGATCCCACCAGCCTTAGGCAGGCCCTGATGAATCTTTGCACCAATGCCCGGGATGCAATGCCGGAGGGTGGCAAGTTGACCATTACAGGTCGGCAGGATGGCAAAAGAACCCTGGTCACGGTCACCGACACCGGCCAGGGCATGGACCGAGAAGCGGTCCAAAAATGTTTTGATCCCTTTTTTACCAGCAAACCAATCGGCAAAGGAACCGGCCTGGGACTTTCCACCACCTACGGAATTATCAAAAGTCATGAGGGGCTGATCACTGTCGATTCCGGACCAAACCGGGGAACGACATTTAAAATTCACTTTCCTGCCGCATTGCCCAAAGAGCAGAGCAAGACAGACGGTACCCCTGTCATCGTGCGCGGCCAGGGACAGTGTGTACTGGTAGTCGATGATGAACCCGAGATCCTTAATGCAATGGATGGATTGCTGAGCTATCTGGGCTATCGGCCGGAATTTGCATCGAGCGGCAAAGAAGGCCTCGAAAAATATAAGCAGTACAGCCCTGGCGCAGTCCTGATGGATATCAATATGCCGGAAATGGATGGTGTCGCCTGCATCGAGGAGATTTTCAACTATGATCCTGCCGCCAATATCGCAATCATCTCCGGCTATGAGGAGGAAGGTATCGACGGCCTGAGTGATGAGGTCAGGAAATTAATTAAAGGTTACCGGGCCAAACCGTTGGGGTTAAGCGATCTAAGTGAATTGTTGGCCGGGATGTTTAAGGAGTGAAATTATGCATTATGAAGGCAATATAATCAGACCCCCCAGCGAGGCCAACAGTATCTTGCTGCAGGTCACTGTGGGGTGTTCACGCAACAAGTGTACTTTCTGCGGCACATACCGGGGCGAGCGTTTTCGCATTAAATCCGAATCGATTATCCTGGAAGATATCGAATTTGCCGCCCGCTACTGCCGGCAGCAGCGGCGTGTCTTTCTGTGTGACGGCGATGCGCTGATCATTCCCCACAAAAGACTGCTGAAAATCCTGCAGACCATTAGAGCGCGGCTGCCGTGGGTCACCCGCGTCGGAACCTATGCCAACGCCAAAAGCCTGGACATGAAAAGTCCGGCGGAACTTCGGGATCTCAAGGACCACGGTCTGGGAATCGCCTATATGGGTCTTGAAACCGGTGATGATGTCACGTTGAAAAAAATTAAAAAAGGCGCCGGCGCGGAGCATATGATCGCAATGGGGAAAAAGGCCAGACAAGCCGGCATCAAGCTCTCCATAACGGTATTATTGGGGATAGCCGGGCGGCAGCGCTCCCAAGTCCATGCCCTTGAGACGGGCCGTGTGCTGTCGGCCATTGATCCCGAATATGTGGGCGCCTTGAGCCTCATGCCCATTCCCGGCACCCCCCTGTTTGAGGATCACCGGGCCGGGGATTTTGAATTGTTAGATCCCCAGGAGATGCTGACGGAATTAAGAACCATGATCGCCAGCACAGATCTGTCAAGGGGCTTGTTTCACGCCAACCACGCGTCGAATTATCTGCCGATTAGAGCTCGCATGCCCAGGGATAAGGCGTCGACCTTAAACTTGATCGACCAGGCCCTGGCCGGAGAGATTGGCCTGAAGCCGGAATACCTGCGGGCGCTCTAATTCTATGCTAAATACAAAAAGAACAACCCGGCTTCCGCGCCTGTCTCACTCCGACCACCGCTGGATCACCGGCCCGCTTTTGATGTTATCCGCGGCTATCGGATTTGCCGTCCTGGACTCTTTGATCAAACTACTGGGGCCGGCCTACCGCGTCTGGGATATAGCCTTTTACCGCTGGGGTATCGGATTTATGCTGCTGCTGATATTTTCCGGTCGGCATGCTGCCGGCCTGTTTAGAACCCCAAACCTGAAATTGATGATCATCAGAAGTCTCACGGGCTGCATTGCTTTTTTTTCACTGATCATTGCGATTCGCAATATCCCGCTTTCCACGGCCATGGTGCTTTTCTTCTCGTTCCCGGCATTTGCCGCGCTATTTTCCCATCTGATATTTGGTGACCGCATCTCCCGGGGGGAAATCTTTTGTGTCGTCATGGCACTGAGCGGCACCGCCGTGCTGCTTGAATTCAGGCTTGAAGGTAATTTAATCGGCTATGTGATGGGGCTGATTTCAGCGCTGTTTGCCGGCCTCACGGTAAATTTAATAAAAAAGCTCAGGGAAAAAAATGGACCGGTGGTCATCTATTTCTATTTCTGCATGCTGGGTGCAATGGTTGCCTTGCCGGGTTATATTGCCGACCCAACCATTCCAGCGGATGGAACGGAATGGTTGATGGCTGCCGGAATCGCCATCTCATCGATCCTGGCCCAAATCCTTATGAACATAGGCTTCAAATATTGCAAAAGCTGGGAAGGCGGCCTGTTTCTGACCGCTGAAATGGTATTCACCGCTTTTTTGGGCATCGTTATCCTTCAGGAATTGATTTCCTGGCGTTTTTGGACCGGCGGCAGTCTGATTTTGATCAGCGCAGTCATGATCAACCTGCTAAAAGCCGCCCCGCACATCGGACGGCTAAGTGCCAAGCTTTGAAGTCACCACAGGCGGTTGGTGATTGCTGCTTGACGACCGATGGAATAATGGAATGGCGGAATAATGGAATTTTAGGGGTATACAATGAGAATAGCTCTGATTTTCTTTTCTGATCAGTGCTGTCCATCTAGATATGGATCACCATCCACTAGCTCAATATTCCAACATTCCAGTATTCCACCTTTCCGCGACCAATTTTTACAACATAGCCAATTATCTCTGAACCGGCTCCGATTAGCAGGTTTTCAATGTTAGCATATATGAGGTCGATTATGAAATATATGGTATCTATATTCTGCTTTGGGATCGCGGCGGTGATCACCTTGACCGCCATTCGGTGTGACAGCTCGGAGAGAGCAGATCTCGCCAAGATTCCTGCGTTGATCAACAGTGTGCGCCTGAGCGGTCCGCTTGATTTTTGCGGTGAAGTCGTTGAGTTGGACAATCCCGAGGTGCGGGAACGGCTCGAGAAAGAACTGCTTTTGGCCCTGTGGGACCGTCCTCAGATCATCCTCTGGATAAAGCGCGCCAATCGCTTTTTCCCAATTATTGAAAAGATGCTGCAAGAGCACAATATGCCGCAGGATTTGAAATATATCGCGGTCATCGAAAGCGCTTTGCGCCCCCATGCCGGATCCAACAAAGGCGCCATCGGTTTCTGGCAGTTTTTGAAAGCAACTGGCCGCAAATATGGACTGGTCATTAATTCCCGCAAAGATGAACGTCGCAATATATTCCGGTCAACGGAAGCAGCGATCAGCTATTATAAAGAATTATATGAACTCTTCGGGTCCTGGACCCTTTCAGCCGCAGCTTACAATATGGGGGAACAGGGCTTGCAGTCCGAAGTTCTAGCCCAAAAGACGGACAATTATTATCGACTTTACCTTCCGCTGGAAACCCAGCGCTACCTAATGAAAGCCGTTTCCGCCAAGATCATATTTTCCGCCCCCCAAGATTATGGCTTCAAATTTTCCGAAGCAGATTTATACCCTCCGCTTGAATATGACCGCATCAATCTGGAGTGCTCTCAGGAAACACCGCTTGCAATCATCGCCGAGGCCGCCGACACCTATTTCAAAATGATCAAGAATATGAATCCTGACATCAGGGGACACTACCTGCCCACGGGCAGCCATACGCTGTTGATTCCCCAGGGTGCCGCCGACGGATTTCACGGGCGCTTTAATTCGCTGGTAGATGAATGGCTGGCCGAAAACCGCGGTCGGGTCTACATCGTCAAACCCGGAGACAATTTGTCCGTCATTGCGGAGCGATTTGACGTGCCCCTGCCGGCCCTGTTAATCTGGAACCGGCTGGCGTTGAACAAACCCATCTATCCCGGAGACCGCCTGCTAATTTATTCGGAAAGAAACAAAGCCCAGAATGAACAATTGAGGGAATGATTATAGTGGAATGTCGAAGTCCGAATGCCGAATAAAGGGATTCTATCAATTTTGTTAAAAAGCAAAAAAAATATGCGTAGCATATAACAATTAATCCGCCGCCAATTGGCTGCAGCAGGCATTTTCAGCATACGAACCGTAATTGACAACCCTGGATATTCTATTTTTAGGGCGGATTAATGCGGATTATTTTGGTAACACAATCTTTCGTTTATCCGGGTCCGTGTGTTGCTTGTAGAAAATTGCGATATGCCCGATCATACCCGCCATCCGGCTGTTCGTCTTATTTTCGATGGTAGCTGCAATTGTCTTTTTTTGTTCCTTTTCCTTGAAATCGATAAATTTGACTTTAATGAGTTCATGCCGCTGAAAGGCTTCATCGGTAGATTTAATCAAGGCACCGGTAACTCCCTTTTGACCAACAAATACAACCGGTTTTAAGGCATGGGCCAGGCCCCGTAGGTATTTCGATTGGATACTGGTAAGTTTTTTCATTATTTCCTCTAGTTTTCGATTCAATAAAAGGTGCATTTAAGGACAATTACGGAATTTAGGCAACTGAAATCTTCAGCTGGCCGAAATTTCAACGTATCCTGATTGTTTGATTACAGCCCAACCCGGTCTAACCCCATCAGGATTGGCGCCCGCCCGCCGTGAATCGGAGTGCCTCCCAATGGTTTAAAAATTTTTGCAGGTGTTGACAATATTGAGTTTACAATATATTGCCCATGACATATGGAGAATTAAGTACTTAGGATAGTTTAACTCATAGCCGCAATTTTGATGCCGCAAACAGGAGAATCAGAAATGACTATTGCAACTTATCCACAAGAAGCTTTAAAATTTCAGATCCAATCCTATAAAAAACCCAAAGACCTTCATGTCCTGAGAAAAACCCATGTCTCATTTTCCGGTTCGCCGCAAAAACACCCTTATGATGCCGATAAGGTGATATTAATCGCAGATCCCTTCAGCACGAATAATCTATATTATGAATTCAACAAAGGTGATATTTCCTACGTGGAAGAGCTTCCCAATCTGGTAAACCTGGATGGCAACGCGATTGCGGTCGTTCGGGTGTGGGTCAAAAAATTGAGTGTGGGCATCCGATGCTCGCCGTTTATCGTAGAGGACACCGCAAAAAGCGCCTAGCCGGATTGTGGCTGAATATATCCGGGTGAACAATGAACGTAGACCAAGCGGATCAACAGTTATGAGGGGAACGAGAGGCTCTGGGAATAACGGCTGCGCCGATTAAGACAACACTGCAGCTGATGTGGAATATCCGCAAGTGCTTGGTTGCGGGATTGTCTAATGATGTTGCAGCAATGAAACATCCTTGCCCGCCGCCATCATCAGTGCCGGCCAAAGCCGAGGTTGAAGCTGACTCAACGATCAGGTCGAGCAGGACACTCTCATCGACCACCGTAACGGACTTCACGACAGTGTCGCCCGAGTCGGACCCGGAGCCGGTCTTGACCGCGTTGCCCTCCAAGGCAGAACCGGAAAAGGTTATAGAATAGGCACCCGGCGCCGGTATCGGCAGGGCATAGCCGCCGGCATTGGAAGTTACGGCGAAATAGGTGCCATGGTCCGGCATTACTGTTATGCCCCCAATTCCTTCCCCCGGATCATAGAAATGATCATCATCTTTATCCGACCAAACGGTTCCGACCAGAAAACGATTATAATGGTTGGCGGAGGAGGGATTCGCCTCACAATAATTGCCGGTGATGATCAACGGTCCGACAGTTGCCGCGGAGTCCGGGGACGGCACGGCCGCAATCCCGACATTGGTATAGTCGCCGTCGATCGACATTATAGCAAGCCGGTGTCCGGGCGGCGACTGCATTCCGGAGCCGCTGCCGCCGTCCGGCCCCCAGTCCACGTTAAAGGCGGCATGGCCGTAGACCGCGTCCAATGAATTAGAAAAGACGTTGCCCCGCGCCCGGCGATAGAAAAAAAGTTCGTCATCGATGCGGCTGAACTGATCCGTATGGTTTTGGCCATCGATGCTGATTAAGTATTCAGAGTGATTTTCAGCTGCCCGGTAAAGGCGCACATCAAACGCCGCGGGCGGTTTGGCGTCATAGCCGGCAAACTCGTTTTGCATCAGATCAAGGTCAACCCCCCAATGCTCTATAGCGCCGGCAATATAACAGTAACCGGCATCTTCGCTCAATCGTCCGCAGTCCGGCAGATATATATGGTAGCGATCGTAAATGTCAGCCAGCCATATCCCTTCGGCTGTCGGGTTTGATCTGGCCCGGTTCATCAGCCACATCATTTGCTGCTCACTGTCATCCGGGTGTCGGTTATCGGAAGTTTTATGGTATTCCCATTCCACAGAGGGCGCCAGCGCACGCCGGCTGGCCGGAAGGCGTGATTCCGCTCCCGGCTCGCGCTCATCCAGGGGTGGATTGAGCTCCGGGAAAAAGCCGGATACGCCATAGGCAACCCCGGGACTGACAAACAGCCCCAGACAAATTATGATGACGGCAGCCTTTCGGGCAATTGTAAGATTGATATGGATTAGAATCTCTATAAGCAAGGATCGCATGTATCCATTATACGCTGAAAATTGTCGCTCGGTATACCAAATTCTTTGAACATTCTAATAAGGAGCTAACCCGTATGTGCAAACTATCTCAAAGTTTAATTGCCGGTCTGCTGATAGCAGTAATTGGATTGACCGCGCCCGGAGCATTGAGGGCTCAGGAATCGGACGACTCGACTTCCGGCCAATCCGCAAAAAAAGATCAGACGCGCGGTGTCGGTGAACTGAGCTTGGATGATCTGAAGGCTAAGCGCTCGATGGTTGAAAACGCCAGGGATTTGGGCGATTCCGTGAAAAGAGCTGAAACTAGACCCCCCGTCCAAAGCAGCGCCGCTGGAAACGGAAGCCCTCGAAGCCGCCCTTTTGGCCGAACAGGATAAAAACCAGGCCGAAATAAAATCTTATGAAGAGCAATTGGTGAATCACGACGCCCTGATCACACTGGTAAATACCGAACGCGATCTGGCAAGCCGGGAATTGATCCGGCAGGAAGAATCGATCAAAAACTGGCGGGACTACGTCCAAAGATCTCGCCAGCTTGAAGCCAAAAAAGAGCGCATGGATGCCGAGCAGTCCAAGGATCTCGCGGTGGACGTGCCCCCCGTCGTGCAGGAGGCGCTGGACATAAATATAAAGTTTGGTCAAAAGCTGGAGGAAATACCGCTCGAAGAACCTGAAATCAAAATATCCCAAATCGACGAGCAGAATCGAACGCTGCTGAGAACCGTCATGCTATTTGCTGCCCTGCTCGGTTTGTGGGCGATCTGGGCTCAGATATTGCCGGCCCTGAATATCCTTCAAAAGGTTCAGCTCTGGACCTATCAGATGGATGTGGACGGGGTAACCAAAACCCTGCCCGTCACCCTGGGCAATCTGATGGCCGGAATCGTGGTGGCGGCCCTCACTTTCGTATCGGCCCGCAATATTCCAGGAGTTCTGGAAATCACCCTTCTCAATCGTCTGCCAATGGACGCCGGCGCCCGCCACGCGTTGACCACCATTTGCCGCTACGCCATCAGTGCGGTTGGAATCATCGTGGCGTTTAATGCGATCGGCGTCAACTGGTCGCGCCTGCAGTGGCTAGTGGCAGCCCTCAGTGTGGGGTTGGGTTTTGGTCTGCAGGAAATCGTCGCCAATTTCGTGTCCGGTCTCATCATTCTATTTGAACGACCTTACCGGGTGGGGGATATCGTGACCATCGGCCAGGTATCCGGCCGGGTATCCCGCATCCGCATCCGGGCCACCACCATCGTTGACTGGGATCGGCGTGAATTGATCGTCCCCAATAAAGATTTTATCACCGGGCAATTGATCAACTGGTCCCTGTCCGACAATATCATACGGCTGATCGTACCGGTAGGAATCGCCTATGGCTCCGATACGGCCCTGGCCGACAAACTGCTGCGCCAGGTGGCGGCGGATCACCCGCAGGTATTGGACGAGCCGAGCGCATCGGCCTATTTTTTAGGGTTTGGCGACAACAGCCTGAATTTTGAGCTGCGTGTTTTCACCGAAGATCCCCTGAACCGGATTCAGGTTATCTCGGATCTGCATCGAGCCATCGACGATGCCTTCCGGAAAGCGAATATTGAAATCTCATTTCCCCAGCGTGATGTACATCTGGATCAGGTGGGTCCGCTGGAAGTGCGCGTCTTGCAGGAGCAGGAAACGAGAATCAAGAGAGGTGAAATTCCTTCAACCCCTGAACCTATAATCCCCTGAACTCTTAATTTTATTCATACCCAAGATTCGTGCGGTTAAGGACGTATCGAAGCTTTCGACCGTATGTTCAAACTAAATGACACGGTCTGAAATCATGCCAATCCCGCATCTTCGAACAATTTTTTGATGCCGGGTTTATTGGCAAACATCTCCTCGCGTGACAGCCCGTCCAGTTCGTGGGGGAATACCAGCCACTGGTCGGTTTCATGGATAAAGTAGTCCGGTGCGATGTCGGTTACATTTTTATTGGGTTTATACCAGGTGGTGGCGATTCGGATATCATTGGGCAGGTTGCGGCGCATTTTCCTTTTCAGGGCCCTCACAATGGCCTTTAAGCTGTTGCCGCTGTCAAAAACATCGTCCACAATCAACAGTCCGTCTTGCCAGTTGGCCTGCTTGGTGACATATTCCAGACCATGCACGCGGACCCTTTTTTTTTGTTTGTCGATACCGTAATAAGAGGATGTCCGAATGGCGATGTGGTCGGTCTTAACGCCTAAATTATCCAGGATTTCCTGGACCGCAATCCCTACCGGCGTGCCGCCCCGCCAAACCCCGATGATAAAGCTCGGATGGAATCCGCTTTTGAAAATTCGGATGCCGAGTTCGAAGGAATCGCTCAACAGCTGTTGGGCGGTTATGTAGATTTTTTCTTCCATAAATTCCTGCCTATATATCAATTACAAACTGACCGTCAGTAAAAATCCGGGCCCAGAGGACCCGGCTTTGGCTCACCCCAGAGGGGGATCTGAATACTTACGCTTACTTGAAGTGTTCAGGTGTCAGGTGTCAGGTGTCAGAAACAGACCTAAACCCGTTGGGTCCGAGTCGTTCATGAAATGATTTTGCTGACGCGAGCGTTGAGCCTTCTGCTTCACGCCAATCAGCACTCAGGATTTGCTTTTGCTGACACCTGACACCTGACACCTGAAACCTGATTCCGAATTATCCCACGGCAGAGCCAAGTATCTCTGACCTGGCCCAGAGGACCAGGTTTTCCGCGGCAAAATAAAGTTACCGATTATTTCTAGTTATGACAACCATTGTCCTAATTTTTGATATAAGGAGTTCTCAAGCCTTTGATCATGGGAAAATGCTTCGTATTCAATGTCTTGAGTTCCGCCTCACGAATGACGGATGTTGCCGCGATAATCGCATCTGCCAGGCCAACGCCATGCGATTTATGATACTGTTGCTTGAATAATCCTCCTGTTTCAGCTATTTCCTGTGAAATCGGAATAACGATGAAAAGAGAGATTAAGTCGGCCAGATGTCTGCGTTCATCATCCCTGACGCCTGCGTACAATTCTGCAACGGTCATGGCCGAAATTAGGATTTCTTCCGAATGAATCTTCAGATATTTTACGGCTTTTGGAAAACCACGAAGAAAGTCTACCAGGATATCTGTATCAATTAACAGTTTGCGGGTCATGATTTGCTGCTCCTGTCCCACTCCTTGCGAAGCTCATTAAAGTCGGGCAGATCATCTCTGTCCCGCCATAATCCGGCGACATCACTGAGCACCTGCTGACGACTGGATTGATGGCGTTTGACTAAATACTCATCAACGGCTTCTCGGATCAATTCGCTCTGTTTCTTCCCGGTTCTGTATGCAAGCGCCTTTAGCGCATCCATTTCTTCAGAAGTCAAATATATCTGCGTTCGTATCATTTGCCATCTCCTGTTTGGACATCGAGCAATGTATACATCAGCCTAATACATCTATACTATTTTGTCAAATTGCGGCATCTCCAAGTTTGAAAGTTCGGGTATAATATCAATCTCCGGTAACGATAACGACTTTGCCGGTGTTTTTTCGCGCTTCGATATAGGCATGGGCTTCCCCGGCTTGCTCGAATTCAAAAGTTCGATCGACGTAGGGCCGCACCCAGCCTTCCGCAACCCCTTGGAGAATGTGCTGCATCCAGCCGCTGATTTTATCTCTTTCGTGCCACATGTGGCCAAGATTTACGCCGAATACGCCTTTATTGGCATTCATCAATCCCAGGGGGTTGTACCAGGGCATCTGTGAAATCAGCTTGCCAAACTGCAAAAAGCGTCCCATGGCCGATTCGGTAACCGCCGAAACTCCGAAAAACCCCAACCGTCCGGTCGCTCGCAGGACTTTATAGTTCTTTTTCCAGTTCTTCCCGCCGATCGGATCGATGATCAATTCCACACCTTGGCCGCCGGTGAGATTCATAATGGTGGCAAGGAAATCCTGATTGCGATAATCGATGGGATGCTTCAATCCCCGCTCTATCAAAAAGTCATGCTTTCCTGCGCTGGAAGTCCCATAGGTCGTGGCTTCGAGATGCAAAGCAATATCCAATGCGGCCAATCCCACACCGCCGCCGGCATTGTGAATGAGCACCGCTTCTCCTTTTTTCAGCCCCCCCATAACATGTATGAGTTGATAGGCTGTCAGGTAGTTCAACGGGATGGCGGCGGCCCTTGCAAAATCCAGCGCTTCCGGGATGGCAAAAATGTTAGTTGCCGGTACACAGACTTTATCTGAATAGCCGTTGAACCGGGTCAGGGCCAGTACCGATTGGCCGACCAGCGCCGAGTCGACATCCCCGCCGACGCTTTCTACAATACCGGATACTTCATAGCCAACGACACAAGGTGGCTTGGGTGCATCGGGGTACAGGCCTTTTCGCGCCAGAATATCGGCGAAGTTAACGCCGATCGCTTTAACTTTGATGAGAACATCTCCGGCAGAGGGTTTCGGATCCTGTCTTTCTTGTACTTTCAATACATCCACCGCACCGTATTTGGTAATTACGATTTGTTGCATGAAGTCTCCTTCACTTTATTGATTTGCCTTCCGGGGAATTGAAAATGGGTCGGGAGGTCGACTACCGGCCGATTGAAGCTGACATTTTGACAACAATCTTCAAAATAATAACCATATCAGTGAAAGCAAGCCGACGACAGGTTAGTTGAATTCGGATTCGCGGATCTTCAGGCTACAAGAAAAATCGATTCGGCAACACTGGATATTTCGTGAAGGCCACGGCCGCATCCCTGCCGTGGATCTCTCGGGCGGCGGCCACAGCCCTTTCAACATTCGGAAAAGGCTGCATGCCCAAACGCTCGATCATCTCCGGGTTCTCGGCCCCGGCGATGAATACCCGGCCGGCGTAGTTGAGCCGGCGCAGCGGGAACGACGCGAAAATGGGCAGGGCCGGGTGGTGCGAGTGGCGAAATCGATAGTTGTGGATAAACTCAGGGTGGTTGGCGTATTCGTCGGCGTACCGGTCGAGGATTTCATAGGGATCGCGGCAAACGGGCAGCACCTCGTCGAACAATTTCTTATAGGGTGCGAATTTGGGCAGGTCCCAATCCTCTTTGGCCGGGGTGGACAGGATCACGGTGCAGCCCGGGTTACCCGTGCCTTCGATGACGCCGCCCAGATAGCCCAGGCCGTTGGAGATGATGGACAAAAAGGGGTTGGTGCACGAAAAGGCGGCATAGGGGCTGCCCTCGGGAACCCCGTAGAGCACGATGTCCGCCTTTTCGTGCACTAGGTCCCGGCGCCGGGTGAACCGCCGGCGCATCTCGGCCAAGGCGGCTTGGCGGGTCGCGGGGATGGAGCCGGCCCAGAACCTGGCCACCTGGAAGAAGTTTTTTTGCAGGGTCTCGATTTTAAAGAACCGTTCCCGGCCCAGCTTTGCTTCCACCAGGGCCCCCATCTCGTCAAGAATGTCGTGCATGGTGTTCTGTTCGGTGGACATGGACATGATGTCCGGGTGATGGTGCTGGCGGATGGAGCGGTAGGTGGAAAGACCCACGCAGATGGATTTCCAGCCTCCGTTGAAGGCTCTTTGCAGCAGGGTGTTGACATAGATCACCAGGTCGGCGTCGGTGACCCGACGCGAAAGTTCCACATCATGGCCGGACGCGGTGCGGCCCAGGGAGACAATATTGTCTTTGTCTTCCGCGTCGTGGCAATGGACCTGATAGCCGAACTCCTTGACCAGGTCGTCGCCGATGAGCTGCCCGATTTCCCGGCGGGTGAACTTGCGGTGCAAGGAGTTGGCGCACACCAGATCGATATCCTTTTTCTTCACCCCGGCAGTATACAACGTCTCCAGTGATAATCCGATGGCCTGCCGCCACACCTGGTTTTCGATCTGGGGTACGGTGGGGTCATCGAAGGCGATGGTCACCTTCATACCGGGCCGGGCCATCTCATGCAGGGGAGGTGCTCCGATGGGGTTGCCCATGGTCTCCTGCAGGGACTGGCGGATGTCGCTGATGGCCGCCACTTTTTCCGCGCCGGATTCCGGGGCAGCAATCAGCACCGGCTCCGGCAGCTGCACCGGGATCAGCTTATCGCCGTATACTATATCTATTTCCCGCATCAGGCACCTCCGTTCGGTTCGAGTTTCGATAGGCTATTAAAAGGTAAAACTCCATACACAAAAATTTCTAATGAACGCAAATTCAGGCGAGAAGGAGGATTCGATTCTGCAATAGAGAAGCCGCTTCAATTCATTCGGATTGGAGCATCATAGATAGCTGATAAATTTATCTCAAGATTTTTTTTCGATTTTGAGGTATAAGTTAATCGTATTTGACCTTATTTCGAAGTAATCGCACGGATTCGAGGAGGACCGACTATGTGGAAGCGCGCGGTTTGCACCAAAGATTGTCCCGACACCTGCGGCCTGTTGGCCGAGGTCCAGGACGGACGGGTCGTAACTGTCAAAGGTGACTCGGACCACCCCTTCACCGACGGCTTTATCTGCCGTAAAGCCCGCCATTTTCCCGAACACGTCCACTCGCCCAAACGCATCACCACACCCCTCAAAAGGACCGGCCCCAAGGGTGCCGGCCAATTCAAGCCCATTGGTTGGGACGAGGCCCTGGATGAAGTGGCTGCCCGAATGAAGTCCGTCTCCGCCAAATTCGGTCCCGAAGCCATTCTGCCTTACTCCTATGCCGGACACATGGGCCTGGTCCATCGCAATGCCGGCCACGCCTTTTTCAACCGCATGGGGGCCAGCTGTCTGAACTACACCATCTGCAGTGCCGCGGCCTCGGCCGGATTCGAAGCCAGCCTGGGCAGCGGGGCCAGCACCGAAATCCAATCGGCTTCACAATCGGACTATATCATTATCTGGGGCAGCAACACCCTGACGACCAATATCCATGCGTGGCCCCATTTCAACAAGGCGCGCAAAGCCGGTGCGACCCTGCTCGTCATCGATCCCTACCGCAATCTGACGGCCCGACGGGCCGATATACACCTGATGATCAAACCGGGCACCGATGCCGCCCTGGCCCTGGCCATGATCCAGGTACTGATTGAGCGGGACATGATCGATCGCGATTTCGTCGATCATCAAACCTTGGGTTTTGAGGAACTAAAAGAAAGGGCTTCGCAATACACTCCGGCCCGGGCGGCCGCCATCTGCGGTTTGACCGAGGAAGTGATCATCCGCCTGGCCGAAGGCTATGGAAAGGCCCGGGCACCTTACATCCGCACCGGATGGGGACCGGCGCGCCAGCTCAAAGGGGGCATGGCCATGCGCACCATCGCCCTGCTGCCCGCCCTGGTCGGCGCTTTTGACAAGCCCGGCGGCGGGATCACCCGCATGTTGGGCGGTGCGCCCTCGGACCTGACACGATTGACGCGACCGGATTTGCGTCCGCCCGATACGCGGACCGTCAACATGGTTGAACTGGGCAACGCCCTGACCCGGCTGGAGGATCCGCCGGTTAAACTGCTCTATGTCTATCAGTCCAACCCGGCCGTGGTGGCGCCGCAGTCCCGGGCGGTATTGGAGGGGTTGGCCCGTGAAGACCTGTTTGTAGTTGTCCAGGAAATGTTTCCAACCGACACCACCCGCTACGCCGACATCGTTTTGCCGGGAGCCAGTTTTATGGAGGTCACCGACCTTTACCGGTCCTACGGCCACAATTACATCCAATTGGCCCGGCCGATCATTGCGCCGGTGGGACAGAGCCGCCCCACCCTGGCCATCTTTCAGGATCTGGCGGTACGCATGGGATTTAGGGACGACGTCTTTTCCCTTGATGAGATGGACTTCATCGAAGGTTTTTTACAGGAGGAATCTCCCTACCTGGAGGGGATCGATCTTGAGACGCTGAAGTCCGGTCGGGCGGCGAGGCTCAAAATAAAGCCAAACCCTTATGCCGAGGGCTTCGCCACGCAGTCAGGCAAGGTGGAATTCTACTCCCGGGCGATGGCCGATCAGGGACTCGACCCGCTTCCGGACGGGCAGCCCTTAAGGGACCCCGACGGCGGAAACGGCTACAGCCTGGAATTCATCACCCCTCCCCATCACCTTTTCCTCAACTCGGCCTTCAACGAGATCGACAGCCTGAGGGCAATAGCTGGTCCGGCCCGGGTGATGATCCACCCGGCAACCGCTCACCCCCGTGGCATAGCCGATGGTGATCCGGTCAGGGTGTTCAATCGCCGCGGCGAGTGCCGCTTTCTGGCCCAGGTGACCAATGACACCCAGCCAGGGCTTTTAGTGGCCGAGGGTCTCCATTGGCCCCGCCTTTCGTCCGGCGGCGGCGCTAACCAACTAACCAGTCAACGCCTCACCGACATGGGTGAAACCTGCGCCTTCCACTGCAGCCTGGTTGATGTTCAGCCGCTTAATTCCGATGAATTATAGTGAATAAATCCTAACGTTGCGAAAGTTCCAAATAGTAGGGTGGGCTGTGCCCACCAAATATCACTGATATTAACTGTTATTAAAAGATATAAAAACATCTTCAAACCGGCAAATACAGCGCTTTCTGCTGATTAACTACCGTTTGAATAAACATATTTTTTCTAAAAAATCAAAAGCGTTGTTAAATGGTAAAAAATCCAATAAGCATCCTGACTGGGAGGATTTCGATACGGTCGTTGAAAGGCTAAATTCACCGGAATTGGTTGACTATTACGAACAAAGTCAATTTCAGTGGGTTGACTGGAGGACACTACCGACCTGGCCGGTATCGACCCGCTATGTTTTTAAAAACGGTAAAGGTGATTGCACCGTTATCGCTGATTTTACCGCCTTATGTTTGAGCAAGGCAGGCTATAAAGCATATGAATATAAAGTCGCACCAACGCGCCCGGTTGATGCACATCACTCAATTTGCGTCTTTTACGCGGATAACACGAAATATGTCATGGACAATGGAAGACCTTTAAAAAGGGGCATTCTTCCATACAACGAATACTAAAGTAAGGGTGCAGGGAATGGACTAAAGCGAACGCACGGTAAATGAGTATTTATGCTAACTTTATCACTTTCGCTTTGAATTTCTCTGGGCTCAAACCAATAAAGAACAGTACGAGTGTGGGCATGGTCTCCGGGAGAATCGATTTTTTTCCTTGAAAAACCCATTTTTATCTCCTCTCTGGATTTTGTAAAAGATAAGAACACCTACATATCCAGGTATGGCTCCGACACGTCATATTGCTCACATAGGTCGTCGTAATACAAGGGGTCCTCAATGCACTTGGTGTAATCCATCGTCAATTCGTCACCAACTTTCATGTCTTGTATCGCAATCAGGGCGAAACGATCATTCAGGAGTGCATCTTCCACATCCTTCATAGATCGTGCTGAAGTGTTATATGGAATTTCAATATCTCCGGAGGTATTGTTCATCGCTGTATTCGGTTGGCGCGAGTGATTGATCAGGACACCATCATCTAATATCCTGATGACGTAGCCAGGAAACTCGGGAAGGCCGAACATATGCGTCAACTCGTAGACCACTTCACTGCGCGACAATTGAGCCACGAACTCCTTGAGCGAGCGTTCCTCGTACACTGCATATTGTCCGCGCACGTGACGCCATAAAATCGTTCCTTTGCATATCGGTGCCCTGGCAAATACACCCAGACCCTTACCGGATGTGGCGCGAACGGCGTAAGGGACGCAAAATCCAGTATCCTCGTTTCTGGGCATATTGCACCTTTGCTGGTTAGTTTGAATTATGGAATATCGCCGATCGGCCTGCGGAGGACTGGAATTTTGGAATATCGAAGATCCGCCTGCGGAGGACTGGGTTTAGCGGAATGGGATTTGATTTTTTAGATGACATGGATCAAAAGATAAAATCAGATCATCATCCGCTTTTGATACCCAGCATTCCAATCCTGCTCCGGCGGATCGGTGATGTTCCATTATTCCAGTATACCATCGGGGCGGGGCTAGAGCATCTCCCTCCGGGGCGGACCAAAACCGGCATATCTTTGGGGCCGGACATTTACTCCACGATCACCTGGGCTGCAATCTCAGTGGATCGTCGGGGCGTCGTCATCTTCATCATCGTCCCAGATTTCATCGTCATCATCGTCTAAAAATTCGTCATCATAATCGTCCAAGAACATGCCGGTCATTGTCAGCGCTTCGTAGACGGTTTCGGAGATGTCTTCATCGTCGGAATCCATCAGGGGGCCAAGAATAATGGATGCTTCCTGGGGTCGGATTGAGGCCGCCGCCTCAATGGCGGCCAGCAGCAGGTCTCGATCGGTTTCCTCGGAGGTAACAAAAGCGGCGATCCGGGGCCACGCGGCATCGATTGCCCAGTTGCCGGCTCCGCAGACGGCTTCATAGACGATTTCCGGCTTCTCGTCTGACAGCGACTCGAGGATTTGTTCGTCAAATCCGCGAATAAATTGCATGCAAAAAACGGCGGTCAGCTTCCAGTCCTCATCGTCGCGGGTGTATGCGTCCCGCACGGCATCCCGGTGCCAGTTCATGGGCGCACGCACCGAGGCCTCCAGAATCCGCCGAAGCACGATCTTCGGGGTACGGTTTACCATGAACACCTCGCGAAAGGTATCCTGTATTTTTGAGAACATGGCCTCTGTAATCGGCACATCATCCGGATCTTCGAAACCATCGATGTATCCATACTCAAGGGCCGGTCCAAGCGCAATGGCCGCCCGACTGCGCAAATCATCCGGTTCTTTGTCGCTGCTGACTGTCGACAGCAGGGCATCGGCCATCACGTCGTTGACGACGGTCGCATCGCCAGCCATCCCGGCAGCCAGAAGACGCTCGGAATCGGAGGCGGTCTCGTCATGCAGGACCTCGAGAATGATCTTGTCGGCGTCCGCGGGCCATTCCCAGGGCGGCATGTTGCTTAAGGCAGCTAATTTCAACTTCATCTTTGTTCCTCCCCCGTTAATTGTTTTCTATCATCCCGGAGCTTGAACCCCAACCATTGTTGCGGCCGCAAAAAGGCGCAAAATGCGCAAAATTAGACTATACACCAGAATCGGCAATTCACACCAAATCTCACCAGGGAGGGCCAACTTTACATCGATCCATCCTTCCCTGGCAAATATTCACGATACAGATCAACGTATCGTAGGGTGGGCTTTGCCCACCAAATAGCGCTGTTTTCATCTGTTAAAGGTAGGCAAAGCCCACCCTACACAGCAATACAGTGGGATATTTTTTGAGCTAAAACCTTAACTGCCTTTGAGTATCATAGCAACGCAAAATATGTCAAATCCTGAAAATCTTGGGTCAGGGAGTAAAAGTCCTGTTGAAATTTCCTGCTGACCTGGGTTATGTGATGGATGATTTTCGGTGGGTGCGGAATTTCCCGGTTAATGGCCATTCTTGTTGTCCAAGCGAGAATTCCGGGTGATCAACGGGCACACCGGGACTGGCTTTTCACCGCATACCGCGAGATCTGGCGATTTATGAAGAATCATTCCTCCGTATAAAATGTTCTGGTTTTCAACGTATCAGAAAAGCAGATCTACCAACAATCCTGCAAACAAAGGAGAAAACAATGGCTCTAATTCAAACCGTCGAACCCGATAAAGCCGAAGGCCAGGTAAAAGAGATCTATGATTTCATGCAAAAAAACGCCGGCGTAATCCCCGCCCCGCTGCAATTGGCCAGCGCCAGCCCCAAAATGCTGGATACGGTCTGGCAGTCGATTCAGTATTATTCCCAGCGCCCAAATTTGGGGTTTGGGCTGCTTTCCAGCATCCGCTACCTGGTGGCCCAGGAATACAATTACACTTTTTGTACCGGTTTCAACAAGAACTTGCTGAAGATGCAGGGGCTGTCGGACGAGGATATCGAAAAGATGGAGAACGATCCCCTCCAAACGCCGCTGGACGACAAAGACCGCGCCATGGTGGCCTTTGTAATGAAAGCCGTCAAATCACCCGAAGGGGTTGAACAACAGGATGTAGATGAGCTGCACGAGCAGGGCTGGGCGGACAGCGATATCCTGGATGCCCTGGCCCACGGCACCAACATGATCGCCTCCAGCATCCTGATGAAGACCTTTAAAATGGATCAGGCGTGCTGAAAAAGAAAAGAATCCGAGCTCAGAGACCCGGCTTTGATTTCGCCCCAGAGAGGTAGAGTTCAACTTGAAGCCCGGGTGGAATGATGGAAAAATGGAAGAGTGGAATATTGGGGATTACATACGATTGATGATCAGATTTACAAATCTGATCCGTACCATACCTCTATAAACAAATCCCATTCCAATCAACCCATTATTCCAACACTCCAGTATTCCATCATTCCGCTGCTCAGGATCACAGGGCATCCAGTTATCTTGGACCGGGCCCAGAGCGCCAGGCATTCAAATTTAGAATTAAATCAGACATGCTCGATGGCGGTGTGATTCGAGATTTCAGAGTTGGTCGTGCACAGATCCTGGACACCAAGCTTATGCACATCATTGTTGCCGGTCAGACGGGCAAAATCTTTGAGCTCTTCGGTGGAAACCCGCAGATAATTTTCCAGTTGGCCGGCGGCCTGGTCGATGTCCAGGCGACGGCACAACTCGGGATTTTGCTCATAAAATCGATCTCCCTTAGAAATCCAGGTTGGCCGGTTCGTAGTACTCTCGGGCGTGCTTGCAGGACGGGCATTTGGGCGGCGGCTCGTTGCCTTCGACGATATAGCCGCATACACTGCATTTCCATTTGATGGGTGCTTCTCTTTTGAAGACAGTGCCGGCTTCGACCATCTCGAGCAGTTTTTTATAGCGCGCCCGGTGATGGGCCTCGATCTTGGCTACCTGTTTGAAGGCGATGGCGGCAGCCTGTTCACCCTCTTCTTCAGCATCTTTGGCAAATTCCGGATACATGTTTTCGACTTCATAGTCTTCACCGCCAAAAGCCTCTTTCAAGTTGGCGGCCGTGTCTCCGATGCCGTTCAGCAATTTAAGATGATCCTTGGCATGCCGTTTTTCATTGTCGGCCGTTTCTTCAAAAATTTTGGCGATGTAGTGATAGCCTTCGGCCCGGGCGACTTCGGCGAAAAAGGTGTATTTGTTCCTGGCCTGGGATTCTCCTGCGAATGCTGCTTTGAGATTGTCGGTGGTCTTGCTCATGAAATTTCTCCTTTCCTTTTAAGGATTAGTATATTCGGCAGTCTGGAGAAAAATGTCCAGCTGCATTTGGCTTAGGTTAAGTTTCCCGTTGGCCCGGCGCATGAGACTTAATCGCAATGTCTATAAATAGGAATCGTTATTATTTGTCAAGCAAATTTTAATATCTACGACAACTAGATAATTGACCAATTTGGTAGGAATTAGAAAAGTATATTCAGGAGTTAATAAGGTCGTTTTGCAAGCAAGAAGGCTTGAAAATCCGGTGCTTTTGCTGATATGAATAGATAAAATTTTAAAGTGGATGTCGGCTCAACTCCAGCCTTTGAACTTTGACCCCTGCTTGCCCTGCGACTTGTCCTGTCGTAGCTCGAAGAGCGAAGCGGGAAGCCCGAAGGGCGAAGAAGGGAACCTTGCGTGTGGGGTCGTAGCCCGCGGGGCGAAGCCCCAAACCCTAAATCCTTGTATAAGACTAAATTGTTTTTAGACAGGATAACAGGATTAACGGGATCGTTATTTGCTTAGTAGGCCACTATCCTGTTGATCCAGTTGATCCTGTCAAAAATTAAATGGACAGAATACACTATTCGATGTTCGATGTTGGACGTTCGATGCTTAAAGTCCGCCGGAGGAAGGTTCTACGTTCATTCGTTTCTTTTTCGATTTGACCGGCCATTTGTTTGGTCGGCGGCAGCGCTGAGCCCCGACCTTGAACCCTGAACCTTGAACCCTGAACCCTGAACCTTGACCCCTGACCCCTGAACCCTAAACCTTAAACCTTGAACCCTAAATAAAGGCTCCCTTTTATGTCTAACATATCGCTTGCCCCTAGCCTGGCGCATGTAGCCCCGTCTCAAATCCGTGCAATAGCCGATGTGGCATTTCCCATGGAAGGCGTTCTCAAGCTCCATTTCGGCGAATCCAACCTCCAAACCCCGCAATATTTAAAAGATGCCGCCTACCAGGCGATGAATGAAGGCTACACCTTTTATTCGGAAAATGCCGGACTGCCCACGCTCAGAAAGGCCATTGCCGCTAAATATGCCGAGCTTCATCAAATCGACCTGAATCCGGCCGATGAAATTCTCATAACGGCCTCCGGGGTACAGGCACTGAATGTATCCATTCGCTGCGTGATCGATCCGGGTGACGAGGCCCTGGTGCTGACCCCCAACTGGCCCAACGGATCGGCCATCGTCAGCCTCTTCGGAGGATCGCCCCGGGAATTGCCGTTGTCATGGAACGGCGAACGCTATGAAATTGACTTTGCCGCCCTTGAAAATGCCCTTACACCTGACACCAGGCTGCTGATTTACGCCTCGCCGTCCAACCCGTTGGGGTGGGTTGCGAATGCGAAGGAACAGCAGGCCCTGCTCGATTTTTGCCGTTGCCACGAATTGTGGCTGCTGGCCGATGAAGTCTATGAGCGCATTTATTACGGTGGAGAGGTGGCACCGTCGATTTTGCGGCTGTGCACGCGGGACGATGCGGTGATCGTCGTGCAATCTTTTTCGAAAAGCTACTGTATGACCGGCTGGCGCCTGGGATGGGTTGTCGCCCGCCGCGACCTTGTCAAAAAGGCCGCCCAACTCAACGAATTCATTGTTTCCCATGCCCCATCCATGATCCAGCGGGCGGGTGAAAAGGCTCTGCAGCAGGGTGAAGAAGATATTTCAACGATGGTGAAATCCCTGCGTGGGAAGGTAGATATTTGCTTCAAAGCACTTCATTCAATGCACGATGTATCGGTTGCCCGGCCGGAAGGGGCATTTTATTTATTTGCGCAGATCGCGGGGGTGGATGATTCTTTTTCGTTCGCCTTGAAGTTGCTCGAAGAAACCAGGGTGGCCGTGGCCCCAGGCGTCGCCTTCGGCAATGGCGGCGAAGGGGCGGTGCGCATCTGCTGTGCGGCGGATATGTCGATCCTGGAAGAGGCCATGAAAAGAATCGGCACTTTTTTGGCAAAAAGCTAAAAAATAATTTTGCCACGAATTGACACGAATGATCACGAATTATTAAAAAGTCAAAAACAGATGCAGGGATAAAAATTAACATTCGTGAAAATTCGTGTTAATTCGTGGCTGAAAATCTATTGTTATGGAGCCATAATTTGAAAAGCTTATCCAGAGAAAAGCCTGCAGCAAAATCCGGCAGCCTGCCTCGCAAGGGCATTTTTCTCCTGATATCGCTCAGCCTGTTCTGGGGCCTGGCCTGGCCGGCCATGAAAATTTCAGTCAGTGAGATTCCGCCCTGGACTTTCCGGAGCTATTGCATCGTGCTGAGCGGAATCGGATTATTGATCCTGGCCAAAATCAACGGCTTCAAACTGAAGCTGCCGCTGCACAAGCTTAAGCCCCTTTTCGTAGTAGCTTTATTCAGCATCACCGGATGGCACTTGTTCTCGGCGCATGGCTTGCTGCGCATGAATGCCGGCCGGGCGGCGATCATTGCTTTTACCATGCCGTTATGGGCCAATATACTCAGTGCGTTTATTCTTAACGAACGGATCACGACAACCCGGCTTATATCTCTGGGTATGGGACTCGTCGGACTGGCGCTGTTAATCTGGCCCGAGTTGGAAGCGGTGGGCGGCGCGCCCCTGGGTGCGGCTTTTATGCTTGGGGCTGCGATATCCTGGGCCACGGGCACCGTTCTGATCAAACGCACCGACTGGGATACGCCCACCACCGTTTTAACCGGCTGGCAGCTCTTACTGGGCGGCATTCCGGTGGTCATGGGTGCGCTTTTTTTTGAGCCCTCCGGTGTCTCTGTTAATGTATCCGCGCGCGCAATATTTGCCCTGACGTATATCATTATGTTTCCGATGATCTACTGCCACTGGGCCTATTTCACATTGGTCCGCATATTTCCGGCCGGCATCGCCGCCATCAGCACCCTGGCCATTCCGGTTGTGGGGGTGTTCAGCAGCGCCCTGATTTTAAACGAGCCGGTCGGCATTAGGGAAGTCGCGGCCCTGGTTCTCGTCGTTTCCGCGCTGGCAATCTCACTGTTTTCTGGACGGCAAGGGTAATTGCATAAAACTCTCCAATGATGAAACCGCAACGATCGTAATGGGGAAGATTGTTGCACTCCCCTAATCCACCATCATCATCAGCAGCCAAAATGCGCCAAAAACCTCTACCGGCTCGAAATTACAATGACCAAATCGAATTACAGGCAATGAGAGAAATTGTCGGCGATTCCCCTGAAACAGGGCTTTAAACTTATAGAACAACTCGTGCCGATAGGGGACGACATCATCCTTAAGCGTGTGAAGACCTACCATGGGTTGCTGCAAGTCTCCGGTGGTATTGTAGAACTTGCGCACGTATTTCCTGCCTTGACGGGTGGATCTGACTCTCTCAACGCCGGCATTCAGCGCCCGATCGTCATTCGAGCCGCGATACCAGCGCCATTTGTTCCCAAAAGGCCTGCCGCCGGAGGTCTTGACAAGATCTCTAACCCCGACAACGCTGAATTTCAGAATATTGACGGCCGAGTCGCCCAATAATCCCGGCAGCGCCGCGGCACCGGTCACTTTGAAAACCTGCTTGGCCAAATACGGTCGCTCACCAACAGCGGTTTGAATGGCCTCTTTGATGTCATTCCATTCGTCGAGGCTGGTATAGGTTAGATCGTAGATCCCTCTACGGGGAATTATCCCGGGAAAAAAATAGTCAAACACGACCCGAAAGTCTCCCAGGTAGCCAATTTGATAGGGCATTCCCCCCACCGGACCGCACAATGTCAGAGCGCCGTCATAGGTATTGTAATATTTTTCGATGAGCATTGAAGCCACCCCGGCACCTTCGGAAGCGCCTGTAACGAGAACCTTCGGGGTTAATCCCTCCGGAATCGGTTCTTTAATAAAAGCCACCAGGTCATTAATATTGTCACCACATTGTTCAATGGCATAACCGTTTTTGCTGCAGCTCGTGGTTGCGAAAATCATCCCATTTTGCAGTAAAATTTCCACCACCGGCAAAAAAGCAGCCAGTTCCTCCCAGGGCAGCGACAGAGGCTCCTGGGGATTGACATAGCCATGGGCGTAGACCACAATGCCGCCATTAAAATTTTCAGCCGGAACCGGTTTACAAATTAGTGTTCGAACGGGTATCCAGAACTCTTTGATATTGCTGATTAATATCGCATAAAAGGAAAACGAAGATTTTCCAGTTTAATGCATTTTTTACTTGCATTAAAAACTCGTAAACGGTAGTTA
>Ga0209678_1000050_pt1 | contig 48998 bp, 44 predicted proteins | sample WorMetilvaeELBA1_FD_187404 | JGI IMG/M metagenome (GOLD analysis project Ga0209678, IMG submission 187404) | Marine gutless worms symbiont microbial communities from Max Planck institute for Marine Microbiology, Germany - Olavius ilvae ELBA.1... ...
CGCCGCCATAGCCCGCATCATCGACCGCTTCCCGCCAACCCAATGCGCCGCCTTCTTCGCAAACGCCGGCTACGCTTCCGCCTAATGCGATCCCGCTCTAGCGTCGACCAGCTGGCCGTCGGCCATCGCGGCGCACGCCGTGCCGTCCTCCGCCAGCAGCGTCAGCCCGGCGCGCATGCCGACGGCGATCCGGCCGAGCTCGCGCTCAATCCCCAGCACGTGCGCCGGGTAGGTCGAGGCCATGCGCAGCGCCTCGGCCTGGTCGACGCCGGCGAACGCCTGGATGTTGCGCACGGCCTCGTCGAGGCGCAGGTGGGCGCCGGCCAGCCCGCCGGCGTCGTCGGTCAGTCGGCCGCCGTCGAGCGCGATCCAGCGGCCGTCGAGCTCGAAGCCGTCGAGGTCCGTGCCCAGCGTCGGCATGGCGTCGGTGATCAGCAGCGCCTTGCCGCGCGGCTTGGCGCGCACGGCGGTCTTCAGCACGTCCGGGTGCACGTGGTGGCCGTCGGCGATCATCGTGACGAACGTCTCGTCGAGGACCAGCGCGGCGCCGGCGGCGCCGGGCTCGCGCACCGTCAGCGGCGACATGGCGTTGAAGAGGTGGGTGAAGCCGCGCAGCCCTTCGTCCGCCGCGCGCCGGTAGTCGTCGTACGTCCCGTTGGTGTGGCCGGCAAAAACGCAGACGCCGCGGTCGGTGAGGGCGCGCACGACGCCCGGCGCCGCCGTCTCGGGCGCCAGCGTGACCAGCGTCTTGCCGTGCTGCAGCGCCGCCAGGCCGTCGACGTCGGCGGGCTGGGCGCCGCGGATGTAGCGGGTGTCGTGTGCGCCATGCTTGGCTTCGCTGAGATACGGGCCTTCGAGATGGATGCCCAGCACGCCGGGCAGGCCGTCGGAAATGCCGGCGTCGACCGCGGCGATGGCGGCAGCCATCGTCTCCGGCGTGCTGCTGATCAGCGTCGGCAGCAGGTACGGCACGCCCGTCGCCTGTGTCGCGGCGACGATCGTGCGTAGGCCCTCGACCGTCGGGGTGTCGTTGAACAGCACGCCGCCGGCGCCGTTGATCTGCAGGTCGATGAAGCCCGGCGCGACGAGGTCGGCGCGCGCCACGACGGTGGCGTCCGCCGGCACGGCTGCCTGAGGCGCCAGCGCCGCAATGCGGCCGCCGGCCATTCCGATTGCATAGTCGTCGTGGAAAGCGTCGCCGGTGAGCACCCGCTCGCCCAAGACCCAGGTTCTGTCAGGCATGGCCGCTCCAGTCGGCGACGCCGAGCAGTCCGGCGTCGGCGCCGGCAATTGCCGCTTCGATCGCCGGCAGTGCCGTCGGCGCGTCGGCGCGCGCCGCGGCCGTCACGCGCTCCAGGTAGCCGGCGGCCAGGCCGACGCTGCCGCCGACGACGGCGACGTCGATGTCGAGTGCCATCTTGAGGTTGACGATCAGCGTGGCGACGGCCGCGGCTGAAGTGTCGATCAGGGCGTCGAGGCGCGGGTCCGCCTCGCGGCGGGCGAACACTTCGCGGGCGTCGACCGGCGCGCCGAGCAGGGCCGAGGCCTGGGCGGCGAGGGCGGCGCCCGAGGCGATGGCCTCGACGCAGCCGCGCCGGCCGCAGCCGCAGCGCGGGCCCTCGGCGATGCGCATGTGGCCGATGTGCCCGGCCAAACCGTGCGCGCCCTGCTGCAGCCGCCCGTCGAGCACCAGCCCGCCGCCGACGCCGGTAGAGACCGTGACGAACGCCAGGCTGCCAACCATGTCGCGCGCGCGGTACTCGGCCCAGGCGGCGGCGACGGCGTCGTTCAGCAGGACGATGCGGGTGTCGGGCAGGCGCGCCGCGAGCAGGTCCGCCAGCGGCACGTCGTTCCAGCCGTCGAGGGTATCCCGGTTGACCGCATACACGCGGCCGTCGCGGACGATGCCGGTGGCGGCGACACCCAGAGTTTCGCTTCGGCCGGCCCAGCCGTCGGTCAGCTCGGCCAGGCGGTCGATCAGCACGCCGGGGTCGTGGGTCGGCGTCGCGGCCTCGCGGCGTTCGACGATGGCGCCGTGCTCGACCAGCGCGACCGCCAGCTTCGTTCCGCCAATGTCCGCTGCCAGGCGCAGCGTCATCGGGGAGCGCGGAGCGAAGGGGTGGGCGGCAACATGGCGCCACCCTATCGCGGGATGTCTCGCGGTCAATCGTCTTGCCGGGCGGCCGTGCCGGCGTATGCTGCGGCGCCATGCCGAACAGCGATCTCGTCGAGACCTTCCGCGCGGACGGCTACGTCTGCATCCCCGGCTTCCTCGACGCGGGCACCGTCGCCGCCGTGCTGGAGCGCATCGCGGCGATCCGCGATGGGCGGATCGGCTGCATTCCCGACGAGATGGTCTACTTCGAGGACAAGGCCGATCAGTCGACACTGAAGCAGGTGCAGCACCTCGATCGCTGGGACCCGCTGTTCCACGACCTGATGTTCGACGCCGCCGCCGAGCGCCTCGCCGAGACGCTGCTCGGCGACCGCGTCGTCGGCCGCAACATGCAGTACTTCAACAAGCCGCCGGGCGTCGGCCGGCCGACGCCGCCGCACCAGGACGGCTTCTACTTCATGCTCGAACCGTGCGAGGCCGTGACCATGTGGCTGGCGCTGGAGCCGGTCGACGAGGCGACGGGCTGCGTGCGCTATCTGCGCGGCTCCCACGCCGGCGGGCTGCAGCCGCACAGCCGCACTCAGGTGCTGGGGTTCTCACAAGGTGTCGATGGCTTCGACGCGCTCAGCCAGCGCTTCCCGGAGGTCGCGTTTCCGGCCGAGCCGGGCACGCTGTTGGCCCACCACGCGCTGACCGTGCACCGCGCCGACGGCAACCGGTCAGACGACCGCAGCCGCCAAGCGCTGGGGTTCATCTACTACGCCGCACGGGCGCAGGAAGACCGGGCGCGGCACCAAGCCTACCAGGCGGCGCTGGCCGCCGACCTTGCCGCCGACGGCAGGATCTGAAGGAGGCCGCTCCTCAAGGCGCCGGCGATTTTCCGACGTTAGCTGGCGGTCATGAGCTCAAGCGTTGTTGCCGGGCGGCGATGGCGCGGTCGTTCACGTCTCCGCCGACCGCATCGAAGACGAACGGACCGCGGTGGCCGAATACCCGGCGAACGTACGCGTCGAAGAGGACCAGACGGTCGTGGCAGCTGCGAAATCCGGGTTGGCATGACCGCCGAAGTGATGCTCGTGATTGGCGCCGGCACGGCGCTCGACGATCCGATTGCGCCGATGAAGGCGAGCTACAATCGCGCGATGACCGAACAGTAGGTCGATCCACGCAACGCCGGTGGCGGTTATGCGACAGTCAGCCGCTTGAGTCAGTTGTTCAACCGGCCGGAGGTAGTCGAGGTCCGGACGGTCCAATAGGCTCGGACGTCAGACTGTCTTCGGTTGTCAGTCGCGCCGTCGGCATGGCCACGGAAGAAAGGCAGCGGTCACTGACGCGCAAAGTGACTGTCTTGGTTCCCGCTTAGCCTCGGCGCAAGCGTGCGCTCGTCGGCGCCACCTTGGAATCGACCGCCTTAGGCGCCGACCAGTTCAGGGGGATCAAACCATGGCCGTTATCGCGTCGCAGGACTTCAACGCCGTCGGCGGCAGCACCGCCAACACGGATCGGTTCGCCGCGGACGCCGTCGGCGTCTCGCTCACCAACACCGCGGCCTCGAACGCCGATCCCGCCCTGGGCCTGGTGTTCGGGACTCAGTGGACCGCCACGCGCAACCTCTCGGGTCCAAACACGTCGCCCAGCGATACCGACTTCATCGGTGTCAACTCGTTCTCGGGTTCGAACGCCCCGAATGTCGCGGCCGACGGGACGGCCGTTGCGAGCGGCGTGGAGCAGAACTTCGAGTTCAACGACGGCGACGGCAGGCTGGACCTGGTATTTGCGCCGGTCGATGCCAGCGGGTTCGAGAACCGCGAATTGACGTTGAACTACTGGATCAGAGACACCGGCTTTGAGGCGACGGATTCCTTCAGGGTCACGGTATCCGACGGTACCAGTGAAGAGGTCGTGCTCGATCTCGGCGAGCCTGGCCTGGAGGCGTCGGCGTCGGCCGACGACGGCACCGCCAACTGGCAGACGCTGAGTGTCGATCTCGACGCGCTCATTGCGGGCGGGCTGGATCCCGGCAGTCTCGTGCTGACGATCAGCGCCGACACCAACTCCAGCCTCGAGAATATCTTCGTCGACAACATCGTCTTTGCTGGCGACCCCGTCGGATCGACGACGCCCGGCATCACGCTCGCCGGCGCCGACGATTTGCAGGTGTCGGAGGACGGCGACACCGACAGCTTCATCGTGACGCTCGACACGACGCCCGCGGCGGCCGTCGACGTGACGCTGACGGCTGATGCGCAGACGCAGCTGAGCGTGAACGGCGTCACGTTCGCGGACTCGCTCATCGTGACCCTGGCGGACACCGATCCGGCTACCGTCACCGTGCGCGCCGTCGACGACGCGGCGGGCGAAACCCGGCCGCATCCGGGCACGATCGCGGTAGCGGTCGCCAGCACCGACCCGGACTACAACGGCCTCGGCGTCCCGGACCTCAGCGTGGCAGTCGACGACAACGACGTCGTCAAGATCCACGACATCCAGGGCGACGGCGCCGCCTCGGCCCTCGAGGGCGAGGTGGTGAAGATCGAGGCGGTGGTCGTCGGCGATTTCCAGGGCTCGAGCGGCCTGCGCGGCTTCTTCGTGCAGGAGCAGGACGCCGATGTCGACGCGGACGCCAATACCTCGGAGGGCCTCTTCATCTCCGAGTTCAGCGTCGACGTCATGGTCGGCGATCTCGTCGAGATCATGGGCGAGGTCGACGAGTTCGGCGGCCTGACCCAGCTGATCGACGTCTCCGAGATCACCGTCGTCGCTACGGACGTGACGCTGCCGACGGCCAGCGCCGTGACCCTGCCGATCGGCCAGGATTTGGAGGCCGTCGAGGGCATGCTGGTGACGGCCGCCAGCACTGACGCACCGCTGACGGTGATCGAGAACTTCAATCTCGACCGCTTCGGCCAGATCACTGTCTCCAATGGCAACCAGATCCAGCCGACCCAGCTGTTCGACGCCCAGACGGAAGCCGCCGACGTCGCCGCACTGGACGCACAGAACGCGGCCAACCGGCTGATCGTCGACGACGGCTCGACGCAGGGGAACCCGGACACCTACACCCTGATCGACTCCGGCGACGGCACGCCGCTGACCGCCGGCGACCCGATCACGGCCGACGGCCCGACCCTGCGGCTGGGCGCGGAGATCGAGCCCGGCACGCTCGAGGGTCCGGACCCTAGACTGACGGCCGTGCGACTCGTGCTCCAACGATAGTCCGGCGATGGCGCTGCGCGTCGATCGGCTGTGGACGGACGGCCACATCGCGACGATGCAGCCGGGCGCCGTGCCCTATGGCGAGATCGCAGGCGGCGCCGTTGCCGCGGCCGACGGGCGCATCGCCTGGGTCGGTGCCACGGCCGACCTGCCGGGCGACATCGAGGCGCGGGAGCGCATCGCGCTCGACGGCCGCCTGGTGACGCCGGGGCTCGTCGACTGCCACACCCACCTGGTCTACGCCGGCGACCGCGCGGGCGAGTTCGAGATGCGCCTCGAGGGCGCCAGCTACGCGGAGATCGCCCAGGCCGGCGGCGGCATCGTCGCCACGGTCGCGGCGACCCGCGCGGCCGACGAGGACGCGCTGGTCGCCGGCGCGCTCAGGCGCCTCGACGCCCTCATCGCCGAGGGGGTGACGACGGTCGAGGTCAAGTCCGGCTACGGCCTGACGCCCGATGACGAACTCAGGATGCTGCGGGCGGCGCGGCGCCTGGGCGACGAACGCGAGGTCACGGTGAGCACGACGCTGTTGGCCGCGCACGCGGTGCCGTCCGAATACCGCGACGATCCGGACGGCTATGTCGATCTGGTCTGCGGTGAGATCATCCCGGCGGCTGTGGGCCTGGCCGACGCGGTCGATGGCTTCTGCGAGGGCATCGGCTTTTCGGTTGTGCAGATGCGCCGGGTGTTCGAGGCGGCGCGGGCCCACGGCCTGCCCGTGAAGCTGCACGCCGAGCAACTCTCGGGCCTCCACGGCGCGTCGTTGGCCGCCGAGTTCGGGGCACTCTCGGCCGACCACCTGGAGTACGCCGACGAGAGCGACGCGGAGGCCATGGCGCGCGCCGGCACGGTCGCGGTGCTCCTGCCGGGTGCCTTCTACTTCCTCGGCGAGACGCAAGCGCCGCCGGTCGACCTGTTCCGCGCCCACGGCGTGCCGCTGGCGGTGGCGACCGACTGCAACCCCGGCTCGTCGCCGCTGACCTCGCTCTTGCTGGCCATGAACATGGCGGCGACGCTGTTCCGCCTGACGCCGCAGGAGGCGCTGGCCGGCGCGACCCGAGAAGCGGCGCGGGCGCTGGGGATGTCGGACGAGATCGGCACGATCGACGTCGGCAAGAGCTGCGATCTGGCGGTCTGGGATGTGGCGCGGCCCGCCGAGCTCACCTACCGCATCGGTTTCAACCCGCTTCATGCGCGCGTGAGGCGGGGCCGATGAGCATGGCGCTGACCCTCGTCCCTGGCGCAGTGACACTCGCCGACTGGCACGCGGTCTACGACGGCGCGCCCGTGGCCTTGGCACCGGACTGCCGCGATGCGGTCGAGGCGGCCGCGGCGGCGGTCGCGGCCATGGCCGCGGGCGGCGAGGCGGTCTACGGCGTCAACACCGGGTTCGGAAAACTGGCGCAGACGCGGATCGACGACGCCGATCTCGGCACCCTCCAGCGCAACCTGGTGCTCAGCCACGCCAGCGGCGTCGGCGCGCCGCTGCCGGGCGACATTGTGCGCCTGACGATGGCGCTGAAGCTCGCCAGCCTGGGGCAGGGCGCCTCGGGCGTGCGCTGGGCGACGCTCGAACTGCTGGAGGCGATGCTGCGCCACGACCTGCTGCCGGTGATTCCTGCCCAGGGTTCGGTCGGCGCCTCTGGCGACCTGGCGCCGCTCGCCCATCTGGCGGCAGCGATGATCGGGGTCGGGGAGATAAACGGCGTGCTGGCGGACGCGGCGTTGGCCGAAGCCGGCCTGACCCCGGCCGTACTGGGTCCCAAGGAAGGCCTCGCGCTGCTCAACGGCACCCAGGTCTCGACGGCATTGGCGCTCGCCGGCCTGTTCGAGATCGATCGCGTCTTCCAAAGCGCCCTCATCACCGGCGCCATGTCCGTCGACGCGGCGCTGGCCTCCGACGTGCCGTTCGACGCCCGCATCCACGCGCTGCGGCCGCAGCCGGGGCAGCGCGACGCCGCGGCGGCCCTGCGCGCGCTGATCGCCGACAGCGACATTCGGGCCTCGCACGCGGACTGCGGCAAAGTGCAGGACCCGTACTCGCTGCGCTGCCAGCCGCAGGTCATGGGCGCCTGCCTAGACCTCATGCGCCACGCCGCGGCGACGCTGGTGTGTGAGGGCAACAGCGTCACCGACAACCCGCTCGTGTTGGCGGACGCGGGCGCGGCGCTCTCCGGCGGCAATTTCCACGCCGAACCAGTGGCCTTCGCGGCCGACATGCTGGCGTTGGCCGTGGCGGAGATCGGCGCGCTGGCGGAACGGCGGATCGCACTGCTGACCGACGGCTCGATCAGCGGCCTGGCCCCGTTCCTGACCGAGCAACCGGGCCTCAACTCCGGCTTCATGCTCGCGCACGTCACCGCTGCGGCACTGGCCGCCGAGAACAAGCAGCGCGCCGCGCCTGTAAGCGTCGACAGCCTGCCGACCTCCGCGAACCAGGAGGACCACGTGTCGATGGCGACCCACGGCGCGCGGCGGCTGCTCCCCATGGCGGAGAACGCCGCCGGCATCGTCGGCATCGAGCTGCTGGCGGCGGCGCAGGGCCTGGACCTGCACGCGCCGCTGGTGACGAGCCCGGTGCTGGAGCGCGTGCGCGCCCGCGTGCGCGAGGCCGTGCCGAAGCTGGAGGATGATCGCTTCATGGCCCCGGACCTGGCCCGGGCCACGGCCCTGGTGCGCGACGGCGCGCTCGCCGACCTCGCCGGGGCGGCGCTCGACAGCGTCGGGATCGGCCCGTGAGCGGAGTCGAGACCGTGCGCGGCGACGTCCCGTTGCTGCTCAGCATGCCCCACGGCGGCACGGACGTGCCGGCGGAGCTGATGGCGCGTCTGACCGACGCCGGACGGTCGCTGATCGACACCGACTGGTGGATCGAGCGGGTGTACGACTTCGCCGCCGACCTCGGAGCGTCGGTCGTGCGCACCGCCACCTCCCGCGTCGTCATCGACGTCAACCGCGACCCCGCGGGGCAATCGCTCTATCCGGGCCAGGCGACGACCGGGCTGTGCCCGCTGGAGACATTCGACGGGGCACCGCTGTATGCGCCGGGTGATGAGCCCGACGCCGCCGAGATCGCCGCCCGCCAGGTCGCCTACTTCGCGCCATACCACGACGCGCTTGCGGGCGAACTGGCCCTGCTCAAGGCGGCGCACGGCTATGCGCTGCTGTACGACTGCCACTCGATCCGCTCGACCATCCCGCGGCTGTTCGAGGGCACGCTGCCGGTTCTCAACATCGGCACCAGCGACGGCGCGAGTTGCGCACCAGGCCTAGTTGGTGCGGTCGATGACGTCTGTGCCGGCGAAGCCTTCAGTTACGTCGTCGACGGGCGCTTCAAGGGTGGCTGGATCACGCGGCGCTATGGGCGCCCGGCGGACGGCGTGCACGCGCTGCAGATGGAGCTGGCGCAGCGCGCCTACATGGACGAGGCGCCGCCCTGGACCTTCGATGACGCCCGAGCAAAGCCGCTCAAGCGGCTGCTCAGACGCGTGCTGGAGGCGATGCTCGCTTGGGGCGCTGACAACTTTGGGAGACGGCCATGAGCGACGCCTCGCGCTTCGACAATCAACGCGTCGTGCGGGCGCCGCACGGTCCGGAACTCACGGCCAAGAGCTGGCTGACCGAGGCGCCGCTGCGCATGCTGATGAACAACCTGGACCCGGACGTCGCGGAGCGGCCGGAGGAGCTGGTCGTCTATGGCGGCATCGGCCGCGCCGCGCGCAACTGGGACTGTTTTGATCGCATCGTCACGACGTTGAGGGACCTCGACGGCGACGAGACGCTGCTGGTGCAGAGCGGCAAGCCCGTCGGCGTCTTCAAGACCCACGAAGACGCGCCGCGCGTCCTGATCGCCAACTCCAACCTGGTGCCCCACTGGGCAACGTGGGAGCGCTTCAACGAGCTCGATGCCAGAGGCCTGATGATGTACGGCCAGATGACGGCCGGCTCGTGGATTTACATCGGCAGCCAGGGCATCGTGCAGGGCACGTACGAGACTTTCGTCGAGATGGGCCGCCAGGACTACGGCGGCGACCTGGCCGGCAAGTGGATCCTCACCGCCGGCCTCGGCGGCATGGGCGGCGCCCAGCCGCTGGCCGCGACCATGGCCGGCGCCAGCATGATCGCCGTCGAGTGCCAGCCCAGCCGCATCGAGTTCCGGCTCCGCACCGGGTACGTGGACAAGCGCGCCGACAGCATCGACGAGGCGCTCGCGCTGGTCGAAAAGGCGAAGGCGGACGGCAAACCCGTCTCCGTCGGCCTGCTCGGCAACGCGGCGGAGGTGTTGCCCGAGATGGTGCGACGCGGGGTGCGGCCCGACGCCGTCACCGACCAGACCTCAGCCCACGATCCGGCCCACGGATACCTGCCGCTCGGCTGGACGCTGGACCGCTGGGAGGAGACCCAGCGGCGCGCCCCGGACGAAGTCGCGGCGGCCGCGCAGTCCATCGCGGTGCACGTCGAGGCCATGCTGGCGTTCCACCGCGCCGGTGTGCCGACTTTCGACTACGGCAACAACATCCGCCAGGAAGCCCTTGATGAAGGGCTGGAAAACGCCTTCGACTTCCCCGGCTCCGTGCCGGCCTACATCCGCCCGCTGTTCTGCCGTGGCGTCGGGCCCTTCCGCTGGGTGGCGCTGTCCGGCGACCCGGAGGACATCTACTGGACCGACGCGCGGGTGAAGGAACTGATCCCCGACGATCCGCACCTGCACACCTGGCTCGACATGGCGCGGGAGAGGATCCACTTCCAGGGCCTGCCGGCGCGCATCTGCTGGGTCGGCCTCGGTCAGCGCCACAGGCTCGGCCTGGCGTTCAACCAGATGGTGGCGTCCGGCGAGGTCTCGGCACCGATCGTCATCGGCCGCGACCACCTCGACTCCGGTTCCGTCGCCAGCCCCAACCGCGAGACCGAGGCCATGCGCGACGGCTCCGACGCGGTCTCCGACTGGCCGATGCTCAACGCGCTCTTGAACACCGCCGGCGGCGCCACCTGGGTCAGCCTGCACCACGGCGGCGGCGTCGGCATGGGCTTCAGCCAGCACGCCGGCATGGTGATCGTCGCCGACGGCACGGAAGCCGCCGCGCGGCGGCTCGAGCGGGTGCTGACCAACGATCCCGGCACCGGGGTGATGCGTCACGCCGACGCCGGCTACGACGACGCCATCGCCTGCGCCCGCGAGCAGCACCTCAACCTGCCGTTCCTGAAGTGACGTTGGTCTTCGAGACCGCGCTGTTGACCGACGGCTGGCACGACAACGTCGCGATCGGTGTCGCCGACGGGGTGATTACCGACGTCGAACCGGATGCGAGCGGCGAGACGGTGCGCGGCGCTGCCGTGCCCGGCATGCCCAACCTGCACTCCCACGCCTTCCAGCGCGCCATGGCGGGACTTGCGGAGCGCGCAAGCGGCGACTTCTGGTCCTGGCGTCAGGTCATGTACGACCTGGTGACGCGCCTCGGCCCCGACGAGATCGGCGTCGTCGCGGCGCAGCTCTACGTCGAGATGCTGAAGGCCGGCTACACGGCCGTCGGCGAGTTCCACTACCTGCACCACGCCCCGGACGGTACGCCGTACGCGACGCTGAGCGAAACGTCGGTGCGCGTGATCGAGGCGGCGAGGACGACGGGCATCGCCATCACTCACCTGCCGGTGCTGTATGCCCACGGCGGCTTCGGCGCCGTGCCGCCGACCGACCAGCAACGACGTTTCGTCAACGACTTCGAGCGCTTCGTGAAACTCGTCTCTGAATTGCGGGACGCGTATGCAGCCGTGCCGGACGTGCACATCGGCATCGCGCCGCACTCCTTGCGCGCCGTGTCGCCCGAGCTGCTGCGCGACGCCGTCGATCTTGGCGGTCCGATCCACATCCACATCGCCGAGCAGCCTCAGGAGGTCGAGGACTGTATTGCCTGGAGCGGGGCGCGGCCGGTCGCCTGGCTGCTCGACCATGCCGACGTCGACGCCCGCTGGTGTCCGGTGCACGCCACCCACATGGACGCGGGCGAAACGGCGGCGCTGGCCAGTTCCGGCGCGGTCGCCGGCCTGTGCCCCACGACCGAGGCGAACCTGGGCGACGGGATATTTCCGGCCGCAGACTACGTGGGGGCCGGCGGGCGCTTCGGCATCGGCTCCGACAGCCACGTCGCGGTCGACGTCGCCGAGGAATTGCGGCTGCTCGAATACGGCCAGCGGCTGACCCTGGGCCGGCGCGCCGTGCTGGCGGCGCCGGACGCCTCCACCGGGCGCTGCCTCTACGAGCAGGCCGCCGCCGGCGGTGCCATCGCGCTCGGGCTGACCGCTGGGCAACTGGCGCCGGGACACCGCGCAGACATCGTCGTACTGGACACGGAGCATCCTGCGCTGCTGGGGCGCTCAAGCGACGCCCTGCTGGACTCCTGGATCTTCGGCAGCGGGCGGCCGGTGCGCGACGTCTTCGTCGGCGGCACGCAGGTTGTCAAAGACGGCGTGCACCGCGACGAGGAACGGGTCTTCGCGGACTACCGGCGGACCATCGCGACCCTGACGCCCTAGAACCGGCCCGTGCACCAGCTCTGCATGGCGTGGGCGATCTTCAGCGACGTGCGGCTGCCGTCGGCGGTCTTGCGGGTGAGCGCGCTCCAGCGCAGGTCAAGGCCAGTCTCCGTGAGCGGCCGCGAGATCAGCTCGCCCTTGGCGACGGCGTCGGCGACGGCCCAGTGGCTGAGGATGGCCAGGCCGAACTCCGCCTTGACCAGGCCGACCACGGCCTCGGTCAGGCCGGCGCGCAGGATCTTCGCCGGCCGCTTGCCGGCGGGGCGCCACAGCCGGTGCTCCTCGAAGCCGCGCTCGATGAAGCCGGAATAGGTCACGAAGGGGTAGGGCACGAAGTCTTCGGCGATCAGGAACGGCTTGGCGCCCAGCGGGTGGTCGGGCGGCAGCACCGCGACCAGCTCATCGTCGAACAGCGGCGTCACGTCGACCGTCGGCGCCGAGGCCTCGCCGGCCGCCACGCCGATGTCGGTCTCGTCGGCGAGGATGCTCTCGATGACGGGCCGCGCCGTGTCGGTGACGAGCTCGAAGTCCGTCTGCGGCAGCTCGGCGCGGATCTCGGCGAGGAACGCCGGCAGCCAGCGGTAGCAGCCATAGGCGTAGGAGCCGATGCGGATGGTCTCCGCGTCGTCGCTGCTGCCCAGCAACTCGCCTTCGATGCGCTCGACCTCGTTCAAGAGCGTCTGCGCGTTCGAGGCCAGCATGTCGCCGGCATGGGTGGCGACAAGGCGCCGTCCGGCGCGCCGGAACAGCTTTACGTCCAGCCGCCGCTCGGCCTCGGCGATCTGGTGGCTGACGGCCGACTGGGTCAGGCCCAGGGCGCGCGCCGCGGCGGTCACCGTGGTGTGGCTGCGCACGGCGGCGACCGCGCGGTAATGGCGCAGGTTCAGTCGGCCCATCTATGAACGCCTCTCATGGTTTGCCCGGAAATTATCAATTTTTCTCAGCCCCGGCCAGACGGCAGAGTCGGGAGGCGTCACGTAACCGGCTCGCAGACGCGGGCCATCGGGCGGGAAAGGCATGCGGCGCCAGCGAACGAAACGGGCCCGGCGCAACGACCGGGTGGCCGGAATTCCCCAGCCGCCGTACCGCGCGGTGCGCAACCCGTACCCGAAATATGAGATCCTCAGCGAGGACGAGGTCGAGGCGATCCACACAGCCTCGCTGAGGGTCCTCCGCGACACCGGCATGAACTTCCTGCTGCCGGAGGCCGTGGAGCTGCTGCGCCATGCCGGTGCCGACGTCGACGACGACGGCGTGCGGGTGCGCTTCGACCCCGACATGGTGCAGGAGAAGGTCGCGCTGGCGCCGTCGACGTTCACGCTGCACGGACGCAACCCGGACCGCGCAGTGCAGATCGGCGGCGACGCGGTAGTCTTCGCTACCGTCGGTAGTGCGCCCCACGTCTCGGACCTGGAGCGCGGCCGGCTGACCGGCAACTTCGACGACTACTGCAACCTGGTCCGCCTCGGCCACGCGCTGAACGTCGTGCACATCAGCCACGGCTATCCGACGGAGCCGGTCGACCTCGACCCTCGGACGCGTCACCTGGGCGCGGTGGCGGCGATGGTCCGCCTCTCCGACAAGCCGATCTTCGGCTACGCGCTGGGCCGCGTACGCATGGAGGACGCCATCGAGATCGCGCGCATCGGCCGTGGCATCGGGCACGACCGGCTGCTGCGGGAGCCGTCGACGCACACGGTCGTCAACTCCAATTCGCCGCTGGTCTTCGACGGGCCGATGCTGGAGGGCGCCATGGCCATGGCCAGGGCGAACCAGCCGGTCGTCTATACGCCGTTCACCCTGGCTGGCGCGATGGCGCCGATCACCATCGCCGGCGCGCTGGTCCAGCAGAACGCCGAGGCCCTGGCCGGCATCGCCTTCAGCCAGTGCGTCAACCCAGGCGCGCCGGTCGTCTACGGCACTTTCACCTCGAACGTCGACATGAAGACCGGCGCGCCCGCCTTCGGCACGCCGGAATACGCCAAGGCGACGATTGCGTCGGGGCAACTTGCGCGGCGCTACAACCTGCCACTGCGTGCATCGAACGCGACGGCGTCGAACGCACCGGACGCGCAGTCGGCCTACGAGGCGCTGATGTCCACGTGGCCCTGCATTCTGGGTCACGTGCATTACGTCAACCACGCCCTGGGCTGGCTGGAGGGCGGCCTCTGCGCCTCCTACGAGAAATTCATCATCGACGCCGAGATCATGCAGATGATGGCGGCGTTCCTGGTGCCGACCGAGACCGATGCCGATTCCCTGGGCGTCGAGGCCATCGCCGGGGTTGGCCCGGCCAGCCACTTCTTCGGTTCGCCGCACACGCTGGAGCGCTACGCCGACGCCTTCTACACGCCATTGTTGTCGGACTGGAGCAATTTCGAGAACTGGCGCGACGGCGGCGCGGTGGACGCAACGCAGCGCGCCAACCGCATCTGGAAGCAGTTGCTGGCGGAGTACGAGGAACCGGCCCTCGACCCGGCCGTCGCCGAGGAACTGACGGCGTTCGTGGCGAAACGCACCGAAGAAGGCGGCGCGCCGGCGCTATGATCGGCCCATGAAGTCCCACTACCGGGCCGTCGTCATCGGCGGCGGCATCACCGGCTGCGCTATTGCTTACCACCTGGCGAAGGCGGGCTGGTCGGATATCGCGCTGATCGAGCGCCGGGAGCTGACCTCCGGCTCCACCTGGCACGCCGCGGCGGCCAACAACCAGCTGCACGACATCACGAACATGGCGATGCTGCAGGCCTACACGATCGACACCTTCAAGACGATCGAGGCCGAGACCGGCCAGTCCTGCGGCATCCACCCCAACGGCGGCATCTACATCGCCACGACCGAGGCGCGGGCCGACCAGCTGGCCGTGATGGCGTCGAAGACCAAGTACCTGGGCGTGCGGTTCGAGCGCATCACCGACGAAGAGGCGCTCGACATCTACCCGCTGCTCGACCTCGCCGGATCGCTGGCGGTGTACTTCACGCCGCACGAGAACCACGTCGACCCCAACGGCGCGACGCAAGCCTTCGCCAAGGGCGCGCGCGAGCGCGGCGCGGAGGTGATCCGCTTCAACCCGGTGCTTGAGACCAACCCGACCGACGCCGGCTGGGAGATCGTGACGGAGCAGGGCACGACGATGGCCGAGCACGTGGTCAACGCCGCCGGCCTGTGGGCGCGCGAGGTCGGGCGCCTCGCCGGGCTCGCCATCCCGGTCATGCCGATGGAGCACCAGTACCTGGTCACCGAGGCGATCCCGGAGGTCGCGGCGCTCCAGCGCGAGCTGCCGATGCTGCACGACAACGACTTCGAGTACTACATGCGCCAAGAGGGCCACGGGTTCCTCTTCGGCGCTTACGAAGCAGGCGGCAAGCACTGGGCGGTAGACGGCACGCCGCTCGACTTCGACACCGAACTCCTGCCCGACGACCTCGACCGCATCGCCGACAACTACATGCGCGCCTGCGAGCGCGTGCCGCCGCTGGCCGAAGCCGGCGTCAAGCGCGTCATCAACGGGCCGATGATCTGGTCGCCCGACGTGCAGCCGCTGGTCGGGCCGGTGCCGGGTCTGACGAACTACTGGGCCGCGGTCGGCGTGATGGCGGGCTTCAGCCAGAGCGCCGGCATCGGCAGGACGCTGGCCGAGTGGATGATCGAGGGCCAGCCGACGATGGACGTGTTCTCCCTCGACATCGCCCGCTTCGGCGCCTGGGCCGACCAAGACTACGTGCTGGCCCGCTCGGCGGAGAACTACTCCGGCCGCTTCCGTATCTACTTCCCCTACGAGGAACGCCAGGCCGGCCGCAAGCGGCGAGTGCGTCCGGTCTACGACGCGCAAGCGCAAGCCGGCGCGGTGTTCGGCGCCAGCGTCGGCTGGGAGGTGCCGAAATACTTTGCGCGCGGGGCCGACGACGCGACGCCAGACTACGGCTTCCGGCGGCCGAACTGGTTCGCGACCGTGGGCGCCGAGTGCCGCGCGCTGCGCGAGAGCGTCGGCGTGCTCGACACCTCGCACTACGCCAAGTACCGGGTGCGCGGGGCGGACGCCGAGGCCTGGCTCGACACGCTGCTGACCAACCGCGTGCCGGCGGTCGACGGCAAGACCGTGCTGGCGCCGGTGACCGACGAACGCGGCCGCATCCAGGGCGACTTCACGCTGACCCGCATGGCCGCCGGCGACTACCTGATGATCGGCTCGGGCCAGGCGGAGGAGCACCACCTGCGCTGGTTCGCCAACCATCGGCCGGACCTCGACGCCATGGTCGAGAGTACGACGGAGGCCTGGGCGGGCTTCAACATCGCCGGCCCGCGCGCCCGCGAGGTCCTGGCGGCGCTGACCAACGCCGACGTCTCGAACGAGGTGTTCCCGTTCCTGACCGGGCGGGCGCTGAGTCTGGAGGGTATCGACGCCTTCGTCCTGCGCATCACTTTCACCGGCGAGCTGGGCTACGAGATCTATGTGCCGGAGGACCGCCAGGTGGATCTGCACGACGCGCTCGTCCGTGCCGGTAGGGCCGTCGACGCCCGGCCGGTCGGATCGCTGGCCCAGATGTCGCTGCGCCTCGAGAAGGGGTATGGCGGCTGGGGTCTGGAGCTGACCAGCGACTACACGCCTTACGACGCGGGCCTGGGCCCATTCGTTAAGCTCGACAAAGGGGAGTTTGTTGGCCGCGACGCGCTGCGCGCCACCAAGTCCGCGCCGGCGAAGCGTCTGCGCCTCTTCGAGGTCGAGAGCGACGACGCGGACGCCTTCGGGGGCGAACCGGTGTTCGTCGACGGCACCATCGTCGGCGAGGTGACGTCGGGCGGCTACGGCCATTGCGTCGGCAAGAGCCTGGCGCTCGCTTACGTCGGCGCCGAGCACGACGACCCGTCGATCGCGTTCAGCATCGACATCGTCGGTCGGAACCGGCCCGCTCGGATTCTGGCCGAAGTGCCCTTCGACCCGACCGGAGCGCGGATGCGCGCCTAGGGGTCCGCGTGGCGTGGCGTCGCCGAGCGGCGGTCGACGGTGACGGTCTTGATCACGGCGTAGACCTCGTGGCCGGGGGCCAGGTCGAGCCGGCGCTGCGAGCGGTGGGTGATGCTGGCCAAGAGCTTGGTGCCGCCGCAGTCGAGCTGCACGTCGACGTTGGCGCGCTCGCCGGCGCGCATCTCCGCGACCGTGCCCTGCACGACATTGTTGGCGCTGACGCCGCGCGGCTCCTCCAGCGCCAGCATGACGTCGCGGGCGCGGATGCGCAGGCGCACCTCGGCGCCGACAGGCTCGGCGATACGCGGCACCAGCAGGCGCCCGCCCTCGAACGCGACCTCGCTCAGGTGGTCGCTGTCGTCGTGCTCGGCGATGCGGCCGACAACGACGGCGCCGGCCTCGAAACGGCCGGTCAGCGGGAACAGGTCCAGGCGAGCCATGATCTCGGCGACCGGCCCGGCGGCGGCGACCGTGCCGCCGTCGAGCACCACCATATCGTCGGCGAGGCGCGTCACCTCGTCGAGCGAATGGCTGACATAGACGATGGGCACCCGCGCCTCGTCCCGCAACCGCTCGAAGTAGGGCAGGATCTCGGCCTTGCGCGCATCGTCCAGGGCCGCCAGTGGCTCGTCGAACAGCAGCAGGCGCGGCTGCGCCAGCACCGCGCGGCCCAGCGCCACGCGCTGGCGCTCGCCGCCTGAGAGGCCGGCGGGCCGGCGGTGCAGCAGGTGGCCGATGCTCAACAGCTCGACCAGGTGCTCGGTCGCGGAACGGCTGGGCGGCGCTAGCGCGCGGCGGGCGCCGAACTCCAGGTTGGCCTTGACCGTCAGATGCGGGAACAGTCGCGCGTCCTGGAAGACGTAGCCGATGCGGCGGCGCCGTGCCGGCACGAAGCGCCGGCCGTCGCTATCGAAGACCACGTCGCCGTCGATGGAAATGCGCCCGCGATCTGGCTTCAGCAGGCCGGCGATGGCGCTGACCGTCGTCGACTTGCCGGCGCCCGACGGCCCGAACAGCGCCGTCACGCCGGGCTTGTCGACCGCGAACGCCAGGTCGAGTGCGAAGGCCGCGAAGCGATGGCCGAGCGTGACCGAGAGCGTCATCGGCCCGACAGCGTGCGCACGCGCCGCGCCGCCATCTCCGAGAGCACCAGGCCTGCGAGGGCGAGGGCGATCGAGAGCGCCGCGAGCCGCGCCGCGGTCGCCTCGCCGCCGGGCGTCTGCAGCGCCGTGTAGATCGCCAGCGGCAGCGTGCGCGTCTCGCCGGGGATGTTCGAGACGAAGGTGATGATGGCGCCGAACTCGCCGAGGCTCGCGGCGAATGCCGTGATGGCGCCGGCCAGGATGCCGGGCAGCGCCAGGGGCAGCACGATGTTGACGAAGCGGTCGATGGGGCCCGCGCCCAGCGTCTCCGCCGCCTGCGCGAGGCCGGGGTCGATCGCCTCGACAGCCAGGCGGATGGCGCGCACCTGGAACGGAAAACCGATGATGCCGGCGGCCAGCGCCGCACCGGTCCAGCTGAAGATGAAGCGGATCCCGAAGGTGTCGAGCAACCAGGCACCGAGCGGTGCCTTGGCGCCCAGGCTCAGCAGCAGCAGGTAGCCGAGCACGACCGGCGGCAGCACCAGCGGCAGGTGCACGATGCCGTCCAGCAGCGCCTTGCCGGGGAAACTGCGACGCGCCAGCAGCAGCGCGGCGCCGATCGCGAAGGGCAGCGCGCCCACGACGGCGACGATCGCGATCCGGAGGCTAAGCAGGAGGGCCTCGGCCTCCGCCGGGCTCAGGAAGTTCATGGCGTTTGGGCGAAGCCGAAGCGTGCGAAGATCGCACCGCCCTCGGCACCGGTCAGGAAGGTGTACAGCGCGTCGACCGCCGGCCCGCGGCGCCCCTCGAGGATCGCGGTGGGGTAGGTGATCGGCGTGTGGGAGTCCGCAGGGAACACGCCGACGGTGGCGACGCCGCCCGCGATCTTGGCGTCCGTCGTGTAGACGATGCCCAGCGGCGTCTCGCCGCGCTGCACCAGCGCCAGCGCGGCGCGCACGTTGTCGGTGCGAGCCAGGCGCGGTTCCGCGACCGCCCAGAGGCCCAGATGCTCCAGCGCCTGCCGCGCGTAGATGCCGGCGGGCACGTGGTCCGGGTCGCCGGTGGCGAGGCGGCCGTCGGGGCCCAGGAGCCCCGCGAGGTCGAGGGCTCTGTCGACAGGGCTCGTCGGCGGGGCGGCGTCGGCGGGGGCGATCAGCACCAGGCGGTTGCCGATCGGGCTGAGCCGCGTGTCCGCCTCGATCAGGTCGCGCTCGGCCAGATAGTCCATCCACGCCTCGCTGGCCGAGAGGAAGATGTCCGCCGGCGCGCCCAGCTCGATCTGCCGCGCCAGCACCGAGGTCGAGGCCAGCGAGAAGCGCACCCGCGTGCCGGTCTTGGCCTCGAACGCCGCGCCCGCGTCCTCCAGTGCGTCGGTCAGGCTGGCGGCGCCGAACACTGTGACGGCGTCGGCGGCGCGGCCGGGCACGGCGGCGAGGCTAAGCACCAGAGCCAGAACAAACCCGCGCATGGTTCCTCCGTTACGTCGGCCGGCGGTATGTATCATGGGGTAGCCGCGGTCAACCGGCCGCGGGGAGGGGAGCAACGATGCGCGTCGCCGTCCTGGACGACTATCTCAACGTCGCGCGCGCGTCCGCCGACTGGTCGGTGCTGGACGGCCGCGCCGACCTGACCGTGTTCCACGAGGCTTTCGACGATGCGGAGGCCGCCGTGACGGCCCTACAGTCGTTCGAGATCGTCGTGGCAATGCGCGAGCGCACACCATTCCCGCGCGCCGTGCTGGAGCGGCTGCCGAACCTGAAACTGCTGATCACCACGGGTATGCGCAACCTGGCCATCGACGTCGCGGCGGCGCGGAAGCGCGGTGTCGTCGTCTGCGGCACGCGCTCGGACAAGGCGCCGACCGCGGAGCTGACCTGGGCGCTGATCCTGGGCCTGGCGCGCAACGTCGCCACCGACCACGCCGCGATGCGCGCCGGCGGCTGGCAGAGCCGCGTCGGGGTGGGCCTGGGCGGCCGCACGCTGGGTCTCCTGGGCCTCGGCAGCATCGGCACCCTGGTCGCCCGCGCCGGCCAGACCTTCGGCATGGACGTCGTCGCGTGGAGCCAGAACCTGACGGCCGAACGCGCCGCGGAGGTCGGGGTCCGCCGGGTGGCGCGCGAAGAATTCTTCGAATCCGCCGACGTCTTGTCGATCCACGTGGTGCTGAGCGACCGCACCCGGGGCCTGGTGGGCGCGCGGGAATTGGGGCTGATGAAAACGACGGCGTTCCTCGTCAACACCTCACGGGCGCCGATCGTCGACGAGGCGGCGCTGATCGCGGCGCTGGACGAGGGCCGCCTTGCCGGCGCCGCGCTCGACGTCTACGACCAGGAGCCACTGCCCGGCGACCACCCCCTGCGTCGCACCGAACGGCTGCTGCTGACGCCCCACATGGGCTACGTCAGCGACACGAACATGGCGACCATGTATCGCGACGCGGTCGCGGACATCGTCGCGTTTCTTGACGGCGCGCCGGTGCGCGAGATCGTCTAGACGGGTCGCGTTTCCGTGCCCTCGCCGGCGGTTATGGCGATGAGCTCACCCGGTTCGTGAACCTCGAAGCGGTGCCAGATGCCGCGCGGGACGATCACCGCGCGGCCGGCGGTGAGGCGCACGGTCGTCTCGTGGCCGCCGTCGTCGAGCACCAGGTCGACTGTCCCCGATTGCAGGTAGAAGGATCTCCTCGCCCTGCGGGTGTTGCTCCCAGTGTGCCATGCCGCCAGTCATGCGGAACGCCATCAGCAAGCGGCCGGGGTAGTGGCGCTGGCCGGCCATCAGCTCGGGCCAGAACTCCGGCGTCAGCTCGACCGGGTCGGCCGCGCCGCCGTCCTGCAGGTGCGCATAGGTCCCTTGCGGGTCGAAGGGTTGTATCGTCACTGCTCGCTACAAATCCGCTCAGCTCGGGTTAACGTGACCCAATGGACGTGAATATCGTCCCTTGCTCGTCCGCTGGATCTCCAGATGCCTAATTCTGCCACGAATTTGAGCATCATTTACAAATCGTCTAATTGTACGGTCAAGCTGGCCTTCGCCAACGCCGGCTCTGCCAAATGCCTGATAGAGAGCCTGTGGAGTACACTCCAGGTCTGACCCGGTGCTGTCTGCTCTATCACCTCCCAGAGCGTCAGCTTCAAACCCTCGCCTGAGCACTGTGATCATTTCATTTTCGAGCTTTCTAGTATCAACTCGTATATAGGTACGTCGACTTTCATCACGATAGTACGATGAAACCATGAGGAAAGCCCAGAAACTGAGCGATTCTTCCTCTTTTATTTGTGCAACAGACGTTACGCCCTTACCCGCGATCTTTATCGCCGAACCTAGTTCATCCAGTGACACCCAACGCGAGAGCAGTTCTGGCAGAAGCGTTGTTTGTTCCTTCGGTGTGCGAGCTAGAACACGAGCTAAGAGGACCAAGACCGCAGCCTGATCTTCTGCAGCTGAAGAACGCGTGCCATTCTTGACAAGATCAAGAAGCTTGTCTCTAGCCTTCGACGTTCGCAAAGCAAAATCAGCAGCTTCGTTTGCAACAAAGAAATCAAGCCATATTCGCCACGGATCGCCCCAAATGGATATGCTGGAGTCCGCAATCAGACCTTGGAGTTTAACAAAAAGGTCGAATCCTTTTAGCGGCACGTCAATTGAATGGAGATTTTCGAGAAACAACAGCCATTTTTCTTGCCGTTTATATTTGTCATAATCGCCCTTGAAGCGTCCAACAATGAAGTCAATTATCTCTGCATTCATTGCCCCAAGAACGATTTCCAGCCGAAAATTCTTTGGCCCCAGACTATATGTTAGGTCAGTTTGATAAAGGTATTCAGCAACCAAGAATTCCTGGATGGATCGGTGCCCAAAATAAATGGTCCCACCGCTCTTTTCAATAAGGCATCCAGCAGTAAGCTCCCTCTTTAGGCCAGTCTCATCCAAATCATGATCCACATCTCGGACTGCTTCTAGGCATAATTCGACTGGCACATCTGTGAGTGTTGTCGTTGAAGCCCGCCCCTCTTGCCATAACCACCATGCCAGGGCGCTATTGAAACGCCGCCTTGCGTTTGTTGTGAATTCAGCGTGTCGGCCCTTCTTGCTCGTTTCGCGATCCAACAGATAGTGCACGAATGTGTCGTAGAGTTCGAACTTAGTTATTCTGGTTAGGTTTGCGCCTGGATTCGTAGCAATCTCACACAGCATCTGTGCGTGTACCGGGCGCGCGATCAGATCGTCAAAGGTTCCGCTTAAGAGGGTGTCTTGTCTATTTCTTACCCAAGCATCGTCAAGAGGTTGTTTAAGTCGCCGACACTCTTCTTGGGCCTTCAATGGAAAATACCTCTCCACATAACTCTTTGCTTCATCCAGCGTGAATTCGCGCAGTTCGACGTGTTTGAACGGGCGTCGGTAACGAGAGGGAACCTCTTGGCCTGAAAGTGTTAATTGGCGTCCAAGTATTACCGCCCGAAATTCGACATCGTCGTGGAAAGCAGTATCCCGGCCCAATATGATGACACGAGCATTTCCCTTGTCCAATTTCATTAATTCTGAGATTATATTTTCAAATCTCTGAATTGTCATACCATGTTTCATTTCGTCAAAGCCGTCAAAAACTACAACAAAACGGCCCGCTTTGTTGAGAGCGTCGAATATTTCAAAATGATAGTCCCCAGTTCGGAATTGGCTGGCCAATATCTTGCCGATTAGGCCGTCGACTGACTGCTCATCCACGATTTCGCCCAGAGGAACTAATACTGGAGCACGCGACGTGGTGTTCCGGATCGCGCTTTCGGCGAGTTTCGCCGCGAAGTGCTTTGCGAATGTCGTCTTACCTTTTCCGTAGCCGCCTATAATTGCCAAAGGATCTGCATTGGGTTCGTCAATCCAACGAATAACGAGGTCCTCGAGATCGGTATTGTCGGCGGTATGGGGTCTGACATAATACGCATCTATCTGATCTTCCGCTGCAATACGGATCAGTTCACGCAAGTAGCCGTCTATCCGAAGGAGACGCCTCTGGAAAGATTCGTATGTGAAGCATTTTAGGTAGGTCCTTGACTCTATAAGCATCCGGCCGTCGGGGCTAATGGGACCCTTGGAAAGCAGCCAGGCTTTGTTGATCTTGCCGTTTTCTACGAGTGTTCCATATTGCGTCGCGAAGTCAGTACATTCTTTCAGTGCCAGTGTGCCTTCGTGATCCTTTGCTTCGATTGCATAGATTTGGGGGCCGTCAAAGTCGTCTCTCACCCAAAATGTTGCGTCGCCCTTTTTAAAGTCGATGCGGATTCCCTTCTCCGGATGGAAGCCTGCAGCCGCGAGCAAGGAACAAACCTCATCTCGAAATAAGTTGCCGCGCTCAATAGTGTTCATGTTGTCTGCTCCGCAAGTCGGTTTCTTTGGGGGATTCAGACTGCGCACTCGCCTTCATACTAGTGCAATATCGAGCGTCGTCGCGATATAGTAGTGTAGGCCGGTATGCAATAGACGTTGGACGTCTGGGGGTAGTGGCGCTGGCCGGCCATCAGCTCCGGCCAGAACTCGGGCGTCAGCTCGACCGGGTCGGCCGCGCCGCCATCCTGCAAATGCACGTAGGTGCCGTGCGGGTCGAAGGCTTGCGTCATCGTCGGGTCCTCATGCTCAATCGCCCGCGGTCTCGATCTTCACCTCGCGGCCGCAGTGCTTGCAGTGCAGGGCGTCGGGGTCGTGGCGGTTGAGACCGCAGCCCTGGCACTTGTAGCGTACCTTCAACGGCCGGAAGAGCGTCTGTGCCAGGCGCACGAACAGGGCCACGCCGCCGACCATGATGGCGATGGCGAGCAGGCGGCCCCACTCGCCGACCAGCACGATGTCGCCGAAGCCGGTCGTGGACAGCGTCGTGACCGTGAAATAGAGGGCGTCCCCGTACGTGTTGATTTCAGGGTTCTTCTTCTCCTGCAGCACGAAGACCAGCGCGGTGACGATGAAGACGAAGACGAACAGGTTGAGCGTGCTCTGTATCGCGTCCTCGTTGCGGCGGAAGAACTTGTAGCGCCGCCGCATGTCGCGCAGCACGTGGTACGAGCGCAGCAGGCGCACCGCGCGCACGACGCGCAGGAAGGCCAGGTTGTACGCGATCAGCGGCAGCAGCAGGCTGACGATAACCAGGAGGTCGACGAGCGCGATCGGGCTGAGCGCGTAGCGCCAGCGGTTCCGCTCGATCCACAGCCGCGCGACGTAGTCGAGCGCCAGGACCGCGGCGATGGCGTAGTTGAGCGCGCTGATCGGCGCCACGGTCGAGACCGTGGCGGTCAGCGTGAAATCGGCGATCGTGAAGACGTCGAACGCCAACAGCGCGTATTGCGCGCGCACGGCGCGGCGGCTCTTGCCCGTGTAGAGCGTCACCAGGAGCTCGCGGACCGGCTGGCGCGACGGCTTAGCGGGGCGATCGGTCGGGGCGCGTGCCATGGTGCTTTCGAGGATTGCGGGCGCCCATTGTGTGCGAGCGGGCTGTGCCCGAGAATTGCGGCGCGCGCGTTATTGCCGGCCCTGGGGAGGGATGCCACGTGTCGCAGCTCACCGACGAGATTTTCGAAATCCCGGACCGCCTGGCGGGGCTGGCGGCGGCCAACGCCGCTGTTCTGGACGAGGCCGCGGCGCGCTGGCGCACGGCGCCGCCGCCGACGCTGTTCACCGTGGCGCGCGGCACCTCGGACGCCGCGGCGACCTATGCCGCCTACCGCCTGGCGGCGGCAACGGGCGTGCCGGTCGGCTCGCTGCCGCCGTCGCTCGCCAGTCTCTACGGCTTCGCGGCCGCGACGCCGCTGTGGTCGCTGGCGATCTCCCAGTCCGGCCGCAGCCCGGACCTGATCGCCGCGCAGGCGGCGCTGCACGCGGGCGGCGGCGTCGGTATCGCGCTCGTCAACGACACCGCCTCGCCGTTGGCCGACGGTGCCGACCTGGTGCTGGACCAGGCGGTGGGGCCGGAGCTCAGCATCGCCGCGACCAAGTCCTTCGCCTGCTCGCTCGCGGCGGTCGACCTGTTGGCGCAGGCGCTCACGGGCGGTGCCGTCGACGACCGGCTCGACGGCGCCGCGCGGGCGGCCGCGGAAGCGCTCGCGGCCCCACCCGACCTCGAATTGCTCGACGATGCGACCCACGCCTACGTCGTCGGCCGCGGCAAGACCTTCGCCGTCGCCATCGAGGCGGCGCTGAAGCTGAAGGAGACCGCGGGGCTGCACGCCGAGGCGCTGAGCGCCGCCGAGATCATGCACGGGCCGCGCGCCATCGCCGGGCCGGAGCTGCCGGTGCTGGGCTTCGCCGGGCCGGGCAAGGCCGGGGCCTCGGTGCGGGAGGCGCTCGACGGTCTCAAGTCCCAGGGCTCGCGCGTCGCGGTCGTCGAGTGCGCCGAGGCCGCGGACCTGCCGGAGGAGCTGGCGCCCGTGGTGCTGATCGCCGGCTTCTACGCCGCCCTGCCGGCGCTGGCCCGGCGCCGCGGCCGCGACCCCGACAACCCGCCGTCGCTCACGAAGGTCACGCTGACGGTGTGAACAACCTGCAGCGGCACTGGCCGCCGTGCCGCTGGGGTGGCACACTTGGCCCACGTCAAAGCAACGGGCCGTCGACAAGGCCCACGGACCGATTTCCTGGGAGGAGCATCATGGTACGCATTACCCTCTTGGCCGGCGCCGCGCTGGCGGTGGCGACGACCGCCGCGGCGCAGACGGTCGAGTTGAAGATCGAGAGTTGGCGCAATGACGACCTGACGATCTGGCAGGACCAGATCATCCCGGCCTTCGAGGCGCAGAATCCGGGCATCAAGGTCACCTTCGCGGCGACCGCGCCGGCCGAGTACAACGCCGTCCTGAACAGCAAGCTGGCCGCCGGCTCGGCGGGCGACCTGATCACCTGCCGGCCGTTCGACGCCTCGCTCGAGCTCTACAAGCAGGGCCATCTGGCAGCGGTCACCGACCTTGCGGGCATGGAGAACTTCGGCTCGGTCGCGAAGTCGGGCTGGAGCACCGACGACGGCTCGACCGTGTTCTGCGTGCCGATGGCCTCGGTCATCCACGGTTTCATCTACAACAAGGACGCCTTCGCGGAAGTCGGCGTCGACGTGCCGACGACGGAAGCCGAACTGTTCGCAGCGCTGGACAAGATCAAGGCCGACGGCAACTACATTCCGATGTCGATGGGCACCGCCGACCAGTGGGAAGCGGCGACCATGGGCTACCAGAACATCGGCCCGAACTACTGGAAGGGCGAAGACGGCCGCCTGGCGCTGATCGCGGGCAAGCAGAAGCTGACCGACGACGAGTGGGTCGCACCGTACCGCACGCTCGCCAAGTGGTCCGACTATCTGGGTGATGGCTTCAAGGCCCAGTCCTATCCGGACAGCCAGAACCTGTTCACGCTGGGCCGCGCGGCGATCTATCCGGCCGGTTCGTGGGAGATCACCGGCTTCAACGCGCAGGCCGACTTCCAGATGGGCGCCTTCCTGCCGCCGGTGCGCGCCGCGGGCGACACCTGCTACATCAGCGACCATGTCGACATCGCGCTGGGCATGAACCCGAAGTCCGCCAATCCCGAGGCGGCCAAGACGTTCTTGAGCTGGGTCGCCAGCGCCGAGTTCGCCGACATGTACGCCAACGCGCTGCCCGGCTTCTTCTCGCTGTCGAACCACAACGTGAACCTGCAGGATCCGCTGGCGCAGGAGTTCGTCGGCTGGCGCGGCAAGTGCGAATCGACGATCCGCTCGACCTACCAGATCCTGTCGCGCGGCACGCCGAACCTGGAGAACGAGACCTGGGGCGCCTCGGCGAACGTCATCAGCGGCACCGAGACGCCGGAGGTCGCCGGGGCCCGGCTGCAGAAGGGCCTGGAGGCGTGGTACCCGCCGCAGCAGTAGCGTGAGGGCGCTGGGCCGGGCGGTTTGCCCGGCCCGCGCCGTCTTCCCGGGCAGCGGCCCATGACCGCGATTGCGACGACCACCGAGCCCGCGCGGGCGCCTCCCGCGCGGCGCCCGGTGCGCTGGCACATCGCCGTGCTGCTGGCGCCGGCGGTGACGGTCTACACGCTGTTGATGGTCCTGCCGCTGTTCGAGAGCTTGCGCATGTCGCTCCACACCCAGGGCGACGACGGCACGCTCAGCTTCGTCGGGCTCGGCAACTATGTCGTGCTGCTCAGCGACGAACGCTGGGCCGGCCAGTTCTGGAACGCGCTGGGCAACAACGTCTGGTTCTTCGTCATCCACATGCTGGTGCAGAACCCGATCGGCCTGGTGCTGGCGGCACAGCTTTCCATGGCGCGGCTGCCGGGCCGCGGCTTCTACCGCACGGCGATGTTCCTGCCGACGATGCTGTCGTTCGTCATCGTCGGCTTCGTCTGGAAGCTGATCCTGAGCCCCTTGTGGGGCGTCTCGGGCTCGCTGCTCGACGCTGTCGGCCTGAAGTTCCTCTACGAGCCGTTCCTGGGCCAGCCGGAGACGGCGTTGACGACGCTGGCGCTGGTCTCGGTCTGGCAGTTCGTCGGCATCCCGATGATGCTGATCTACGCGGCGCTGCTGTCGATCCCGGACGAGCTGTCAGAGGCCGCGGAATGCGACGGCATCACCGGCATCAGCCAGTTCGTCAAGATCAAGCTGCCGCTGATCTGGCCGACCATCGGGATCGTCTCGATCCTCACTTTCGTGGGCAACTTCAACGCCTTCGACCTGATCTACGTCTCCCAGGGCGCGCTCGCCGGGCCCGACTTCTCGACCGACATTCTGGGCACCTTCCTCTATCGCACTTTCTTCGGCTTCCAGCTGCAGCTCGGCGACCCCTACATGGGATCGACCATCGCCGGCATGATGTTCCTGATCATCCTGTCGGTCGTCTGCCTCTATCTCTTCGTGATCCAGAAGCGGATCACGCGCTACCAGATGTGAGGGTGCGATGAACAGCGCCCGCCGCTCGCTCGCAAAGGAGGCCGCCGCCCACGCGGTGCTGATCACCTACACGGTGATCGCCCTGTTCCCGGTGTTGTTGGTCGTCGTCAACTCGTTCAAGTCCCGCAAGGCGATCTTCCGCGATCCGCTGACGCTGCCAGGCCCCGAGAGCTTCAGCCTGATCGGCTACCAGACCGTGTTCGACCGCGGCGACTTCCTGCTCTACTTCCAGAACAGCCTGATCGTCACCGTCGTGGCGCTGTTCCTGGTGGTGCTGTTCGGCGGCATGGCGGCGTTCGCGCTCTCCGAATACCGCTTCCGCGGCAACCTGTTGATGGGCCTGTTCCTGGCGCTGGGCATCATGATCCCGATCCGCCTGGGCACGGTCGCCATCCTCAAGCTGATGGTGGCCTCGGGCTTGGTCAACACGCTGTTGGCGTTGATCCTGGTCTACACGGCGCAGGGCCTGCCGCTGGCGGTCGTCGTGCTCAGCGAGTTCATGCGCCAGGTCTCCGACGACCTGAAGAACGCGGCGCGCATCGACGGCCTCAACGAGTACGTCATCCTGTTCCGCCTGGTCTTTCCGGTCGTGCGCCCGGCGATCGCCACCATCGCCGTCTTCACCATGATCCCGATCTGGAACGACCTGTGGTTCCCGCTGATCCTGGCGCCGGCGGAGGAGACCAAGACCGTGACGCTGGGCGCCCAGGTCTTCATCGGCCAGTTCGTCACCAACTGGAACGCGGTGCTGGCGGCGCTCTCGCTCGCGGTGCTGCCGGTGCTGGTGCTCTACCTCGCGTTCTCGCGCCAGCTCATCCGCGGCATCACCTCCGGCGCCGTCAAATGAGCGCACCGCTCAGGACGCTGGTCCTCGGTCTCGGCGGCATGGGGCGCTCGCACCTCGACGCCTACCGCCGCGATCCGGGCTTCGAGGTCGTCGGCCTGTGCAATCGCAGCGAAGTGGCGCTCGGCGACGAATGGACCAAAACTCCGTTCTTCACCGACTTCGAGGCGGCGCTGGCGGAGACCCAGCCGGAGCTCGTCTCGGTCAACACCTGGTCCGACAGCCACGCGCCGTACGCCATCCGGGCGATGGAAGCGGGCGCCCACGTATTCGTCGAGAAGCCGCTGGCGACGACGGTAGAGGACGCCCAGCGCGTGGTCGACACCGCCACGCGGCTGGGGCGCAAGCTGGTCGTCGGCTACATCCTGCGCCACCACCCGTCGTGGCTCGAGTTCATCCGCCTCGCGCGCGAGTTCGGCGGGCCCTACGTCATGCGCATGAACCTGAACCAGCAGTCCAGCGGCGCCACCTGGCAGGCGCACAAGAACCTGATGCGCTCGCTGTCGCCGATCGTCGACTGCGGCGTGCACTACGTCGACGTCATGTGCCAGGTCTGCGACGCGAAGCCCGTTCAGGTGCGCGGCATGGGCGCACGCCTGACCGACGAGGTGGCGCCGGAGATGTACAACTACGGCCACCTGCAGGTGCTGTTCGAGGACGGCTCGGCCGGCTGGTACGAGGCCGCCTGGGGACCGATGATCTCGGAGACCGCGTTCTTCGTGAAGGACATCATGACGCCCAAGGGCTGCGTGTCGATCGTCATGGCGGAAGGGGCGAAGTCCGACGACATGGAGACCCATACCCGGACCGCGACGATCCGCGTGCATGATGCGGCGCTCGGCAACGATGGGTCCTTCCTCAACGAAGACCGCCTGATCTCGATGGCCGACGAGCCGGGGCACCAGGCGCTGTGCGACCGCGAGCAGGCGTTCGTGGCGCAGGCAATCCGCGAGGACGTCGACCTCTCGCGGCACATGGCCGACGCCGTGCGCTCGCTGGAAATCGTGCTGGCCGCCGACCGCAGCATCCGCGAGATGCGCGCGGTCGAGCTGTAAGGGGGTGCGGCGTGGGTAAGTTGGTTCTGGATGGCATCTCGAAGAGCTTCGGCAAGGTCGAGGTGCTGAAGACGGTCGATCTGGAGGTCGCGGACGGCGAATTCGTCGTCATCGTCGGGCCGTCGGGCTGCGGCAAGTCGACCCTGCTGCGCATCATTGCCGGCTTGGAGGACCAGACCACCGGGCGCATCGAGATCGGCGGCCACGACGTCAGCGTGCAGCCGCCGGCCAAGCGCGGCATCGCCATGGTGTTCCAGACCTACGCGCTGTACCCGCATCTGACCGTCGAGGGCAACATGACCCAGGGCCTCAAGCAGGCCCGCACGCCCAAGGCGACGATCGCCGAGCGGGTCGCCGAGGCGGCGCGCATCCTGGAGCTGGAGCCGCTGTTGGCGCGCAAGCCGGCGCAGTTGTCGGGCGGACAGCGCCAGCGCGTCGCCATCGGCCGCGCCATCGTGCGCCACCCGGACGTATTCCTGTTCGACGAGCCGCTCTCGAACCTCGACGCGGCCTTGCGCAACCAGGTGCGTTTCGAGATCGCCGAACTGCACCTGCGCCTGGGCGCAACGATGGTCTACGTCACCCACGACCAGGTCGAGGCGATGACCCTGGCCGACCGCATCATCGTGCTCAACGAGGGCGTCGTGCAGCAGGTCGGCCGGCCGTCGGAACTGTACCGCCAGCCGGCCAACCGCTTCGTCGCCACGTTCATCGGCTCGCCGCGCATGAACCTGCTCGACGGCCGCGCCGAGGCCGGCACGATCATGATCGACGGCGTCGGCCGACTGCCGGGCAATGGCGCCGCCGGCCCGGTGCTGGCCGGCGTGCGCCCTACGGGCTTCGAGGTCGTCATCGGCGGCGACGAAGGCCTGGCGGGCAGCATCGCCGCAGAGGAGTACTTGGGCGCGGAGTCGTTCCTGCGCGTGCGCCTGGCCAACGACGCGGTGGTCACGGTACAGGAGCACCCGGACCACCATTGGGAAATCGGCCAGGACGTGCGCCTGAAGCTGCGCCCCGGCAACCTGCACCTCTTCGACCCCGACAGCGGGGTACGGCTCGCGGGGTGAGGGGGCACGCATGCCTCAGTTGCGTGGGCCGCAAGAACCCTCTAGATCCTTTGCCGCGCGATCCGGCGGCGACCGGATGTGCGACGGCGTAGAAATCCGGGGAGACCATGATGCGTGGCTTTGTGAAGGCTTTGTCTGTCGGCGCCCTGGCGCTGACGCTGACGTTGGGTGCGGCCGGCGGGGCGCGGGCGCTGGACGATTCCAGCCCCGGCGCGGTCGTTGACGCCGCGAAGGCGGCCTTCGAGCAGTTCCAGGAGCACAAGCAGTGGCGCGGCGTGATCAACATGCTGGGCGCCACGAAGGCGGTGTTCCTGGCGCCGGACTTCAAATCGGGCTCGTTCATCGTCGGCGTCGAGAGCGGCACGGGCGTGATGTTCGCGCGCCACGGCGAGGCGTGGAGCGATCCGGTCTTCATCAAGTTCTTCCGCAACAGCGTCGGTTTCCAGGCCGGCGTCAAGGAGTCCGAGCTGCCCTTGTTCGTGCTGACGCGCGACGCGGTCGTTGAGCTGGTCGACGGCGTCGGCCGTGTCGCCGGCAGCGGCGGCTTTGCCCTGGGCGGCCTCGGCGCCGGTGCCAGCGGCGGCGGCGGATTTGGCGGCGGGTTGCAGATCCTGACCGTCTCCGCGGCCGAGGGCCTGTCCCTTGGCAGCGGCCTGGCCGACGCCAAGATGCAGCTGCGCGACGACCTCAACTCGGCCGCCTACGGCGCCGACTTCGACGCCGGCGCGGTGCTCGACAAGCCCGGCGGCGCGCTTTCCGAGGCGGACGCTCTGCGGGGAGTTCTCGAAGCGGCGACCAAGTCGGCCTGGCTCGAATAGGCAAGCCCGGTTAGTGCGCCAAACTGGCAGCGTCCGATCCGCCAACGAACGACGTCATGCTCGACCGCCAGCAGATCGCCTTCTATCGGGACAACGGCTACGTCGTGCTGCCGGGCCGGATCCCGGCGGAGGCCCTGGCACCGGTTCGCGCGGCGCTGGCGCGCCTGCTCGACGGCGCGCGTGGGCTGAGCGCAAACGACGACGTCTACGACCTGGAGGACAGCCACCGGCCGGACGCGCCCCGGGTGCGGCGCATCAAGCTGCCGCACGTCGTCGACGCGGCGTTCGACGCCCTGCTGCGCAGCGAGGCCATCCTGGCGCCCGTGCGCGATCTGTTGGGGCCGTCGCTACGGCTGCACACCAGCAAGCTGAACCTGAAGGCCGCCGACTTCGGCGCCGCCGTCGAGTGGCACCAGGACTGGGCGTTCTATCCGCACACCAACGACGACATCCTGGCGGTCGGCGTCATGCTGGACGACGTCGGCCCGGACAACGGGCCGTTGATGGTTCTGCCGGGCAGCCATCGCGGGCCGGTCCACGACCACCACAGCGAGGGGCGCTTCTGTGGCGCCATCGACGCCGCGGCGAGCGGTCTCGAGGTCGATCGCGCCGTGGCGCTGACCGGGCCGGCGGGCTCGATCTCGCTGCACCACGTGCGCACCGTGCACGGCTCCAATCTCAATCGCTCGCCGCGCGACCGGGCGCTCTTGCTCTACGAGATCACCGCGGCGGACGCCTGGCCGCTCAAGGGCACCATGAGCCCGTTCTCGACGCTCGAGGAGTACGACGCGCGGATGCTCTGTGGCGAGCCGACCACCCAACCGCGCCTGGCGGACGTGCCGGTGCGCCTGCCGCAGCCGCCGGCGGCCGGCCAGGGCTCGATCTACGAGAACCAGAGGGGCGCCCGCGCGCGCCAGTTCGAGGTCGCCGACGCCGACTAGCCGAGAAACGCCTCGCACTCGATCTCGACCTTGAGGCGCGGGTCGACCAGCGCCGTGACCTCGACGAGCGTCGAGGCCGGCCGGTGCTCGCCAAAATAGGCGATGCGGCGCGGGTTGATGGACCCGCGGTCGGCCATGTCGGTGAGGAACAGCCGCACTTTGACGACGTGCTCGGGCCCGGCGCCCGCGGCGCGCAGGCACTGGTCGATGATGTCCAGCGCCAGGTCGAACTGCGCCACCGCGCCCTCGGGCACGGTGCCGTCGTCGGTCATGCCGACGGCGCCCGAGACCCAGACATGGGGGCCGGCGCGCACGACGTGGCAGTAGTGGCTGACGGGCTCCAGCACGTCCGGCACCATGATGCGCTCGATCATCGTTTCCTCCGTCAGTTTGGCCGCGTCAGCGCGCGCAGATCCGGCAGCACCGCCGCACGGTCCACCCAATTTCCGGTAAAGAACTCAAAGCTGTCGATGCCCATGTTGAGAAACAGGTCGAATCCGGTCAGGCGCGCGAGGCCGGCGTCGCGGGCGGCCTGCATGAAGGGCGTCTCGATGGGCGTATAGACCGCGTCGAAGGCCCAGCGCTGCGGCCCGATCGCGTCCGCCTCGAACGCCGCGCCGGGGTACGCCGCCTGCCCAGCGGCGTCGCATTGACCAGGCCGTCGGCGCCAGCGACCGCGGCGCGGAAGGCGTCCGTGTCGACTGCGCGGGCAACCTTGCCGGTCGGATCGCACGCCGCGGCGACGGCCGTGGCGCGGCCCGGCTTCGGGTCGAAGATCGTCAGCCGCGTGGCGCCCAGGTGCATCAGCGCGAACGCGAGGGCGCGGGCGACGCCGCCCGCGCCAGCCATGGCGACCTTACCCGGCGCAGTGTCCAGTGCCGACCAGGCCTTCAAGAACCCGGTGTAGTCGGTGTTGGTGGCGATCCAGCCCTCGGGCGCGAAGCGGATGGCGTTGGCGGCGCCAAGGCTTGGTGGCACGTCCCGAAGGGCGTCGGCGCGCGTGGCGGCGCGGATCTTGAACGGGTGGGTGACGATGATGCCGGTGTTGCCGGCGTCGTGGCAGGCGTCGGCGCGGGCGTCGAAGTCGTAGGCGTCGAGCGCCGCATCCGACAGACCGAAGGCGAGTTCCAGCCCCGCGCGGTCGCACAACACCGCCAACAACTTCGGCATCCGGGATTTCTGGATGTTGTCGCCCAGCAGGGAGAGCCTGAGCGAGGCCACGGTCGCGGAATCAAACCGCGATGCGGGCGAGCGCGTCCCAGTCGAACGCGACGCCGTGGCCCGGCCGGTCGGGCGCCACGGCGCGGCCGTCTTCGAGGCAAAGCGGCTCGGCGATGTATTCGTCGAGCCCGAAGCCGTGCGCTTCCAGGAACTGGCCGTTGGGCACGGCGGCCAGCAGGTGCACCGTGATGTCGTGCGCGCCGTGCGAGGTGACCGGTAGATTGAACGCCTCGGCAAGGTGCGCGATCTTCATGAACGGCGTGACGCCGCCGCAGTTGGTCACGTCCGGCTCCGGCCAGGTGACGCCTGCCGCGATCAGGTGCCGGAACTCCCACAAACTCCGCAGGTTCTCGCCGGCGGCGATGGGCAGGCCGCCCTCGCGCGCCACCCGGGCGTGGCCGGCGACGTCGTCGGGCGCGATCGGCTCCTCCAGCCACCGCGGCTCGTGCGGCGCGAGAGCGCGGGCGGCGCGGATGGCCTGATCGGCCGTCCACTTCATGTTGGCGTCGACCATCAGCGGAAAGTCGGCGCCCAGATGCGCGCGCATGGCGGCGACGCGCTCGACGTCCTCGCTGAGCTTGTCCCGCCCGACTTTCATCTTGATGGCGCGGAAGCCGCGGGCCAGGTTGGCGTCGGTCTGCTTCAGCAGGTCGTCGAGGGGCAACAGCAGGTCGATGCCGCCGGCGTAGCAGGTGACGCGCGGGTCGTAGCCGCCCAGCAGCCGCCACAGCGGCGTCCCCAGCCGCCGGGCCTTCAGGTCCCACAGCGCCATGTCGAAGGCCGACAGCGCCAGCACCGTCGGCCCGCCGCGCCCGCCATAGTGCAGCGCCCACCACAGCTTCGACCACAGGCGCTCGATGCGCTCCGCGTCTTCGCCGACCGTCAGGTCGGGGATCTCGCGAACCAGGGTGTCGCGGATGGCGCCGCCGTTGCGGCCGACGGTGAAGGTGTAGCCGACGCCTTCGGCGCCGTCGCTGTCGAAGACCCGCGCGGTGACGATCTCGAAGCCGCGCATCTCGCCGTGGGTGCTGTCGCTCAGAACCTGGGGGAGCGGGATCAGGTAGTGGCCGGTCTCGACCCGGGCGATCGTCGCGCCCGGCATCAGAAGAAGACGCGGGTGATGCCCGGCCAGACCAGCAGCACCGTCAGCGCCAGGAGCTGGATGCAGATGAACGGCAGGAAGCCGCGGAAGATGTCGGTCAAGGAGATCTCCGGCGGCGCCACGGACTTGAGGTAGAACGCCGCGGGCCCGAAGGGCGGCGACAGGAAGCTGACCTGCATGTTCATGGTGAAGACGACGCCGAACCAGATCGGCACGAAGCTGGCGGGCAGGGTGCCGAAATAGCCGATCTCCTCGACCGGCAGGCGCGTGACGATGGGCAGGAACACCGGCATGACCAGCAACACGATGCCGACCCAGTCCATCAGGGCGCCCAGCACCAGGAAGATCAGCATCATCACCAGGATGATGCCCATGGTCGGCAGATCGGCGCCGACGATCAGGTTGGCGACGTAGGTTGGGCCGCCCGCGATGGTGTAGGCGCCGGCCAGCGCGGTCGCGCCGAACGTGACCCAGAGGATCGTGCCCGTCGACTTGAACGTGCGCATCAGCGCTTCGCGCACCAGCGCCAGGCTCATCTCGCCGCGCAGGGCGGTCAGCACCAGCACCGCGACCACGCCCATGCCGGCGGCCTCGGTGATGCCGGTGATGCCGCCGTAGATCGAGCCGAGCACGACGCCGACGACGAGCAGTGGCGGCACCAGGCCCTTGCCCATGTCCCAGGCCATCCGCCGGCGTTCCGCGCCGACGGCGAAGGCCAGCAGGGCGGCGGATACGACCGCGATCGCGCCCAGCCAGATCATGTCCGACGTGGCGATCAGCGCGATGTCCGTCTCCGTCGCGCCTTCGGGCGGCACCGCCTGGCCGGTCAGGTGGATGACCGCGGCGCGCAGCAGCAGCACGGTGGCCGCCGGCCCGGCGATGATCAGCAGCAACGTGCCGAACAGCAGCGCCTTCTCGCGCGAGGCCGGCTCGTCGTCGGAGATCTCCGGCAGCGGCGCCTCGTGGGGCCTCAGCTGCGTGCGCACGATGATGTAGATGATGAAGAACGAGGCCAGCATGAAGCCCGGCACGAAGGCCGAGGTGAACAGCGCCTTGATCGAACTCTCGGTCACCAGGCCGTAGATGATCAGCACGATCGACGGCGGGATCATGGTGCCCAGCGAGCCGCTGGCGCAGATCGTGCCGATCACCAGGTTCTGGTTGTAGCCCAGGCGCAGCATCTGCGGCAGCGCGATGAGGCCCAGCAACACCACCTCGCCGCCGATGATGCCCGACATGGCGGCCATGATGATCGCCATGATGGCGGTGACGATGGCGATGCCGCCGCGCGTCCGGTTCAGCCACGTGCTGAGGCTGGAGTACATGTCGCGGGCGATGCCGGAGCGTTCCAGCAGGCTGGCCATGAAGATGAACAGCGGCACGGAGATGATGACGTAGTCCGTCATCAGGCCGTACATGCGCTGGGCCAGGATGTTGAGCGGCCCGGTGCCGAACGTGCCGAACAGCAGGTCGGGGCCGAACTTCATGACCAGCACGGCGACGGCCAGGAAGCCGGAGGCAAAGCCCAGCGGCATGCCGATCCCCAGCAGGACCAGCATGCCCAGCAGAAGGATCAGCGAGATCGTGCCGATATCCATGGTGACGGCCCCCCAGCCGACCCCGCTCGGTCAGTCGACGAATTCTTCGGCGACTCCTCGACCAGGTCGTGAACCTGCTTCTCGCGGCCCCAGTCCATGATCAGGTTGACGACGGACTGGATCGCCACCAGCACCACGGTGATCAGCAACAGCGGCTTCATGGTGGCCGGGATCGGCGGGTCCCACGCGGTGCCGAAAGTCTCCCAGCGCATCACCTTCTGCCACGCTTCGCCGAAGCCGCCCCAGACGATGGCCGCGGCGAAGGCGACGATGAACAGCGTCGAGAACAGGTCGAACACGCGTTGGGTCCAGCGCGGCACCAGATCGTACAGGATGAATATGCGGATATGGCCGCGCTGCTGCATGACGTACAGGCCGGCCAGCAGATAGACCATGCCGGCCACCCACAGCGACATCTCGTTCACCCACAGGGTGGGATTCACGAACACGTAACGCATGACGACTTCGTAGAACATGATCGCGACGATGAGCGCGACCAGGACCATGGCTACGCGGCTGATCGCCACGACCAGGCGGTCGAACCAGCTCGTGATCTCATGCTCGACCATCGCCCAGCCCCCTCGTCCGCCGGACCGGCCCGGACCGACGGGCAATGGTGGGCCCCGAAGGGCCCACCGTGCAACTCAACTGATCGGGACTACTTGATGAGACCGAGCTGGGTCAGGAAGGCGACGTGGCTGTCGACCAGCGCGCGCGCCTCCGGCGTCTTGTCGGCCCAGCGCTGCCACGCGGCCTGCGCCGCCGCGCGGAACGTCGCGCGGTCTTCCGGCGACCAGTCGTACAAGGTCACGCCCTTGGCCGTCAGCATCGCCGCGGCCTCGTTGTTCTTGACCTCGAACGTCAGCGCCGTCTGGAACGCCAGTTTCTGCATGGCGACGTCGATGATGCGCTTCAGGTCTTCCGGCAGGCCCTCCCACTTGGACTTGTTGATGGCCAAGTGGTCCGACGGCATCGAGTGGAAGCCGGGGTAGGTCGCGTAGTTGACCAGGTCGTAGAGGCCGAGGCCGACATTGTTGGCCAGGCCCGAGGCGTCGGCGCCGTCGATGATGCCGGTCTCCAGCGCGGTGAAGATCTCGGTGAAGTCCATGACGATGGGCTTGGCACCCAGCTCGGCGAAGATCTCGGTCTCCAGGCCCGGCGGCGAACGGAACTTCCAGTCCTTCAGGTCCTGCGGACCGCGGATCGGGCGCGAGGAGCTCATGGACTCCTGGCCGTAGACCCACCAGCCGATGAGCTGCATGCCGAACTGGTTGTAGAGCTCGTTGGCCGCTTCCTCGCCGCCGCCGTAGTAGAACCAGGCGTACTGCTGCCACGGCGTGTCGTAGCCGCCCATGATGTCGCCGACGAACTGGAAGGCCGGGTTCTTGCCGGTCTGGTAGGCACCGCCGGTCATGTCGGCGTCCAGGATGCCGGTGGCGGCGGCGTCGAAGGTCTCGACCGACTTGACGACCGACGACGAGTAGAAGATCTCGATCTTCAGGCGGCCGCCCGACATGGTCTGGACGTCGTCGACGAACTGGGCCGCCAGCTTGCCGGAAACGGTCTCCGGCGCGTAGTGCGTCTGCAGGCGCAGCGTGTGCTCCTGGGCCTGGGCCGCGAAGGCGACCCCGACCGCAAGTGCCGCGGCACCGGCAAACTGCAGAATTCTGCTCGAATACTTCATGCGTCTCCTCCCATGGGATCGACCGCGCAGAACAACTGCGCGGACTGCTGTATTTTCATTTGACAGTGACAGTTCTTGCGCCGCCAACCGTCCTCGGGACTTGCCCGATTTCTCCCAGGCAAAACCTTCTGAGATCTTAGAGGCGTCGGCGCGCCAACGCAACGTCGGCCGCGCGCACGCGCAAACGGCGCGCCCGAGGGCGCGCCGCTGCGTTTTCGGCAATGGGCGCGTGCGATGGCGCGCCGGCGACGGGTCTACTGGTACTGGACCGCCGGCTCGATGCACTCCGTCCGGCCGCTTTCCGTGCAGAAGCGATAGCGCGCCAGCTTGGCATAGAAGCCCATCGCCGCCAGCACGTTCCCCCAGGAGTCGAACTGGTCCTTCGTCCATTCCTTGCCGCCGGCGCGGGCGTCGCGGCCGGCACCCAACAGCTCGCCCGTCTGCGAGTCCGTCATCTTGGCCTCGATGGCGAGCTGGCCGATGAAGGCGGGTTCGCCCGTGAACTGCTGCGCCGTCAGGCTGAGCGCCAGGCCGGCCGGCATGACCGTGGAGACGGTGTCGAGGGTCACGTTTTTCTGGGTCGCTTTGATGACGGCGACCTGCACGCGGATCGTGTTGGCCTGGGGCTCCGTGACAACGTCGTAGTCGTTGCCCAGTTCCTGGGCCAACAGCTGGTGGAAGGCGTTGGCCATGCGCTGCTTGTTCTCGGCGCTGACCTCGCCCTTCTCGTCGGGCGTCGTCATGAACATGATTGGGTCGACCAGGACCTTGTTGTAGCGGGCGGGCGTTTCCGGCGGCGCCACGTAGCGCTGCTCCAAGGTGAACTTGTCTTCGTTCGGCTCAAGCATGGCCGCGGTCTCCGGCGTCAGGAACTTGGTCTCGCCGCTGACCTCGACCTGTTTGGTGCGCGCGCACGCCGAGAGCGCGACGGCAGCAGCCAGCGCGACCAGCGCAATACGGTACTTCATCATGAGATCCCCCTGGGTTGGGTCGAATTGCACAGAATTTGAGAAACTGAAGCTAGGGCAGTGTACGCGCAAGGCAATATCGATATAGAGGCACGGTCAGGCCAAATTGTTGCGCGCCGGTGCCACGCCCGCCCGCGCCGCGACGCGCCGCCCGCCGCAGGTCGGTTCAGCCGCTGTCGCGGTTGCCGCGGGCCGTGCCGCACGCGCTATGCTTGTGACGCGGGAGGCGATGCCAATGACCTTCACCCTGACCTACGTCGAGCGTTTCGACATCAAGAACGAGGACCTGGGGCTCACCGAGCCGTCCGGTCTTGCGCTGGCCCCCGGCGGCGACGGCCTGTGGACGATCAGCGACGACACGAAGCGCGTCTTTCGCATCGGCCTCACGGGAAAGCTGCGTCGCATACGGCCGTTCAAGGTGCCGAAAAAGGGCCTGGAGGGCATCACGATCGAGCCGACCGGTGCGTTCCTCTTCGCCGTGCGCGAGGAGAACAACAGGGTGCTCAAGCTGGATATCGCCAAACGGGCCGTCGTCGAGAAGCGGCGCCTCGCGCAGATGGCCGGTTTTGGCAAGATCGCCCGACACTTCGGCGACGAAGGCGGCAACAAGGGGCTCGAGGGCATCGCCTCGAACGCGCAGACCGGCACGCTGTTCGCGCTCAAGGAGGGCCTGCCCGGCCTGATCGTCGAGATCTCCGCCGATCTCGCGACGATCCTGGGGCACCGGAGGCTTGGCGCGCGCAACGGTTTCACCGTGCCGGGGGCTCCGGGCGTCAAGGCCGACTACTCCGGCATCTGCTACGACCCGACGCGCCGCGCCTTCTGGATCGTCAGCGACAAGGCGAAGCGGCTGTTCCTCTACGACTTCGACAGCGACCGCGTGGTGCAGGGCGCGGCGCTGGGCTACGAGGACGAGGATGGCGCGTACCGGCTGATCGAGAAGGCGGAAGGGGTCGCGTTCGACCCGTCGTCCGGCCGGCTCTACGTCGTCAGCGACGCGGAGGCGCGGCTCTACGTCTACGACGTGGGCCCCTGACGCCGATGTCCGCCGACGACGAGAGCACGCTGGCGATCCTGGTGCCGGAGGCGGAGCCGCTGGTCGGGGCGTTCCGTGCCACCCACGATCCGTCTGCCGCCGCCGGCATGCCGGCTCACATCACGGTCATCTACCCTTTCAAGCACCCCGACGCGCTGGACGAGGGCGACGTCGCCCGGTTGGCGGCACACTTCGCGGCGCACACGCCCATCGCCTTCGCGCTGGCCGGTGTGGGCCAGTTCGACGGCGTGGCGCTGTACCTGGCGCCCGAGCCGGCGGCGCCGTTCGTGGCGCTGATCCGGGCGGCCGTCGCCCTGTATCCCGACTATCCGCCCTATGGCGGCATCCACGCCGACCTGGTGCCGCACCTGACGGTGGCGCAGACGGCGGATCCGGCCGCTCTGCGGCCTGGCCTTGCGTCCGCTGCCGAGCGCCTGCCGCTCCGGGCGACCACGCGCGAGGTCGCGCTGATGGAGCGGCGCGGCGGCCGCTGGCGGCGGCACACCGCGTTTCCGCTCGGCTCCGGCTGACGTCACGCCCGCCAGAACGGCTTCTCGGCCTCGTGCAAGGCGTCCACGCGGCCGAGGCCCATGTCGCGCAACAGGTGGTCATCCAGCGCCGCCAGGTGGTGGCGCTCGTTGGCCCGCATCTGCCACGTCAGCAGCGTGTCGACCAGCTGCGCCGGCGCGCGCCGCAGTGCGCGCACGAATGTTGCCAGCCCGGCGCCGCCGGCGCCTTGCCCAAAAGTCCCCAGATAGAATTGCCGTACCATTGTTCCGACCCTCTCGCTTCGGGCCGCGTCCTTGCGGCCGCCGTTGTCTGCGGCGGCGGATTTAGGACATGTACGGGCGCCGGACTGTGAGCGCGGTCACAGCACGGGAAATATCTTCAGAGCGCTTCAGATGCCGAAGATCGAGGCCATGCCGGTGCGTTCGGCCATGGCCGCGACTGCCGCGTCCGACGGCACCGCCTGGAAGCTCTCGGCGGCGCGCAGCACGGCCGGCAGCAGGTTGATATCGCTGACGCTGTTGAGGAACACGTCGGGCAACCCCAGCACCCAGTGTACGGCCGTGGTGATGTCGTCCTCGTTCTCCAGCGGCTCGTACCAGGTGGTGCGGATACGGTCGGCGCCGGCGGCCCAGGGGCCGCGCGCGACGGACTTGATGATCTGCACGGCGACGTCGCGCTCGCGCGCCAGCGTGAGCGTGCGCTGGAAGTCGGCGGGGTAGGTCTCATGGTGCGCCGCATACCAGTTCCACGGCATCAGGATGGAATCGAAGTCGAAGCGCTCCAGGCTGCGATGGTGCATCGCGGCGATGGTCCAGCCGTGGCCGGTGACGCCGATGTGGCGCGCCAGCCCCTCCTCGCGCGCCTCGACGGCGGCGTCGAGCGCGCCACCGGGCGACAGCGCCTGGTCCCACTCGTCGGGATGGACCAGCGCGTGGAGTTGGATAAGGTCGACGTGGTCCGTCTGCAGGCGCTCCAGCGAGCGGCGGATCCCGTCGCGCGCGCCTTCGTACGTCCGCTCACCGGTCTTGGTGGCGAGGAAGAAATCGTTCCGGTGGCGCGGCATCCACGGCCCGATGCGCAGCTCGGAGTCGCCATACCCGGCGGCGGTGTCGATGTGGTTGACGCCGTGCTCGAGAAGCAGATCCAGCACCCGGTCGGCGGTCCCCTGGTCGACGGCCCCGATCGCCGCGCCCCCGAACAGCACCGCCGAGCTCATATGCCCGATGCGGCCGAACCTGCGTTTTTCGATCATGGCGTCTCTCCTTGCGCGATTGTGGGCGCGCGCGGACCCGCGGCGCAAGCGTGGCACGGCCGCGCGGGCGTCGCTACACTCCGCGCCATGCGTACCGCGTTCGCCCTCGTCCTCGCCTTGATCTTCGTCACGCCGGCCGCGGCGCAGGTGACGGCGGTGTACGACCGCGCCTCGGCGACGGCGCTGGCCCAGCCCTACGACATGGCGCTCGGGCCCGATGGCGCTCACCTGTTCGTCGCCGACGCCGGCAACAACGTCGTGCAGGTGCTGGAGGCGGAGAGCCTCAAGAACGTCGGCACGATCGGCGCCGGCGAGCTGAACGGCCCGCGCGACGTGGCGATCGATCCGTCCGGGCGGCTGCTGGTCGCCGACACCGGCAACGACCGGGTGCTGGTCTACGCGATCTTTGACCGCGTGGCGGGGCGGGTGGTGCAGGAGTTTCCGGGGCTCTCGGCGCCGGCCGGCGTCGGTGCCGTTGGCGAAGCGATCGTCGTCGCCAGCACGGGCAGCGACGAGGTCGTCGTCTATCGCGGCCGCGAGGAGGTGGCGCGGGTCGGCGGCCGCGGCGACGGGGCCGGTGAGTTCGCGGCGCCGCTCGACGTCACCGCGGGCCCCCGCGGCCGCGTCTTCGTCAGCGACCCCGGCAACGCCCGGGTCCAGGCGGTCGATCTTGGCGGCATCCCCATTGAACGCCTCGGCGGCGACGAGATCGGCTTCGTGCGCCCGACCTATCTGGATTTCGACGGGCGCGGCTGGCTCTACGTCGCCGACGCCGGCGACCACCGGATCCGAGTGTTCGACGCCGAACGCGCGGAGGTCTTCAGCATCGGCACGGGCGAGGCGGGCGCCGGCCGCGACCGGTTCGACGGACCCAACGGCGTCGTCGCGCGCGGCGACGTGGTCTGGGTCGCCGACACCGGCAACGGCCGCATCGTGCGCTACCGGCTGAAGGGCGTGCCCGAGGGCTGACGCCCATGCCGAATTGACGCCTGGGCGCCCTGTACCCGGGCTCGCTCTTGCGGCAGGGTAGCGCACCCGGGGCGGCAATCCGGGACGGGAGGGGGCGCGACGCGCGTGGAGACGGGCGGCGCCGAACGGGGAGAACCGGGGCCATGTCGACGAGCGATCTTCCACGTCCGCTGGCGCGCAATGCCATGGCGTACGTGCTGGCCGGCGGCCGCGGCAGCCGCCTCATGGAGCTGACCGACAAGCGGGCCAAGCCCGCGGTCTATTTCGGCGGCAAGACGCGGATCATCGACTTCGCGCTCTCCAACGCGCTCAACAGCGGCATCCGTCGCTTCGGCGTCGCCACCCAGTACAAGGCGCACAGCCTGATCCGCCACTTGCAGCAGGGCTGGAACTTCTTCCGCGCCGAACGCAACGAGAGCTTCGACATCCTGCCGGCGTCGCAGCGCGTCTCCGAGACCCAGTGGTACCTCGGCACCGCCGACGCGGTGACCCAGAACATCGACATCATCGAGAGCTACGCCCCCGACTTCATGGTCATCCTGGCCGGCGACCACATCTACAAGATGGACTACGAGCTGATGCTGGAGCAGCACGTCGAGAGCGGTGCCGACGTCACGGTCGGCTGCCTCGAGGTGCCGCGCATGGAGGCGACGGGCTTCGGCGTCATGCACGTCGACGACCAGGACGTCATCGTCGACTTCCTGGAGAAGCCCGCCGACCCGCCGGGCATCCCCGGCAACCCGGAGATGGCGCTCGCCAGCATGGGCATCTACGTCTTCGAGACCGGTTTCCTGTTCGACCTCTTGAAGCAGGACGCGGCCGACCCCAACTCGGCGCACGACTTCGGCAAGGACCTGATCCCCCACATCGTCAAGCACGGCAAGGCGGTGGCGTACCGCTTCACCGACTCCTGCGTGCGGGCCGACCGCGACCACGAGGCCTATTGGCGCGACGTCGGCACGGTCGACGCCTATTGGGAAGCCAACATCGATCTCACCGACATGGTGCCGTCGCTGGACCTCTACGAGAGCGACTGGCCGATCTGGACCTACGCCGAGATCACGCCGCCGGCCAAGTTCGTGCACAACGAGGAGGGCCGCCGCGGCATGGCGGTGAGCTCGCTGGTCAGCGGCGACTGCCTGATCTCCGGCGCCACCGTGCGGCGCTCGCTTTTGTTCACCGGCGTGCGCGTGCGCTCCTTCAGCGAAGTGCGCGAGGTCGTCGCCCTCCCGAAGGTCACGATCGACCGCGACGTGCGGCTGCGCAAGGTGGTGATCGACCGCGGCGTCTCCATCCCCGAGGGCCTGGTCGTCGGCGAGGACCCGGAGGAGGACGCCCGGCGCTTCCGGCGCACCGACAAGGGCGTGTGCCTGATCACGCAGCCGATGATCGACCGGCTCGGGGGCTGAGCGGCAGACCGATGCGCGTCCTGTTCGTCGCCGCCGAGTGCTTCCCGCTGATCAAGACCGGCGGCCTGGCCGACGTGGCCGGGGCGCTGCCGCTGGCGCTGGCGAAGCTGGGCGTCGACGTGCGCGTGCTGCTGCCGGCCTATCCCGCGGTGCACGACGGCCTCGCCGAGCCGCAGGAGGTCGCGGCGCTGCCTGAGCTGTTCGGCGGCCCGGCGCGCCTCGTGGCGGGCACGGCGGCGGGCGGCCTCAAGGTGCTGGCGCTCGACGCGCCGCACCTCTACGACCGGCCGGGCAACCCCTATCTCGACGCCGACGGCGAGGACTGGGCCGACAACGACTTGCGCTACGCGGCGCTGAGCTGGGTCGCGGCCGAGATCGGCCAGGGCCGGCTGGGCACCTGGTGGCCCCACGTGGTGCACGCGCACGACTGGCAGGCCGGCCTAGCGCTGGCCTACCTGGCGTTCGAGGAGACGCGGCCGGCGACCGTGTTCACGATCCACAACCTGGCCTTCCAGGGGCTGTTCCCGGCGGCGCGGCTCACCGCCCTGAAGCTCCCCGACGCGGCGCTGAGCGTCGATGGCCTCGAGTTCTTCAACCAGATCGGCTTCCTCAAGGCCGGGCTGAGCTACGCCGACGGCATCACCACGGTCAGCCCGACCTACGCCCGCGAGATCCAGACCGAGGCCGACGGCATGGGGCTCGACGGCGTGCTGCGCGGCCGCGGCGAGGTGCTGACCGGCATCGTCAACGGCATCGACACCGAGATCTGGAACCCGGAGACCGACCCGGCGATCGACGCGACCTACGGCGCCCGGCGGCTGCGCGGCAAGGGCATCGACAAGATGGCGCTGCAGGAGCGCTTCGCCCTCGAAATAGACCAGGCGGAGCCGCTGTTCTGCGTCGTCAGCCGGCTGACCGAGCAGAAGGGGCTCGACCTGCTGCTCGCCGCGCTGCCCGAGCTGCTCGACTGCGGCGGCCAGCTCGCGGTGCTCGGTTCCGGCGCGGGCTGGCTGGAGGACGGCTACCGCGTGGCGGCGGAGGCCCACGCCGGCCGCGTCGGCGTCGTCATCGGCTATGACGAGCCGCTGTCGCACCGCATGCAGGCCGGCGCCGACGCAATCCTGGTGCCGTCGCGCTTCGAGCCCTGCGGCCTGACCCAGCTCTGCGGCCTGCGCTACGGCACGCTGCCGGTCGTGGCGCGCGTCGGCGGCCTGGCCGACACGGTGATCGACGCCAACGACGCGGCGCTGCGCGACGGCGTCGCCACCGGCTTCCAGTTCGCACCGGTCACCGCGGAGGCGCTGGGCTTCGCCATCCGCCGCGCCTGCGCGCTCTACGCCGACCGGCGGCGCTGGCAGGCCATGCAGCGCCGCGCCATGAGCCGCGAGGTCGGCTGGGCGGCGCCGGCGGCGGACTATCTCGCGCTGTACCGGAGTCTCGCGCCCGCGCCCGCGGCCGCCTTGGCGTCCTGATCCGCACTCATGTCGGGCCGCACGATCCTGGCCGGCCGGCCGGACCCGCTGGGCGCCACCTGGGACGGGGCGGGGACAGACTTCGCGCTGTTCTCCGCCCATGCCGAGCGCGTCGAGCTGTGCCTGTTCGCCGCACCCACGGGCCGCGAAACCGAGCGCATCGGGCTGCCGGAACTGACCGACCAGGTCTGGCACGGCTACCTGCCCGACGTCATGCCGGGCCAGCTCTACGGCTACCGCGTGCACGGGCCCTACGCGCCGCTAGCGGGCCACCGCTTCAACCCGGACAAGCTGTTGCTCGACCCCTACGCCAAGGCGATCAAGGGGGCCTTGCGCTGGAGCGACGCGCTGATGGGCTACCGCGTCGGCAGCGGCCGCGAAGACCTGTCGATGGACCACCGAGACAGCGCCTTCGCCATGCCGAAAGCCTGCGTCGTCGACACCGCCTTCACCTGGGGCGACGACCGGCCGCCGGCGACGCCGTGGGCGGAGACGGTGATCTACGAGGTGCACGTGCGCGGCGCGACGATGCTGCACCCGGCTGTGCCGGCCACGCTGCGCGGCAACTTCCTGGGTCTCGCGGCGCCGGCGATGATCGCGCACCTGCAGCGGCTCGGCGTTACCGCGGTCGAGTTGCTGCCGCCCCAGGCGATCGTCGACGAGCGCCACCTGGCCAGCCGCGGCCTGCGCAACCACTGGGGCTACAACACCATCGGGTTCTTCGCGCCGGAGCCGCGCTATCTCGGCCGCGGCGAGCTGTGGGAGTTCAAGACCATGGTGCGGCGGCTGCACGCCGCCGACATCGAAGTGCTGATCGACGTCGTCTACAACCACACGGCCGAGGGCAACCAGCTGGGGCCGACGCTCAGCTTCCGCGGCATCGACAACGCCAGCTACTACCGCCTGGCCGACCCGCCTCGCTACTACGTCGACGACACGGGCTGCGGCAATACGCTGGACCTCAGCCACCCGCGCGTCCTGCAGATGGTGTTGGACTCGCTGCGCTACTGGGTCGAGGAGATGCACGTCGACGGCTTCCGCTTCGACCTCGCCACGACGCTGGGGCGCGAGGCCCACGGCTTCGACCCCGGCAGCGGCTTCTTCGACGCGGTGCGCCAGGACCCGGTGCTGTCGCGCGTGAAGCTGATCGCCGAGCCCTGGGACGTCGGCGACGGCGGCTATCGCGTCGGCGGCTTCCCGCCCGGTTGGTCGGAGTGGAACGACAAGTACCGCGACACCGTGCGCGCCTACTGGCGCGGCGACGACGGCATGCTGCCGGCGCTGGCACCGCGCCTCTTGGGCTCCGCCGATCTCTTCGACCACGGCGGCCGCGACGCGCGCGCCTCGGTCAATTTCGTCAGCGCGCACGACGGCTTCACGCTCGCCGACGTGGTGTCCTACGACCGCAAGCACAACGAGGCCAACGGCGAGGGGAACGCCGACGGCCACGACCATAACCTCAGCGCCAACAACGGCGTCGAGGGGCCGAGCGACGACCCGGCGATCCGCGCCCGCCGCGCGCGCCAGCAGCGCAACATGCTGGCGACGCTCTTGTTCTCGCAAGGCACGCCGATGCTGCTGGCGGGCGACGAGATCGGCAACAGCCAGGGCGGCAACAACAACGCCTACTGCCAGGACAACGAGACGAGCTGGCTCGATTGGCGCCACCTGGACGCCGACCAGCAAGCGCTCAATGCCTTCGTCGCCCGGCTGACGGCGCTGCGCCGCGGCCACCCGGCGCTGCGCCAGCCGCGCTTCCTGCACGGCGAGACGTGCACGCCCGCCGGTCTCAAGAACGTCACCTGGATCTCGCCGGACGGCGTCGAGAAGGCGGAGCACCAGTGGCAGGACGTGCACGCCCGTTGCATCGGCCTGGTGCTGTGCGCGCCCGATCGCGACCGACACGACGTGGTGATGTTGGTCGCCAATTCGTACGACGGCGTCGTCGACTTCACCCTGCCGCGCCTGCCCGGCGTCACTGCCTGGCGCTGTGAACTCGACACCGCCGCGCCGGGCGCGGCGCCCGCGCGGTTCGCCGCGGGCACCGAGGTGCCGGTCGCCGGCCGCAGCCTGGGGCTCTACGCCGCGGAGGCCGCGCCATGAGCTCGCTCGAACGCCTGGCGCGCGCCTACGGCATCGAGCAGAGCTATCGCGACGTCTGGGACACCGAGCATGCCGTCGGCGAGGAGACGAACCGGGCGCTGCTCGCCGCCATGAGCGTCGCCGCCGGCTCGGACGCGGAGGTGCGGGAAAGCCTCGCGGCGTTGGACGCCGCGCCGGCGCTGCCGGTCATGGTTGCGAACGTCGGCGACGCGCTGCCGATCGACGCCGCCGCTGGCTGGTCGATCGTTGCCGAGGACGGTCGCGACGTGTCGGGCAACGGCGCGGTGGCGCCCGACCTGCCGGCCGGCGTGCACGACCTGCGGGTCGAGCTGGCCTGGGGTCCTGTCGAAACCACGCTGATCCTGGCGCCGCCGCGCGCCTTCGGCCTCGCCGATCTGGGCGTCGAGCGCCGCGTCTGGGGCTTGGGCGCGCCGCTCTATGGCCTCACCTCGGCGCGCAACTGGGGCCTCGGCGATCTCGCCGACCTGGCGGACCTGGCGCACGGCATGGCCGGGCTCGGCGCCGACCTGGTCGGCATCAACCCGATCCACGCGCTCTACCCGGCGATCGACGACCGCATCAGCCCGTACTCGCCCTCCAGCCGACGGTTCCTCAACGTGCTGCACATCGCCGTCGACCGGGTGCCGGAGATTGACGGCTCGGCCGACGCGGCGGCGCTGGCGCGGGTCCGCGACGCGAGCCTCGTCGACTACCCCGCCGTGTCGGCGCTGAAGCTCAAGGCGCTGGAGCGGGCCTTTGCGACGTTCCGAGCCACACCCGACGGGCCGCGCGCCGAGGCGTTCGCCGCCTTCCGCGCGGCCGGCGGGCCGGACCTGGAGCGCCACGCGCTGTTCGAGGCGCTGCAGGCGCACTTCGTCGCCGAGGACCCGGCGCTGGGGTCGTGGCGCGCCTGGCCGGCGGCGTGTCACGACCCGAATGGCGCCGCGGTCGATGCGTTCTCCACCGAGCGGGCCGACGACATCGCGTATTTCGCCTGGCTGCAGTGGCTGGCGAGCGAACAGCTCGGCGCCGCGCAGGACGCCGCGCGGGACGCGGGCATGGCCGTCGGGCTCTATATCGACCTCGCCGTCGGCACCGATCCCGGCGGTGCCGACGCCTGGGTCGACCAGCGCAGCATCGTCG
>Ga0209678_1000051_pt1 | contig 48935 bp, 41 predicted proteins | sample WorMetilvaeELBA1_FD_187404 | JGI IMG/M metagenome (GOLD analysis project Ga0209678, IMG submission 187404) | Marine gutless worms symbiont microbial communities from Max Planck institute for Marine Microbiology, Germany - Olavius ilvae ELBA.1... ...
CCAGCGGCGGCGGTCGATGCGGGGGACGTCGAGGCGTTGCGGGCGCGACTGGCGGAGTACGACGCGCGGGCGATCTTTTCGCGGGTCGACTACGACTACGACGCCTTCGACAAAGAGAAACGGATCGTCGACAACATCGCCGACTTCGGGGCGACCGATTTCGCCGAGCTGTCGTGGCTGTTCGCCTCGAGCCTGATCAATCACCGGGTCATGCACCAGCGCTTCGACGAGGGCTCGCTGGTCTGGCGCGCGGTCAAGATGTCGGGCGGGCCGATCCTGGAGATCGGCCGCGCCGCGGGCGGCAGCACGGTGTGCATTCTTGGCGCCTCCGGCCACCGTCCCGTCGTGAGCATCGATCGCGATCCGCAGCATGCGGTCATCGTGAACCACGTCTTCTCGCGCCCGGATGTACAGGAGCGGTTGACGCTGTACGTCCAGAGTTCCCGGGAGACGATCCCGGAGACAGAGTTCGGCATGATCTTCATCGATGCCGACCACTCCTACGAGGGGGTCTGCCACGACATCGCGACCTACTGGCATTGCCTCCGGGGCTTCGACGGCAAGCCGCCGCTGGCGGTGTTCCACGACGCGGCGGACAACCCGATTACCTATGTCGAGCCGGTCAAGCGGGCCTGTGACGAGCTGGTCGCCGAGCCCGGCGTGGCGCGGGTGGTCGAGAGCTGGGGCTCGTTGCTGGTCGTGGAGAAGACCGGCGAGATCGATCGGGACGCCTGGTACCGCAAGGAGGAGCCGGGCACCTGGCAGGCGTACAGCAGCGCTGCCTTCCCGGTGCTGGAGCCGACGCTCGTCGAGGCGTCGCTGCACCCGGACCGCCCGCCGTCGGCCAAGGAGCCGGACAACCTGCTGCGCGGCCAGGATCTCGACGCGGCGAGCTGGACGAAGCTCGGCGTCGCGCCCGAACGCCTGAACGCGACCGCCGACCACCCGGTCCGGCTGTTGCGGGAGACCGCCGAGGACGGCGCCCACGGCATCGAGACGGTGGTCGAACATGCGCTGGAGCGGTTCTGCTTCACGGCCTTCGTCCGCCCGGTATGCATGGACCGCGTGCGGCTTGCCGTGCTGCGCCCGGATCGTGAGGTGCTGGCCCAGGTCGACTTCCGCCTGTGCAACGAGAGCCGCATCGAGCACCCGGTCGCGGCCGACGGTGCCGAGATCGTCGATGCCGCCTTCCTGTACGGCAACGGCTTCTTCCGGCTGGAGCTGGCGGTCGCGCTGGCGGCGCCTGCCGCCGCCCTGGTCTTCGCCGTGCAGGGGCTCGACGCGGCGGGCGCGGCGACCTACCCGGGCGATCCCGCGCGGGGCCTGCTGCTCAATCTGGCCAGCGTCCGGCGCCTGGGCGCGCCCCGCGTCCCCGCCGCCGTGCTCGACACGGCGATGGCCGCACGCTTCGAGGCCGAGGCGGCGCGGGTGCGCGACCGCATCACCGCCACGCCGCTCAGCCTGTTCGGCTCGCCCTACATCGTCGTCGACGACCTGTTCTCCGCCGACATGCTGCGCGCCATCAACGACCAGTGGCCCGCCGACGAAACCTTCCAGCCCGAGGTCCAAGGCAACTGGTTGCGGCACATGTGGCAGGGGGAGTTCAGCCACCTGCCACCGACGACGGCGTTGTTCTGGCAAGGCTTCAACGAGAGGCTGTTCCCCGGCATCGTCGCGGCCGCCGCCGAGGCGATGAGCCCGCTGCTCGACCGGGTCTTCGACGACCTGCTGCTCGACAGTCTGCGCGCCACGTTCCCGATGACCTTGATGCGCTCCGACCCGCGGTTCACCGGGCACACGATCCATACCCACATGTATCACAACCCCAACTGGGCGTTGACGATGCTGATCTACGTCGACCCCGACGACACGATCAGCCAAGGAACCTCCCTCAGGTTTCTGCAGCCACCGAATGGGGTGGCTGGGAATGAGACCGACATTCCGTCGAACTACCGAACCGAGGACGCGGAGTGGCGCGCCGCGACGGCGATGAATACGCTGCAGTGGGCGGGCGATGGCAACAAGTACCAATCTCGGGAAATCGACTACGTGGCCAATCGCATGCTGGTGTTCCTCGACGGACCTCTGGCCTTCCACAGCGTGCGCTTCGTCAACGACGACCACAGCGTCGATCCGCGCCGTGCCGTCGACGACGGTCGGAATGCGCGCCGGCGCATCATCCGAACCCACGCCGAAGTCCACCACGCGCCGTTCTATGAGAAGTTCCGAGGCGGACTCGGCGAACCTATTGCCGCCCAGCACTACATGGATGTCATGGCGGTCAATGCCGAGCTCAACGACGACGATCTGGCGTACCGTCGGGACGTGATTCAGCCGTTCGTCCGTGATCGCATCAAGAAATACGCGTCGGCCATCGCCACGATAGCGAAGGACCCGCCGCCGATCGTGCGCGACGACGACCGCTACCAGCGCTACTTCGATCAGATCGCGGAGGGCTTGCCCTAGGAGCGGCATGGCCGCCGGGGATCATGATGTGGCGTGCCTACCGCATGTGGCGTCTGCAACCGCGATCGTGTCTTCCCACCCACTCGTGAACCGTCGACAATTCCCGTTTGCGTCCGTCTGGACCTTGTGCGCAGGCCGTCGTGACGACGTAGGCGGCCTGCCGATGCGACGAGCGTCTTCAGGATTGGGCAGACACAGGCAAGAACCGAAAGAGGACTGTGAGGGACAGTCTAGTTAAACTGGAAAAAACAGTGCGTCAGGAGATGCCGCAATAATGAAGGTCATGATTACCGTTGCAGTGTGGGGTCAGGATTATGTTCAGACCTTCTGCAACTACAGCCTTGCCTCGCAGCTCGCCCCTGGCAATCTTCCGGCACTGGCGTCATCGGCAACGATTACTTACCACGTGATCACCACGGCGCGCGATGCGCGAATCATGCGGAAGAACCCGATCGTCCAGGCGGCGAAGGAGTATTGCAAATTCGACTGGGACCTCATCGAGGACAATGGTTACAGCACGGATTCCCTGCCGACTGGACCGGAGGGCGTTAAGTACTCGTTTCTATCTTTGCTGCAGAACATCGCAATTACGCGTTCGCTCGATCATGATGCGCTGGTTTTTAACTACGCCGATTTCATCTGGTGCGACGGCAGTCTCAAGTATTCCATCGACAGACTGACGCAAGGCGAGGAGGCGGTCCTCTCTTTCTGCATACCGGTCGACAAGCAGAAGGGCGTCGAAGAGCTGAACCGCGTCAGGCGTGCCAGCGGTTCCGGCTCGCCGGCGCTGACCGTGACGCCGCGGCACGGTGCGGATATCGCCATCCGCAACATGCACCGCGAGGCGAAACTGCGGTACTGGGACGATCCAGCCTTCACGATCACACCGACCTACCTGTTCTGGCCGGTCGATGGTGAGGGCCTCGTCGCCAGAGCCTACCACCACACCGTACTGGCGCTGCGCGTACGGCCCGAAGAGGAGGCCTTTCGCGAGGGAATTCCTGGCGGCAGCCTCGACGGATACTTCACGGCGACGCTGGCCAAGACCGGCAAATACGTCCACGCCCTGACGTCCGACGACGCCATGGTCTTCTCCTTGTACGACACGATCGTGGAAACGCACATTGGCGGCCCTTCACGGCAGGTCTGGGACGACTACGACCGGTTCGCCTCAATGCGCGATTGCCTGCGGGGCATCGTCACGCCCGGGCAACGAGACTTTGCGCTGGTGTCTATTGAAATCCGCCGACGGTACGACAGCCCGGACAAGTGGGAAGAGGTCAAGCGCGAGTCGCGCCAGATCCTCGAGGATCTGCACGCCCGCATCGCCTATGACCAAGAGGAATACGACCGCATTCGATTGAACGACGTCTCGTTGGAGGAGGTCGCCGAGCGGTGGCGCACGACGTCAGAGACAACGCTGGCGCGCAGGAAAGGTGTCGGTCAATCGCTGGCGAGGTCCGTCTCGAGGCTGCGTTCGCTGGCCGCAAGGGTTGCGGCCTTTGGCCGTGCCTCGGTCGTCGACGAGGTCAGGGGATTGCCGGGTCGGGTCCTTGCGCGTCTTCGCCGGCTCGCTTTGGCGCGGTCGCGCGTGCGCGCCGAGGGACATGCGGTGGCGCTCGAGAATGAACCGAGCATCTCCGAGGTCAAGGAGCTGCTTTGCCGGAACGATACGAAGGCTCTGATCGACCGGATCGTGCCGTTCGTGGCGGAGCATCAACTCGTTCCGACCGTCACGATCTCGCGTCGAGCGGCGGCGATGAGCCGGATTGCGCACCTCACCGAGCAACTACTGCCGTCGCTGAGAGTGCCGACCGAGACCGAACCCGCACTCGCGGCCGCGGAGTCGGTCATGCGATCCTTGGTCAAGGAGTTGCCCTTGTGGCCGGAAGCGCACCGGTTCCTGGCCAGAAACCTTTGGTTTCAAAGCAGGTTTGAAGAAGCGCTCGCGGCGTTCGCCGACGCGGATCGCGCGATGGCCGACCTGGCCCGAGCTGCCGGCGACGAGCCGGGCAGGCGGGTCTATCTGCCCCGAAATTGCGGGCACGTCATTGGCCTGATGGGCCACATCGACGCGTTCGTGAAGCACCGGCTCCTGACCGGCGACACACGTCCCTATCACCTCAGCGTGCCGCTGCACGAGGTCGTAAACACGGCCTTCCTCGACTATTGGCGGGACCATCTCGTCGTCAAGACACCCACTCCGGCCCGCGACAACCCCCGGTACGAAGAGGCCTATTGCACGGTGAACTGGAATTGGGTGATGCCGGACGATGCGGGCGGCATCGTGCATGTCCACAAGGCCATCGCCCGCATCCAGCGGCAATGGGCCGCGCGCGACGGCAAGCCGTTGCTGTCCTTGAAGAGCGATCATCGTGCCCGGATGCGCAGCATCCTGGCCAAGCTTGGCCTGAGCGCCGACGATTGGTACGTCTGCCTGCATGTGCGCTCGGCCGGGTTCTACGACGAGGACGAACACACCGCGCAGCATTTCCGCAATTCGCCGATCGAGGACTACTACGACCTGATGCGCTTCATCGCGTCCAGGGGCGGCTGGGTCATTCGGATGGGCGACCACACGACGCCGCCGTTGGACCTCGGCGCCTTGGGCGACGCAAGGCACAAGGTCGTCGACTGGGCGCATTCGGGCGACCGTTCCGCCGAACTCGATGTGGCGCTGTGCGCGCAGTGCCGGCTGTTCGTCTCGTCTCCGTCGGGCCTGCACACGGTGGCCCGTGCCTTTGGGCGGCCCGCGTGCTACGTGAACTACCCGATCTATGCGGGCTTTCCATGGCATCCCGGCGAAGTCTTGCTGCCGCAACGCTACTACTCATACCGTTCGGAGAAGTTCCTTTCGCTCTCGGATATCCTCGGCACCAAGCTCGTTCACGCCGATCATCAGTTCATGCTGGAACGCGCCGGCGTGACTCTGGTCCGCAACGAGCCTGAGGATATCGTGGAGACGGTCAAAGAAGCCCTCGATCAAGCGCGCTACCAACTGCCGCAGAGGACCGGCCGCAGCGATGCCCTGTCCGCCAGCACTGCGGAGCAGGTGTGCGAGGAATTCGACCGGCTCAATCGGCAGCACGAGGTTGACATATCGGGCACGCTAAGCCGGTTCTACGCGGCCAAATATGCGAACGAGCTATGCCCTCCGACCAGTCAGACCTAGGTCCAGTCGACGCGCTGGGGCAGCCGCCGGCTTCGGAGCGGCGGCTCGACGTGATCGTGCCGAGCTACAACCGCCCGGCACGACTGGACGGCCTGCTCAGGTCCGGGTTGGCTCTCGGTATCCCGGGCATGTACTTCTTCGTCGTCGACGATTGCTCGACGGAGACCGAGGAGGTGCCGGGCCTGGGTCAGGTCTCGACGGCCGAGGTGTGCCGCAGCATGGCCGATCCCCGCGTCATCTACATGCGCAATCCGGAGAACATCGGCGTCGCCCGTTCTTGGGTCCACTACTACCGCGACCATTGCAGGGCCCGCTACACGCTCTCCGTGACCGACAAGGACGAGTTCATCGACCCGACGCCGATCGTGAACGCTCTCGACAAGATGGACGCCGACGAGACGATAAGTATGACGGTGATGCCGCTGCGGCAGCGGGATCGGGGAATGGACGACCGTGACCTGTCTTTCGACTACGCCCGCATGAGTGGTCGAGAGTACCTCGCCACGTATGCCACCGATGCGACCCTGATGCACTGCACGATGTGGAGCGTCATCCGCGTGGATGCGATCCGCCGCGCGGCTGTGCCAAGGCCGTTGCAGCTCCATCGCTACGGGCTCGACGACGGCTTTGGGATCGACATCGATTTCGTGTTCATGGTCGCCACGACCGGCGACGTCGATTTCGAGCAGAAGGCGCACGTCCGCCGCTCGACGCTGGAAGGCGGTACCGAGAGATATCCGCTGACGTTCGCCTACACCTACTACCAGTACGCCAAGCGGGCGATGCGCGAGCTGGGTCGGCGGGACTTCGTGTCGGAGGAGACCGTCCGCCAGTACATGGGCTGGTGGTTGCTGCTCATCCTGCGCGGTCTGCGCGTCGCCTACCGGCCGGTCCATGGGACCGAACTAGAGCCGGGGACGGGACGCATCCGGCGACACCTCAGGATTCCCATTCACCTGCATGTCCTGCTCGAGGGCTTCCGCTATCGCGTCGTGCCGACAAAGGAGATGGTCGACCTCTACAAGGACACGGCACGAATCATGGTGGGCGACTGGGCCATGGAGAAGTTGCCCGGCTTGCGCGCCGCGTTGTCGCGGGAGAAGAGCGGATGAAGCGCGGCCCTGGCCGGACCGGCGACGCCACGGGACGGGGCCGCGGATGACCGCACCGCCGGCGCCAGGCGTTTCCCGATTGCGGGCAGACGCCGCGGCCGACGGCACGTGGCGCGTGCCGCCGGCGGCGGCCGGTCGGTCGGAACGCCCGACATAGGCAAAGACGGATGCTGGCCGCACGCAATGTCGCGCAGGCGCTCGGCTTCGGGGACGCCAACCGACCGTTTCTGGTCGGTGGTGGCGAGCGCGACCCGGGCCTGGACTTTCTCCGCGCGATGGCCATCGTCCTGGTACTGATCCGTCATTTTCTCGATCGGAACAAGGTCTACGACCCGGTCATTCCTCAGTCGGTCGTCGACTTCGGCCTTTTCGGCTGGGCGGGCGTCGACCTGTTTTTCGTCCTGTCGGGCTATCTCATCTTCAGTGGTATTTTCCGGCTGGAGAGAGATGGCGCCTTTTCCATGTTTGTGTTCTACAAGAAGGGAATCTACAGAATCTGGCCGGCCTATTTTGCCTCTCTTGCAGTATGCCTTGCGCTTGGGATTTTCGCTGTTGCGCCGGCAGACTATGTCTATTTCTTATTTTTCCTACAGAACTATGCGGGGCCGCTGTCGGATCTGAACGGCGGCATTTATTGGTCTCTGGCGGTTGAGGAGCACTTCTACATCGTCGCCCCGCTGCTGCTCATCGCCATCGTCGCGCTCAAGCGCCACCGTCTTTGGCTCCTGCTCGCGCTCCTTGCCGTGCCCCTGGTGCTGCGGTTCGCCATCTACTGGCTATTCGTCGGCAGCGACATGCACGCGTTCTATTTCCAGCTATATTTCCCGACCCACGCGAGGTTCGATTCCCTGGCGGCCGGTGTGCTGTGCGCCTATCTGGTGCACAGCCATCGCACGCTGCTGCACCGGCCGCTCGTCAAGGTCCTGCTGCCGCCGGTCTGCGTGGTCCTGATGATCGGCGCGTATTGGTCGACCGCCTCGCTCAGCCTGTAGTCAACACCCGAGTTTCGCCGCCGGCACCATCGGCTTCTCCCTGGTCGCCTGGGCCTCGGTGCTGCTGCTGAACGAGATCTTCGGGTTGTTCAATCGACTGGGCGGCGGGCTGTTCAAGTGGACAGCCTATTTCTCGTACAGCATGTATCTCTACCACATCATTGCGCTGCGGCTGCTCGGCGACCTCTTCGCCCCGTTCAGCCCGTCCTGGCCGCTGGCGCTACTGCACGCCATCGTCTTCGCGGCCGCGACGTTTCTTGTCGGCGGGCTGTCCTACGCCTTCGTCGAACGGCCGTTCCTGCTGCTCAAGCAGCGGCTCAGTCGGCCGGCGTCGGCGCGCGCGGCCGTGCCGCAGGTCGGAGAATGAACGGGCGCGCGAACGTGTCGCCGTGGTCCGCGGAGCGCTAGACGAAGTTGATGTGCATTGGCGGCGCCGATCCCTTGGTCTGGCCGATCGGGACGGTGCCCTTCACGTGATTGTCCAGCGCCTCGTTGAACTTGTGCTGCAGGCACAGCGTCGGACAGCTGGCCTGCGCGTTGAACCTGGGAGATGCCAGATGATTCATCACCTCCCAGTAGTCGTCACTGAACACGATGTCCTTGAACCGACGTTCGCAAATATTGCCCAGGTGAAACTTCTTGTACCGTTCGTTGAACATCATCGAGCACGGCGCCAGCAGTCCGGTACCGGACATCTGGACGAGGAACGGGGCGCCGTAGCAGCGCTGGTATGACCGCGTGCCTTTTGCCTCGATCTTCGACCATTTCACGACTACCTTGTAGGCGTCGTCCGAATAGCTCTCGGCTTCGCGCAGATTGTCGTAGAGGTCCTCATACTTGTCGTAGTCCACGCCGAGGGACCCGTCCTCATCGTCACTGCAGTGCTTCAGCACCAGGTAGTCGGGCCGCAGTTCTGCGCCCAACCGGGCCAACGGGACGACCTGATCGGCGTATTCCGGCATCACCACCATCTGCATGCCGATGGTGACGTCGAGACCGTCCCGCCGCTTGATCTCCATCATGTCGCGGATGTTTTGGCAGACGCGGTCGAACCAGATCTCCTTGGCGCCCATGATCTCCGCGTAGCGCCGGCGTTCGCCGGCGGAGAAGTTGATGCGGAGATAGGTCAGGTGAGGCAGGATTTCCTCCGCCCGCCGCCTGGTGATCGTCAGCCCGTTGGAGGCACACGCCATTGAGATGCCGTTCTGGCTGCCATGCACGATCGTGTCGACGAATACCGGGGAGATCGAGCTCTCGCCGTCGCCCACAAGGCTGATGCCGCGCACGCCGATCTCCGCCGCATCGTCGATGAAGCCGTGGACGACTTCTTTCGTGATCACGTGCCGATCGTTCTCCTGCAGCATCGCGTAGCAGAAGTGGCAGCCGTAGTTGCACGCGCGCGTCAGGGCGATGTCCACCGTGACCGGCGCAAATCGCTCGCCGCGCTCCCACTGGGCCAGGCGATCCTCGTGCCAGGCGATCTTCGTGCCATCGAGGATAAGCTCCTGGCCTTCAAGTATGACGGGCGATCCCATTGATCCTGACCTGCTTGTACCTGGTGAGGCGTGGCTCTGTGGGCGTGACGACCGGCGCGGCCCCCTCCGGCGCTTGGACTAACACACTTGCCGCCGCCATCAAATGGGTCATTCGCCAATGATTTCCAGGGCAGCAGCACGGGCACCGCCCAGGCGGCGCGGGGCCGTTATGGCGGCCGACGGCGCCCATCCGGCAGCGGCGTTTGCATTTGCCTCCAACAGACGGTATCTCGCCAGCCGGGCCGGCGCCGGCTCGGGCGGTACACTAGCGGCAGAGGCGGCCGGACAGGGCCGGCAGGACAAGGTGGCGACATGACGGCTGCGCAGGAGGTCGTTGACTACGAAGAGTTGGTCGAGAGCTTCGGTCAGGCGCTGATCACGAAGCTCCGCCAACACAGTATTGCCGACAGTTTCCTCGATTTCTGGGTGCCGGACAGCGATCCTGTCTTGGGCGTCGCCGGCATGGCGGAATCCGCCTGCATCGCCGGCCTCGACAGCGTCGCCATCCGCTTCCGCCTCTCGACCCTGCCGGCCGACCGGCTCGGCGAGCTCGAGAAGGTCACCTCCGAGTTCGCGACCGTCATGCTCGACCGGGCGGCGGACGTCGTGACCCTCACGGCGAGCGGCATGCGACAACGGGCGGCGGCGCAGCGGCGCGAATGCACGGACGGGGGACGGGTCGGCTCGTCGCCGGCATCGTCCCCATCGGAAGCGCCGGGACCGACCCACCGCGGCGCGGCATCGACCGTACCGGGGACGGGCGACACACGGATCGATGGGGAAGAGCGCTCAGAAGCGCATGAGCACTTCAGGGCAGCCCTGCGTCAGGCGTCGACCTCGTCGCGGCCGGCTGTGGCGCCCGCCGACGCCGCCGACGGTTTGGTGTTGCGGGCAGAGGCGGACGGGATCGCCCTGGTTCTGCAGGTCGAACGTGACAGCGGTATCGTGCTGGCGGCGCACCACGAAGGAACGACGTTGCCATACGAGAAAGGCGCGCTGAACGTCTTCTGTGCCCTGGCCGAGGGTCTGCCGTCGCAGGAGGTCGCCGACCATGTCGGCCTCAACGTCATCGGCAGCCTGGTCGACGAGGACAGCGCCGTGCCAGTACCAGGCATATTGCTGCCGGCGAACGCCGGCACGGTCTTTGCCATCGCGCCGGGCCTCGCCCGCGACATCCTCAATCAGTATTTGACGGCCAAGAGGCGCGAGCCCGAGGTCAATTTCTACTACGCGACGCCATCGCCCGAATGGCAGGCGCTCGGCGCGCCCCAACGCGTGCAGGCGGTCGACGTCAAGCTGCGTGGCTTTCTCCAGTCCGATGGACTGTATCCGGACGACATGATCCTGCTTCGGGTCGAACGCAACCGGAATGGCTATCACGTGCGGTGCGTCCTGGACTTCTCCGATCGCATCGCCGTCGGCGACAAACCGCGGCTGCTGCGGGCGCTGGAACGCACCCTTCGGCGCGACGTCGAGGCGCAGCTCGAGGTCCTGGCCGCGAAGGCGCAGGACACCAGCCCGCTGCGGCGCCTTACGTCGTGAGGCGGGTGCGGCCGTATCGGCGTTCGGAGCATCCGGCGCAACGCCGGCCAGTCCGGTCGGGTGCGGCGCCTTGAGCCGGGCGGAGCCGGGTACCCGGCGCCGGCGGCACCGGTGCGCGCCGCCGGCGGCCGATGGCGGCTGACATGGACCTGCGCGGCCTGACGGCGCTCGTCACCGGGGCAAGCCAGGGCCTGGGGGTCGAGATCGCCAGCACGCTGTTGGCGGAGGGGGCCCACGTCGTCATCACGGCCCGCAGCGAATCCGGGCTTCTGAACGTGCGCGACACACTTTCGGAGCGCTGCCGCGAGGGGCAACGCTGCATCGCGGTGCCGGGTGACGTCGCCGTCACCGCGGACACCGACACCGTGATCGAGACCGCGATCGCCGAGACCTCACGGCTCGACATCGTGGTCAACAATGCCAGCATTTTCGGTCCGATGGGGCACCTCGAGGACGTGTCCTGGGCGCATTGGGTCGAGACGATGAACGTTAACCTGCTCGGCACGGTCTACATGTGCCGGGCGGCGATCCCGCATCTCAAGGAGGCGCCGCGCGGCAAGATCGTCAACATCTCCGGCGGTGGCGCGGCGCGGCCGTTCCCGTCGTTGTGCGCCTACGCCGCCAGCAAGGCGGCGGTTGTCCGGTTCACGGAGGAGTTGGCGGAGGAGATGCGCCCTTACGGTATCGACGTCAATGTCGTGGCGCCCGGGCCGCTAAACACGCGATTCGTTGACGAGGCAATTGCGGCGGGCCCGGAGAAGTTGGGACCGGCGCTGTACGACGAGATCATGGAGATCAGGAAGAGCGGCGGCACGCCGTTCGAGTTCGCCGCCGGCCTCTGCGCCTACCTCGGTTCCAGACGGAGTGACGGCGTAACCGGCAAGTTCGTTAGTGCCAGGCACGACGAGTGGTCGACGCTTCATGAGCGACTAGACGAGATCGATCATTCCGAGCTCTATACGATGCGTCGCATAGATCCATACGTAATCAAAAAGTACTCTGGAAAGCTTTAGTCGAGTCTCGACGATCGGGCGGAGACCGTGCCGACCGTCGGCGTGTTCGGCGGCCCGGCGTTATCGCGCGACGCACCTGACGTCGGCGCCGGTTGACCGACCGCCGCCGGGCCGGGGCGTGTCACTTCTGCAGCAGGCTCTCCAGACTTCGGTAGAGCGCGCGCGCCCGATTGACGCCGAGTGCGGCTTTGAGCACCTGACCGGCGTTGGAGCGGGCCACCCGCGTAGCGCCGCGCAGCACGCTCTCAGCGGCGCGGGCCCGAAATCGTGATGCACGCGCCGCCAGGGACGGGCGGCGCGGCTCGGTGGCGAAAGCGAACGCTTCGAGTCGCCGATAGACACGCCGTGCGCGGTGTTCGCCAAGGATCACCTTGATGCTGGGCCCCGCAGCGGACCGTGCGATGGCGAGCGTCGCCCGAAAGAGCCATTTGACCGGCGCATTCTTGTAGATCGGGCCGCGCCATTTCTGCTCGAAGTCCGCACGGCTGTGGTCGTCGGCGTACATGCTCTCGAACACGGCCGGATCGAACGTGGCCTGTCCGTGCAGCTTCTCCAGCACGTCCCAGGACGTCTGCTCGACATGGTCCCAAAGCCCGGGTCCCGTGCCCGTGCGCCGCACGCGGATCGCCGCCCGCGCGTATTCGCGCTGGCCCAGGCTGACCGTCTTTTCCAGACAGGCGCGGATGGACGCTTCCCTCGTGACGCCCTTTGTCAGGCTTGAATCGACGGTCGAGTCGTAGAGGGAGAACACGATGCCGTCGGCGGAATCCGTGGCGTGCCGGATGACGCCGTCCTCGGCCAGTATCGCCGTGAAGTAGCCATCGAGAGAGCCGTACGGGATGCCGGCGCGATACTTCGGATTGTCGGGCCGCACGCGCAGCGCCAGAACGGTCTGGTGGTAGGCGCGCACCAGCAGCCCCACGTCCGCGACTGGCCAAATAAGATAGGTCGGCGTCATCGTGAACGTCGGGCTGTGCCAGAAGCGCCGGCGGGCTTCCGGGTGGAGGTGGTCGATGGCCACGACCGAGGCGTCGCTGGACGTCAGCGTCAGCACGCCGCTTCCGTTCGTATCCTGCCGCGCCCTGTCCAGCGCGGGCAGCGCGGCGCGTCGGTCGACGGGCAGGCAGAACGACAGGACGGCGTCGACGTCGCTCGCCAGGAGAGCGATGGCGTGCGACAGGCTGCCGTCGCTCCAGATAAAGTCCGCGTAGTTGAACACCAGCGCGTCGTAGTCCAGCGACTTCTGGATCGCCTCGTTCTGCACCACGCTCATGAACTGGTACTTCTCGCCCGTGATGCCGTCAGGTATGTATTCAGGGTCGTAGCCCATGTCTTCCATGAGCTGGAAGACGACGGTCGCGTGCTGTTCGAGCGCCTTGATCGATGGCCGTTGTCGCAGCCAGCCGGCGTCGCGCCGCGTCGTCAGGATGTGATAGGTGATCGAATGGCGTCGCGCCAAAGCCGGGATATTGCAGGCGGACAGCTGGGTCGCCAGAGAGTATTCGGAAAAAAGCCTCGAATAATCTCGGCCCCAACACGGAATGGAGATCAATATGCGCACGGCATTTTCTACTATCGAGTTTGTGTGATGACGAGAATTCCGTTACCGACCGGCATTATCGTTTTCTTGTGCTTTTTCTCTGTACCGAAGAACGTCAGCAGATCCTTGCAGCCTTGCCCTTTTTCGGTTGACGGATCCTTGTTCAGCGCGTCGCCGTGGAAGAAAGCATCGTCGACAACAATTATGCCGTGTTCGCTGAGCAGGTCCAACGACTTTATTGTGTATTCGAGATAATCTTCTTTGCCGCCGTCGACAAAGACGAAATCAAACTGTTGGCCAGTCAACGTATCCAAGACCTTGCTGGCACTGCCCCGCAGCAGCGTAATGCGATCGTCGAGGCCATTGCGTCGGAAGTTCGCCTCGGCCATGTCGGCGAAGACGGCCGACGTCTCGATCGTCGTCACGTGGCCCGTCGGCCCGACCATACGGGCGAACTGCATCGCACTGTGACCCACGAAGGTGCCGATTTCGAGCACCGACCTGTGCCCGCCCAGCTGAATCAGCAAGTCGAAGAAGGCAAGGATGTAGGGCGGCGTCGAGAGCTCTTCGAGGTCCACCTCCGGCGGTGCCGCAACCTCCAGGCCGCGCGGCTCGAAGTCCGTGGAAAACGTGCTGATCAGGTCGTTCAGCGCGACCTCATAGGGCGCCGCCTCATGGTAGAGGTAGGTGCAGAACTCCTGATTTGAGAGCAGGCGCCCTGCATAGTCGCGACCAGTCATCTGTTGACAACCTCCGGACCGGTTATCTGTAGCGGTCACGAAAGCGGCGCACCTTGTCGATCGTCTCAGGCTTCAGTTCCGTCGCCACCATGTATCTGACGTCCTTTGGATGCGGGATCATCCCGTTGCGCAAGAATGTCGGCAGGACGTGCAGAAAGCGCACGGGATGCCTGATGTTCTCCTCGCTGCAAAGGCTGAGTTGACCGAACCGATTGATGGCCAGCGTGTTGCCCAGGAACGCTCGGCTGAGCTCGTGGATCGCCCGCCGCTTCACAGCCGCGATGAATTTGCGCCGCGACCACAGGACGGGGGACGCGAGCGGTCCCTCGAAAGCGCACTCCACGCTGACGATTGCGTCAAGGTAGTGCTCGACCTGTGTGCGCTGGAAGCTCGCATTCGTCGGTCGAATTTCCGTGACGATCGCCGGTTCGTCAAAATAGATGACGTTGCCGAAGCAGCCGGGACCGAAAAAGAACTCGTAGCCGGCTTGCCACTTCGAGCCGCGGTCCGGCGATGCCATGGCGCCCGCGGCGAAGAAGTGATCGCGCGAAAAGAGCGTCGCGCCGACGATCAGGTTCTTGCCCGCCGGATTGCTGGCGAAGTCGGCAATGAACTCGTCCGACGTCATGAAGGTCTTTGGGAACATCTGCTTCGGAAACTGGATGTGGGGATTTCTGGGCGTCAGGGTCTCCATGTCGAACAGCATGTCGATGTTGTTGAGATCGAGATGGGGTGGCTCGTCAGGCATCGTCAGGACGTACGACAGCTGCCCCCCGATCACCATGGCGACGTTGCTGTTCTCCTGCATCGCGCGGACCTGGCGCCCCAGCAGGTCGGTTGTTAGCCAGTAGTCGTCGTCGCACACGTAGACGAAGTACCGACCGCGCATCAGCTCGTAGACGAAGCGGTGAATGTGCGCGCGGTCGCCGAGCTTCGAGCCGACATTCGTCTCGTTGCGGAAATAGCGGATGCGCGAATCGTCGATCGAGGTGACGAACTCTTCCGTGCCGTCGGTCGAGCAGTCGTCGATGATGACGATTTCGCAATCGCCAAAGTCCTGCATCAAAACACGAGAAACGGCGCGGCGAAGCATTTCTTTGCGATTGAAGGTCGTGATGAGAACGCTGACAAGAGGTTGCCCAGCCATTAGCCTATCGTCTCCTTGCTGATGCTCTCATCATAGCATTCCAGGGCCTCTTCAATGCCGCCCAAGAACTTCACCTCCCCGTGCTCCAGCACCATACCTCGGGAACAATAGTCGCGTAACAGGGCCGCATTATGCGAGGCGACGATCAGCAGGCCGGCACTGCCCATGTATCGGTTGAGACGATTGTTGAACTTCTGCTGAAAAGCCGAGTCGCCGGCGCCGATGCCTTCGTCGATGAGGAGGATGTCGTGTCGTGCCGTCGTCGCCAACGCCGCCAACAGGCGCGCGCGCATGCCGTCCGAGTATGTCCGTATGGGAAGATCGAGGTACTGGCCCAGCTCGGTGAACTCGGCGACGTCGTCCGTCGCCGCCTGCCACGCCTCCCGCGGCAGCCTGTGCACCAGCAGATGATGCTTGATCGTCTCGTAACCGGTCATTTCTGGCGAGGAGCCCGTGCCCATCTCGAACAAGCATCCGACCGAACCGTTGGTACGCACGGTGCCGCGGCTGGGCGGGTAGATTCCGGCGATGAGGCGCAGCAGGCACGACTTGCCGGCGCCATTGTGGCCGATCAGACCCAGGTGCTCCCCGTGGTCCAGCGTGACCGATATGTCCCGCAGCGCGCGCACACGCATGGTGCCGTTCGCTCGCTCGATGGTGGCGCCGACAGAGCTCAGCGGCTGCGGCTTGCGCAGCAGTCGTTGCTGCCCCGCCAGGTAGACAGGAATGGTCAGGTGGACACTCTGAAGTCTTACGCTGCAGTCAGGCATTGTGCGCCGCTAGATCCAGAACACGACGTATCGCTGATAGCGGGCGTAGAAGAACACCGCAAAAACCCAGAGCGCTGCGGTCATTCCCAGAATGACAAGCGCGATCAGCGGTTCGAACGGCATCCCCAGCAGCGGGCGCCGCAAGAATTCGACCAGATAGTAGACAGGATTCAGATGGAACACCGCCGTGCGCCAGCCCGACATCATGCCCGGTTGCCAGAATATCGGCGTCAGCATCAAGAAGACAATTAGACTACTGCCGACCAGCTTCTCCAAGTCGCGATACCGAGCATACAGGATCGACAATATCGCGGCAGCCGGAATTGAAAGAACAAAGAGTATAGCTATGGACGGTAGTGCCCAGAGCGTGGATAAGTTCACTTTTACGACGCCAAGAGCAATGAGTATGAAATAGAGAATGCTGTGATGTGCCAGAACGATTATCTGTTTCGAAGCAGAAGCCCAGATAAAATATGTCTTGTCAACCGGCATACTACGCAGATATCCGCCGAACACTTGAAATGAGTTGCCGGCCTCAATCACAACCCCGGTAAACCAAAACCATGCCATCATGCCGCAGACCAAGTATGCCGCATATTCCTTGGTCGGTACGCCGAACAACACGCCATAGACCAGTGTCATTGCGGTCGCAAATATCGTGATGTTGAGCGTGATCCATACAGGGCCGAAGAACGTCCGCCGATAGCTCTTCACGATTTCGAGCCAGCCCAGCGTCGTCCAGACGTCGTTGCGCTCGAGCGGCGCCAGCAGCGTTCCTAAGGGATTCTGGCGCGCGCGAAGATATGAGACAAATCTCTGCATCATTGCGATTGGGCTCGAGACAGGGGTGCGGCGACCGCGTGGACGCCGGCGCCGCCACTTTCAGGATCGCAACGGGAAAAGCAACCGCCGATTTGCCGTCTGGCCTGTCGTCCGTCGACGGAGTCGCGTGCCGGAGGTCGCCTGGCATGCGGCAGCTCCGGACGCCGACAACGCCCATTTGACCTCGCCAACCAGCTATGCCAGACAGTCCACCGCGAAGCACGGCGGGACCGGCCTGTTCCCAGAATTCGTTTACGGAGCGGACTCTCATGTCCGACACCCAGCCGCTGGACCTCTATCGGCGCATGCTGCTGATCCGTCTCGTCGAGGAGGAGATTGCGATCCGCTACGGCAAACCGGGCGAGCCGCAGGAAATGCGCTGCCCGGTTCATCTGTCCATCGGGCAGGAGGCCGTGGCCGTCGGCGTCTGCGCCACGCTTGAGCCCAGGGATCTGGTGTTCAGCACGCACCGCAACCATGCGCATTACCTGGCGAAAGGCGGCGATCTCGAGGCAATGCTCGCCGAGATCTATGGCAAGGCAACGGGCTGCCTCGGCGGACGCGGCGGCTCGATGCATCTGATGGATCGCTCGGTTGGCATGTTCGTAAGCGTGCCGATCGTCGCGAGTTCGATCCCGCTTGCCGTTGGCGCTGCGCTCTCGTTCTCGCTCGACAAATCGCCGGCGATCGGAGTCGCATTCCTCGGCGATGCCTCGCTCGAAGAAGGTGTGTGGCACGAAAGCGCCAACTTCGCTTCGCTGCGCCGCCTGCCGGTGTTGTTCGTCTGCGAGAACAATCTCTACTCGGTTTACACGCCGCTCAGCCGGCGCCAGGTCAACGGTGACCTGCCGCGCCTGGCCAAGGCGCACGATATGCCGGTCTTCGCCGCTGAAGGCAGCGACGCCGACGCCGTCTATGCCGCGTCGCGCGAGGCGGTGGAGGCAATCCGCGGCGGCGCCGGGCCGGCCTTTCTGAGCTTCGACACCTATCGCTATCGCGAGCACTGCGGTCCCAACTACGACGACCACCTGGGCTACCGCCCTGAGGAGGAGGTCGTATTCTGGCAGGCCAAGGATCCGGTGTCGCTCTATCGTGAGCGCCTAATAGCCGGCGGCGCGCTGACTGAGGCGGCCGATGGCGCGATCCACGCCGAAATCCGGACAACGATCGACGCGGCGTTCGAGGCCGCGCGCGATGCAGAGCTGCCGGTGCCAGATAGCGCCTCGCGGCACGTCTACGCCTGATGGCTGCGAGCACGACCATGTCCGGACGACCAAAGACGGTTGAGACTGAAAGCGCGGCGGCGACCGAACCACGCATCATCAACACCGGGCAGGCGATCCGCGAGGGCCTCGAGCACGCCGCCGTCATGGACCCGTCGGTGATCTTCTTCGCCGAAGGTGTCGACGACCCCAGCGCCGTCTATGGCACGCTCGCCGGCATCGGCGACCGCATCGGCGCCGATCGCATGATCGAGATGCCGATCGCAGAGAACGCCTTGTGCGGCGTCGCGATCGGCGCCGCAATGACCGGCAAGCGGCCGGTGATCAGCTTCCACCGCGTCGAATTCGCCCTGTTGGCGATGGAGCAGATCGTCAATAACGCGGCCAAGGCGCACTACGTCAGCAACGGCCAACATCGTGTCCCGCTAGTCTTGCGCCTTGTCGTCGGCCGGGGCTGGGGGCAGGGGCCGGAGCACTCGCAGAGCCTGGAGTCGGTGTTTGCGGCGATCCCCGGCCTGAAGGTCGTCATGCCGGTCTATCCGGCCGATGCCAAGGGCATGATGATTGCCGCGGTGCAGGACGACAACCCGGTGATCTCGATCGAGAGCCGCTGGGTGCACTACGTTCAGGGCGACGTCCCGGATGACGACTCGCCGGCGCCGCTGGACGGCCCGCGCGTGCTGCGCGCCGGCGGCGACATCACGATCGCCGCGACGTCCTACATGGTGCTGGAGGCGATGCGGGCAGCAGACGAACTGGCGAGCGAGGGGGTTTCGGCCGAGGTCATCGACCTGCGCGTGCTGCGGCCACTGAACGTCGCCCCGATCGTCGACTCGGTCAGGCGCACCGGCCATCTGATGACGATCGACGCGGGCTTTCGCACCCTCGGCCTGGGGGCCGAGGTGACGTCGCGCGTCGTCGAGGCGTGCTTCGACGATCTGAAGCGCGCGCCGGTGCGGCAGGGCCTGCCGGACCATCCGGTGCCGAGCTCGCGCGGCATGATCCCGGGCATCTACCCGAACGCCGAGCCGATTTCGCGCGCCGCCGGCGAATTGCTGGGATTGGCCGAAGACAAGATCGCGGCCTGCGCGGCGCGCCTCCGGGCGGCGAGGGGCGACCTACCGGTCGACGTGCCCGACCAATATTTCCGCGGCCCGTTCTAGGCGCCGGCGCGCGTCGCTCCCAAGCCAGCTCCGCCTGCATGCACGTCCGCTATTCGCCGCTGCAAGACCAGTTTGCCGACGTCGACGACGTCTTCGCCGAAATGCGCGCACTTGTTGCCAGCGGCGACTTCACGCTCGGCAAGGCCGTCGGCGAATTCGAAGCGATGTTCGCGCAATCGATCTGTATCAGTCACGCAATCGGCGTCGGCTCGGGGACGGACGCGCTGAAGATCCCCCTGAAGGCGCTGGGGGTGGGTCCGGGCGACGAGGTGATCACCACGGCCAACACGTTCTGGGCGACGATCGGCGCCATCGCCGAGCTCGGCGCGACGCCGATCCTGGTCGATTGCGACGACAGCTTCTGCACCGATGCGTCGCGCATCGAGGAGAAGATCACCCCGCGCACCAAGGCGATCGTCCCCGTGCACCTCTCGGGCGACGTCGCCGACATGCCGCGGATCATGGAGATTGCCCGGCGCCACGATCTGGTCGTCGTCGAGGACGCCTGCCAGAGCCTGCTGGGCGAATGGGACGGCCAGCGCGCCGGCACCTTTGGGCACGCGGCGGCGTTCTCTATGCATCCGCTGAAGATCATCAACGTCTGGGGCGACGCCGGGGTGGTGGTCACTAACGACCCGGAAGTCGACCAACGCTGCCGGCTGCTGCGCAATCACGGCCTCAAGAACCGCGATGAGATGGAGATCCTCGGCTACAACTCCCGGCTCGACTCGCTGCAGGCGGTGGTCGGCAAGTGGATCGTGCGCCAAGTCGACGAGATCGTCGCACAGCGCATCGCACACGCGCGCATCCTCGACGAGGCGCTGACGGATGTCGCCGGCCTCCGGTTGCCGCCGCGCAACCCCAGGACTCGGCACGTCTACCTGCTCTACATGGTGTTCGCCGAGCGGCGCGACGAACTGCTCGCCTGGTGCCACGACCATGGCGTCGAGGCGAAGGTGCACTACCCGATCCCGGTCTATCGTCAGCAGGCGCTGGCGTTCCTTGGCCACGAGCCGGGCGACTTTCCGGTCGCGGATCGCCATGCGGCGGAAGTCCTCACCCTGCCGATGGACCAATATCTGACACCGGCGCACCTCGATCGCGTGGTCGACGTCGTCCGCGCGTTCTACGACCGGCCGTAGGCGGCCCTGGAGGCGACAGTGAGCGACTACAAGGTGCCGTGGATCGACCTGCAACTGCGCTTCCAGGAGGAACGCGACGAGATCATGGCGTGCCTCGAGCGCGTCCTGTCGCGCGGCCATCTCGTGCTGACCGAGGAAGTCGGCGCGTTCGAGGCCGCGGTCGCGGCATTCACCGGCGCACGGCACTGCGTCGCGCTCAATTCGGGCACCGACTCGCTGATGATGGCGCTGTGGGCCGCCGGCGTCGGCAAGGGCGACGAGGTCATTCACCCGCCCGTGTCCTTCGTCGCTACAACGGGCGCCATCGTCCATGTCGGCGCAACGCCGGTGTTCTGCGACGTCGGCGACGACCAGCTGATCGACCCGGCGCAGATTGAGCGCCAAATCACGCCCCGCACCAAGGCGATCATGCCCGTGCATTGGACCGGCCGGATGTGCGACATGCCCGCGATCCTCGACATCGCCGAGCGGCACGGCCTCATCGTCGTCGAGGACTCCGCGCAGTCGATGGGTTCGTACATGAACGATCGGCACGGCGGCACGTTTGGCGTCGCCGGCGGCATCTCGTTTCATCCGCTGAAGAACCTGAATGCGCTTGGCGACGGCGGCATGATGCTGACCGACGACGACGACATCGCCCGCAAGGTCCGGCTCTACCACAACCATGGCCTGCGCGCGCGCGATGATGTCGAGGTCTATGGGGTCAACAGCCGCCTCGACTCGCTGAACGCCGAGGTTTTGCGGTTTCGCTTGGCACGCCTCGACGACGTCATCAGCAAGCGGCGGCGCAACGCGAACCTTTACCGCGAGCTGATCAAGGCGCCGGAGGTGAGCATTCCGGCCGAGAAGGACAATTGCCGGGACTCCTACGTCATGTTCCTGGTGTTGGCGGAGCGGCGGGATGCGCTCAAGGCTCACCTCGAAGCCGCCAGCGTGCAGACTCTCGTCTACTACGGCACGCCGCTCCACCTGCACGATGCGGCAAAGAGCCTAGGTTACGGACAAGGTGATTTCCCCGTTGCCGAGGCCCAGTGCGCGCGGGTCCTGGCGCTGCCGCATCATCAAAACCTCAGCGAAGACCAGGTCGCCTACGTCGCCGGCGAGGTCAACGCGTTCTACGGGCTCGGCTAAGCGGCGCCAGAGCGAGCCGCAGGTACAGTCGAGCGTCCGTCGCGCCGCCGTCGGCCGCGGCCGGATCCGACGTGGGCTGGGATCGCCTCGCGACGTCAGCGCCTATCCGTTGCCGGCGAGCCGTTCTGCCGCAGCTTCCGGTCGTGGCGAATGTGAGGGACGCCCTCTCGCGACATGCCCCGTCAGCCGCCAGAAGAAACCGAGGTTGCGGAACGGCCAGAGCAGTAGGGCCCGGATGGCCCATAGGGCGGCTTCGACGCTGCGGCCTGCGTGGTGGCTGGCGGCCGCATATTCGATGAACAGGCTTGAACGCAGCCGGCGCATCATTGCCGGGTGTCGCGATAGATGTGACGCCAGAGCCAGGTCGTACAGGCGTGCGCCAGACTGGCGGACAACGGCCTCGGCTGGACGGCTCAGGACATGGACTCGCGCAAGCACGTCGGGCAGCACCGCCACGGTGCCGGGCTCGATGAATCGCAGCAACCAGTCCCAGTCTTCGAAACGCCGGAGCGCCTCGTTGAATGGGCCGAATTCATGGAACAGCGCCCGGTTGCACATGAGTGTCGAGCCCGGACTCAGGCCGCAACCCCAGATGATGTCCTCGGTCGAGCGATGGTCATTCGGCCTGCGGACAAATGTCCCCAGGCCGTGGTCGATCTCGAAGCCGGTGGCGCTGGCTACCGGGTGGTTGCTGCTACGCTCGGCCGTCGTCAGAAAGCCGATCTGGTGTTCGAGCTTTTGAGGCAGCCACTCGTCGTCGCAATCGAGGAACGCAACGTATGTGCCTTTGGCGGCGCGGAGCCCCGTGTTGCGTGCCGCGGCCGGTCCGCGATTTTCGTCGTGGCGGATCGCCTTGACCGGTATGCCCAGATCAAGCCCGGCGACAAACGGTTCCACCGGCGCCTCCGAGTTGTCATCGACGACGATAGTTTCGCGCGGCGCACACGTTTGCCGCGCCACGCTCATTAGCGCCCGCTTGAGCAGTTCAGGCCGGTTGTAGGTCGGTATGACGACACTGACGTCGCAGATCGGCATCGCGCTCCAGAGGCGGTCGGTTGGGCGGCCCTTACAACGCGAATTGGTGAGCTAGCCAACAAATCAAGGGTGTCGCGACACAATATGGCGCCGTTTACCTGGCCGCGCAAACACGGCACCAAGGGTCGCCGTGACGATAGGCGATTCGAGGGCCGCACCCAACGATGTTTTGCGCGCACCGCTCCGGTCGCCGCTACGCCGCCTCCATGGTCCATTCGAAGTCGGCGTTGTGTCGCTCCAGCTCCTCGGGCGTCCACATCAGGCCGCGGGTCAGCACGGCGTCGAGCAGGATCGCGAGCGCCAGGAACGGCACGATCAGCAGATAGAGCCCCAGCGCCGCGCAGACCACCGGGCCGATCAGCAGGGACAGGCCGAAGACCACGCGATAGGCGTGGTGCAGCCCCAGCGAGCCGTTCAGCCCAACGTGCCGCGCCACGACGAACAGCGCGATCAGCGCGAACAGGGCGGGACAGAGGAACCACAGCGTCAGTTCGATGGTGTGGATCAACATCGTTTGCGCCTCCCGTGTTTGGCTTCCTCACGATGTGGCCACGGGGCGGCCGTACGGAAGGCGCCGCGGCCCATCTGGCCGCATCTGCCAACGGATTGGCGGTGTTGCACAAATCCGCGCCGACGGGCGCGAAGCGCTCTCCGCGCCGCGCCGTGGCTTCCTCGACTCGGCTGGGCAGGCCAAAGTTGCGCCACGGCGCGCTCAGGGTCCGCGCCGCGTTGCCCGGCGGCCTGCACCCGGCCGTGTACGGGCCCCAGTACAAGGGCGTTGCTGGCAGGTGAGCCGGACGGCTCTCGCGAGGAGACCGCGCATGCACGAACCGCGCGACACGATAACCTTGGACAAGTTGGCGCCGTTCCTTGAAGGCGCGCGCACGGGCAGCCGCAAGCTCGACATGATCGTCGCCTATGTGCTGGCCGGCATGAGTGCCGAGACGCGGCGCCGCGTCGAGCTGCTGCTCGATGGCCGCTTCTCCTGGGGCGTCGTCTCCGACCTGTTCCCGGACGAGGCGCCGGACTTCACCACGTCGCTCGACGCCGCCGTCCCCGGCGAGAACGTCGTCTTCGCCATGTTCGAGGCCGAGCGACACCGCTGGGTCGCCATCCACCGCACCCAGGAGGGCGAGGAGATCGTCGCGCGCGGCGCCAGCGAGGCGCTGGCCCGCCGCGGTGCCGGGCTCAAGGCGCTCGCCGCAGCGGCCGCCGCCGGCAAGGCGGCGGCGCCGGAGGCGCCCGTCGAAGTCGCCGCGCCGGCCCACGAACCTGCCGACGAACCGGCCGTCGCGCCGCCCGGCGAGCCGGCGGCAGAGGACGTCGCCGAGATCGCCGCGGAGATTGCCGTCGAGTCGGAACCCTACGAGCGGCCACAGCCCGAGCCGCCGCAGCCCGAGCCGCCGCAGCCCGAGCCGCCGCAGTCCGAGCCGCCGCAGCCCGAGCCGGTGGCAGACGAGCGGGCGCTGGCCATGGCTGGCGGCGAGAGCGCCACCGGTGCGGACGGCGACGCTCCCGGCGACGGCGCGGCAGAGCCGGCCGACGACGCCTGGCGCGTCAGCTTCTAACCGGCCGCGCGCCAACCCTGGGGGCGCCGATGGAGGGGCATGACGTCGTGACGGCCGTGGTGCCGCCGGAGATGGGCGGCCAGCGCGCCTATGTTGTTGTCGTCGGCAACGAGAAGGGCGGCTCCGGCAAGTCGACGACGGCAATTCACCTGATCGTCGCGCTGTTGCGGCTGGGCTACCGCGTCGGCAGCCTCGACCTCGACGCCCGTCAGGGCACGCTGACGCGCTACCTGGAGAACCGCGGCCGCACGGCGGAGATCGGCGGGCAGGCCCTGCAGCAGCCCGCCCACCGTGCGCTCGAGCGGCCGGCGGACGCCGCCGCCGCGCGCGCCAGCCTCTACAGCGCCTTCCGCGAGCTCGCCGGCTGCCAGGTGCTGGTGGTCGACACGCCGGGCAGCGACACGCTGCTCTGTCGCCTGGCGCACGGTTCGGCGGACACGCTGATCACGCCGATCAACGACAGCTTCCTCGACATCGACGTGCTGGCCCGCATCGACGTCGAGCGGCGCGAGGCGCTGGCGCCCAGCGTCTATACGCGCCTCGTCTGGGAGCAGAACAACCGCCGCGTCGCCGGTGGCCTGCCGCCGCTCGACTGGGTCGTGCTGCGCAACCGGCTGACCCACATCGACGCGCGCAACAAGCGTGAGATCGCCAGCCTGCTGGGGCTCTTGGCGCGGCGCATCGGCTTCCGCGTGGCGCCGGGGCTGGGCGAGCGCGTGGTCTACCGCGAACTGTTCGACCGGGGGCTCACGGTGCTCGACCTGCCGGCCGACGGCGGCGAGGGCGAGCACAGCCACCGAGCGGCGCGCGACGAGCTCGACGGGCTGTTGCGGACGATGGGCCTGGTGCGCTCGGCCGCGGCCTGAAGCCTCAGTTCCGGCGCACCACCAGGCAGTCGCCGGTGCGCGCCAGTACCTTGTCGCACAGCGCGTCGGCCGTGGACCGGTCGGCGAACGGCCCGACCCGGACGCGCACGAACGAGCCGCGCTCGGCGACCGCGGCGGTGTCGTAGACCGGCGTCATTCCCGCGACGACCTCGCCCAGGCGGCCCTGCAGCGTGCGCCAGGCACGTTCCGCGGCGGCGGACGTCTTCACCGAGGCGAGCTGCACGAAGTAGCGGGCACCGGCGGCTGCCTGCGGGACCGGGGCCGGCGGGGCGGCGACGGGCACCGCCGGTGCGGCCGGTGCTGCGACTTCAACCGCCGGGGCGTCCGGGCCGGTCACCTGGACCGTGGTGGGCGCGGCGACGGCGACGCCGATCTCGTGGCTGCCCGGGTCGAGGGGCGAGTCGGCCATGAACAGCCAAGCGCCCGCCGCGTCCGCGCTGGCCGTGCCGATGGGACGGCCGTTGTCCAGCACGACGACGTCCTGTTGCGGCGCCGCGCGGCCGGCGATCAGCGTCGTGCCGCCCGGCTCGACGCGCACCAGCTCGACATACGCCGCCGACTCGTCCACGGCGGGCCGGACCTCGTCGGCCAGGCCGGCGGCCAGTGCCGCGACATCGGCGACCGTCGCCACGGGCGCCGCTGGCTCCGGCACGGCGACTCGGGCGCCACGGCGGCGACCGGTGCCGGCTGGCTCGTGCGCTCGACGATCCAGGCGCCGGCCAGTGCCGCGACGGCGGCGATGGCGCCGATCGCCGCGACCTGCCACGGCGGCATGCGCGGTCTCGTGGCCGGCGCTGGCTTGGCCACCTGCGCGCGGGTGCCGTTGGGACGCGGTGCGGTGTCGGCCAGGCGGATCGCACGGCCCTTGGCGACGCCGGCCAGCAGCATGTCGGCGGTCAGCGCCGGCTCCGGCCTCGGCTCGGTGGCCGGAGCTGCCGGCTCCGGGCCGGGCGCCGGTGCCGCTTCGGCCTTTTCCGTGGGCGTCAGGGTCGCCGGGGCGGCGGTGCCCTTGCGGGCCAGCAGAGCGCCGGTCAGCGGCGCAACCTTCGACGTGGTCACGAGGGGCTCACCTGCTCGGTCTCGTTCGTATCCGCCAGGGCCGGTGCCAGCGGCAGCCGGTTCAGCGCCGGCCCGGCACCCAGACGCGCGGCGACGTAGTCCCACAGCCGCTCGATCTCGTCGGCGGACTTCGACGAGCCCGGCACCTCCATCACCGTGCGGCCGTCGATCATGCTGCCGGCGAAGTCGACGCGCTGGTGCACGATCGACGGCGCCAGCGTGCCGTGCTGCGACAGCACGGTGACGGCCTCGTCGGTGATGCGCGCGCGGTGCGCGGCGCCGTTGACGACGAAGACCAGCGGCTTGCCCAGGTCCTCGACCAGCTCGACCGTGGCGCCGATCGAGCGCAGGTCGTGCGGGCTGGGTCGGGTCGGCACCACCACCAGGTCGGCCAGCCGGATCACGTCGGAGACCTCGGCCGAGAGCGCCGGCGGCGTGTCGACGACCAGCCAGTCGACCCCGTGCAGGCGCAACCGCGCCACGTCGGCGGTCAGCGTCGCCAGTGTCGTCGCGACGAACAGCGGCGTCGGCGCCGAGCGTGCGTTCCACCAGTCGGCGAGACTGCCCTGCGGGTCGGTGTCGATCAGTGCGACGCGGCCGGCACCGCGCCGTTCGGCCTGGACCGCCAGATGTCCGGCCAACGTCGTCTTGCCAGATCCGCCCTTGCGGGAAGCTACGACGAGTACGTGCATTTCCGCCCCATCTGCCGCGTGCACAAGACTCCCCGACCGCCCATGCGCTACATGCCGGGGCGCTGCGAACCATCCCGCGCCGTCGAGATATGCCGCTCTCTAGTTCCTCAACATACTATATGCAGTAGCTGCGGCGAAAGCTTGACAATCGTTAATCTGCGCTATCTGGTCCTGTGCTTGGCGAGGCGCGGTAAACGGTCATGAATACGGGGATTTCCGTACGGCGCGGAGGGTCGCGACTCGCGAGGGTTGCGCCGTTCCTGCTCGCCGGCGCCCTCACCGGCGCCCTCGTCGGCTGCGCCACGGCGCCCGAGCCGGCCGCCGTGCCCCGGGACTGGCAGGCCACGGTCGCCGCCGACCATGCGCTGGTCGGCCGCGTCTGGGACGCCGACGCGCAGAGTTTCGTCACGCCGGGGCGGGTGGCCAGCGCCGTCGCCGCCGCCGACTTCGTGTTGCTGGGCGAAAAGCACGACAACCCCGACCACCACCTGCTGCAGGCTTGGCTGGTGACGGCGTCGACACTGGACGGACGCCGCCGCTCCGTCGTCTTCGAGATGATCTCCACCGACGAGGCGCCGACGCTCGAGGCCTACCTCGCCGCGCACGGCGGCGACGCGGCCGGGTTGGGCGCCGCGGTGCGGTGGGAGGCGCGCGGCTGGCCCGACTGGGAAATCTACCGGCCCGTCGCCGAAGCGGCCTTCGCGGCCGGCCTGCCGCTCGCCGCCGGCGACATCGGCCGGACCGAGCGCAAGGCCGTGTTCGAGGGCGGGGCCGGCGCGCTGACGCCGGCCGACCGGGGCCGGCTGGCGCTCGACGAGCCGCTGCCGGCGCCCTTGCAGGCGGCCTGGTCGAGGACCTGCGCGACGCCCATTGCGGCCACCTGCCGGAGGCCATGATCGATCCCATGTCGCAGGTCCAGAGGGCGCGCGACGGGGCGCTGGCGGCCAATCTGATGGAATACCGCACCAGTGCCGGCGCCATCCTGATCGCCGGCGGCGGCCACGTGCGCAAGGACCGCGCGGTGCCGCGCCTGGTCGCCACACGCCTGCCGCGGCGCAGCCTGGTCGTCGTCGCCATGCGCGAGGTGACCGTCGGCAGCGACGACCCGCGCAGCTATGTGCCGACCGGCCCCGACGGCGCGCCGGTCTACGACTTCGTGCTCTTCACGCCGCGGCTCGACGACGCCGACCCCTGCGCCGCCTTCACGCGCACCAGCGGCCACGGCTGAACGAGTCGCCGCTCGCGGCTTCGTGAAGGGCCGCCGCCGCATCCAAACCCGCGACCCCTCCGTAGACCTGCCCAAGCTCGGCATCGGGCCGACCGCGCGCCCGCGGCCGGCCGCCGGCACCATCGCGGCATCCCCCGCCGCAGCTACGGAGAGATCAAGATGGATGTGGCTAACCCCGGCGCGCCGCTCGCGGCCGTCGATCGTCGTCGTTTTCTCAGCGGCACCGGCAAATCGGTGCTGTCGGCCACCGCGGTGGCCCTGATCGTCGGCTGCGAGAGCATGGCCGCCAACCGCCAGGGCGCCGACATGGCGGCCGACACCGCGGCGGCCGACGTGAACATCCTCAACGTCGCGCTGGCGCTCGAGTGGGAGGCCATCGGCGCCTACCAGATCGGCGCCGAGAGCGGCCTCCTGGACCCGGCGACGCTGGACGTCGCGGTGCAGTTCCAGGGCCATCACAAGGAGCACGCGGAGGCGCTGGCGGGCGCCATCGGCAAGCTGGGCGGCCGGGCCGTCGAGCCCCGCAGCCAGGCCGACTATGCCGCCGCCCTCGACGTCGGCAAGCTGCGGACCGGCGGCGACGTCGTGCGCCTGGCGGCGCGCCTCGAGAAGGGTGCCGCCAACGCCTATCTAGGCGTCATCCCGGCCTTCGCCGAGCCGGACCTGGCGCAGGTCTCCGGCCGATTGGCCGCCGACGAGACCATGCACTGGACGGTGCTGGCGAGCGCGCTGGGCGAGCCCCTGCCGCGCATGGCGCTGACCTTCGGCGCGTAACGGGCACGCTCCCCTCCGGCTCTGTCCGGCGGGGAGCGGTCCCCCTCGGGAGGGTCCAGAGATGAACTTGTTGCGTGCCGTTCCTGTGCTGGCGTTGGTCGCCGCCACGGCTGCCTTGGGGCCGGCCCTTGCCGGCGCGACGGCGGGTGACCCGGAACGCGGCGCCCGCGTCTACGAGCGCTGCCAGGGCTGCCATTCGCTTGACGCCAACCAGGTCGGTCCGGCCCATCGCGGCGTCTATGGCCGCCGCGCCGGGGGCGTCGGCGACTTCCGCTACTCGGTCGCCCTCAGCGCCTCCGGCATCGTCTGGGACGACGCGACGCTCGACCGCTGGCTCGCCGACCCGGGCGGCTTCGTGCCCGGCAGCCGCATGGGCTATCGCCTGCGCGCAGCCCAGGACCGGGTGGACGTGATCGCCTTCCTGAAACGCGCCGGCCAGGCGCCATGACCTGCGGCGCGACCTACGGCGGGCGCGGCCCCCTGACCGGCGTGGTTGCGACGGGGCCGCCCGGCTATCATGCCGCCATGTCCGCCGGTCCCCAGCGCGCCGCCGCGGCCGGTCCCGACGACCGGCTGGTGGCGTTGCTGGCGGCGACCGCGGAGGGCGACGCCCAGGCGTTCCAGGGGCTCTACGAAGCGACCAGCGCCCGCCTGTTCGGCGTCTGCCTGCGGCTGGTGCGCCGCCGCGACATCGCCGAGGACGTGCTGCAGGAGGCCTATCTGCGGGTCTGGCGCCGCGCCGGTGGCTTCGACCCGGCGCTGGGCACGCCCTTGGCCTGGCTGATCGCCGTCGCGCGCAACGCCGCCGTCGACCGCCTGCGCGAGGCGCGCCGCCGCGCCGCCGAGGTCGGCGAGGCCGAGCGCGACACCGAGGCGCCGGAGCCCAGCGCCGACCTGATGGACGAGGTGCTGCGCAACGACTCGGCGCGGCGCCTGACGCGCAGCCTCCAGGCGCTGGACGACGGCCCGCGGCAGGCTATCCTGCTGTCCTATGTCATGGGCTACAGCCACGAGGAACTGGCGGCGGAGCTCGACGTGCCGCTCGGCACGGCGAAGAGCTGGATCCGGCGCGGCCTGATCCGCATGCGTGCGGGGATGGAACAATGAGCGACGACGTGGTGCTCGACGAACTGGCGGGCGAGTACGTACTGGGCACGCTCGATGCCGCCGAGCGCGACCGCTTCGAGGCGCGCCTGCGCGACGACCCGGCCGCGGCCGCGGCCGTCGCCGACTGGCAGGCGCGGCTGCAGCCGCTGGCGGACAGCCGGCCTGAGGCGCCGCCCGCGCGCGTCTGGGATGCCGTCGCCCGGGCGATCGGCGCGGCGCCGCCGCCCGACCTGATCACCATCCGCGCCGGCGAAGGGGACTGGCACGAGCTGTCGCCGGGCGTCTGCCGCAAGGACCTGCACTACGACCCGGATACGCGCACGGCGTCATTCCTGATGCGCTTCGACCCCGGCGCCAGCTACCAGGCGCACCCCCACGCCGCGGACGAGCACTGCCTGATGCTGGAGGGCGACCTGAGCTACGGCGATCTGGAGCTGCACGCTGGCGACTTCCATCTGGCACCTGGCGGAACCGCGCATGCCGCCGCCGTGTCGCAGCACGGCGCGCTGGTCTACGTGCAGGCCCACGCCGCCTGATCCAGTTGCGCATACGGGGGCAGCGTCCGCTACACTGACGGCGCTGACGTGGGGGCGCGGGGCGGCATGACGGGACGAACTCTGCCGATGACTGCAGCGGCGACGGCGCGGCTGGCCGCGGTGCTGCTGCTGATTGCGCTCGGCGCGTGCTCGACGATCACCGAGTCGAGCAAGGTCACCGTGCCCTACCAGGACCGGGTCGACCGACAAAGCAGCGACAATTTCGACGTATCGATGGTCGCGCTGAGCCGCGCCGACGGGCTCGAGGAGTTCGGCGTCGACATGACGCGGTGGGGCGTTCAGGCCGTTTGGCTGGAAATCACCAACAAGACTGATCGCCTTTACGTGCTCTTCCCGGCTGGGATGGACCCGGACTACTTCGCGCCGAACGAGGTCGCCAACATGATCGATGGCCGGCTGAACCGTAATCATCAATTCGGCGCCAAGGCGATGCTGCGCGAACTTCCTGCGGGGACGACACGGTCAGGGTTCGTCTACGTCAATCGGGATTCCGGTGCGAAGTTCCTGAACGTCGACCTCGTGACGGAGGGGCATGCCGAGTCCTTTTCCGTGCTGCAGCGCGTTCCAGGGCTGAGGATCGACTTCGAGCAGGTCGAGGCCGGGCCCCGGTTCACCGACATCTACGCACCGGACGAAAGGCGCCTGGTCGACGACGCAACAGAGCTTCGTGACATTCTTGAGGCGCTGCCGTGTTGTGCGCTGGGCGGCGACCGGAAGACGCCGGGTGACCCGCTGAACTTCGTCGTGATCAGCGACGACAAGCGGATGGCCAAGACGCTCATTCTGGCCGGGTGGCACGTCACCGAGACGGCTACGGCGTCAACCGGCCTGGCGACGGCCTGGTCCTCGCTGTTCGGCATGCGCTACCCGTATTCCCCGGTCTCGCCGCTCTACCTCTTCGATCGGCAACAGGACGCCGCTTTCCAGAAGTCGCGCGGCACGGTCAACGTCCGCAACCATTTGCGGTTGTGGAAGAGCCCCTATCGCTTCGAGGGGACGCCCGTATGGATCGGTCAGATCAGTCGCGACATCGGCGTGCGGCTTTCCTCGAGGACGTTCGTGACTCACAAGATCGCCCCCGACATCGACGAGGCCCGCTTTTCGCTGCTCCAGGACCTGATCTATGCGCGCGCGCTCGCCGGCCTGGGGTGGGTCGACGGGGTCGGCGCGGCAACGCCCGAAGCGCCTCGCCGCAGTTATACGCACGACAAGTACTACACGGACGGCCAACGCGCGGTGTTCGTGCTGTCCGATGAGACTGTGGAGTTCGAAGAGATCGATTTTCTCTATGACGTCATGCGTGCGCCGCTGCAGCGATAACGCCGGCTGGCGCGAATTTTCGAGCCGTCACAAGCGGTTACACCCTGTCATCCGACAACCGCCGCGAGCCAATGACCGGTCTGCACGCCGCCCCTAGCCTGGCACGTGTCGGCATCCGCCGACGCCACATAGCCAGGAAGGCGATGCAGCCATGGCAGGCAGCGTAGAGAGTGGCAGCGAAGATCCGCACGAGGCGCGCCGCGCCTGAACGACACGAACGACGAGCACTGTACCGACGGCCTGCGCGACGTCTTCGTGCTCTCCGACCGCTCGGTGCCGCTGCGCGGCATCGAGTTTCTCTACGACCCTGTCGACCTCGGCGCTGTCGACCAACTCCACCGCGCCCGAATTACGACCCTTAACCAAGGTTTACACTTCGTTACACCGCGGGCGCCGCGAGACAAATCCGGTTTGCACGGCGCCCCTAGCCTTCCTCCCGTCGGCACCCACCGGCGCCGCAAAACCAGGAAGGCGATGCAGCGATGGCACACAGCGTAGAGACCGACGGTCAGAAGGCCGAGCAGGGCACGCCTCAGCGCATCGACGACTCCGGTGGGGGCCTACGGGGAGGGGCGGCGGCACCGGGGCCGGGCCATTCGGAGACGACGATTACGCCGGATGAGCTCGGCCTCGGCCCGTTGCGCGTTTTGGTGGTCGAGGACCAGCCGGGCATGCTGGGGCTGATGCGGGCGATGCTGACCCGCGCCGGTGTCGGCGAGGTGGTCTGCATCGAGAGCGTCGAGATCGCCACCGCGCTGTTGTGGCAGCGGCGCTTCGACATCCTGTTCATCGACCAGAAGGCCTGGACGCTGGACGGCTTCGACCGCCTGGGCGAGACGACCCGTGACCTGACCATGGCCGGGCGGCCGATAGGCGTCATCCTGACCACGTCCGACCCGTCGCCCAACCGCTACTACGCGGCGCTGGCGGCCGGCGTCGAGGGCCTGATCGGCAAGCCCGCCGCGGTCGACACGCTGCGCCGCGTCATCTGCCGCTACGTCGCGGTGCGGCGGCCGGATCTCAGGAACATCTGTGCGGCGGCGGGGCGCCGTCCGAACGGCTCGTCGCACTGTGGCGCGAACTGACGATGGCGCAAATCAGGCGGCGCGTGACCTCAGGCGCCGGCGACGAGGGAGGCGGGGTCGATGCGCATGCCGCCCACGGGGGCGGGCTGGCGCTGGACCGTGACGGCGAGCACGTAGCCGACGCCGCGCACGGTCTTGATCAGCTCCGGCCGGGCGGCGTCGACCTCGACCTTCTTGCGCAGGCGGCCGATCAGCACGTCCACGCTGCGGTCGTAGGGTGTCCACTGCCGCGCCTGGGTGGCTTCCAGGAGCTGATCGCGGCTCAGCGGCCGGTTCGGAGCCTGCGCCAGTACGTTCAGGAGGTTGAGCTCGCCGCCGGTCAGCGCGACGACGGTGCCGTCGGGCGCGGTCAGCCGGCGGCGCGTGGTGTCCAGCGACCAGCCGGCGAACTGCAGCACGCCGCCCTCCGGCCCGTCATTGAAGCCCGGCGCCCCGCTGCGGCGCAGCACGCTGCGGATACGGGCGACCAGCTCGCGCGGCTCGAACGGCTTGCCGACATAGTCGTCGGCGCCGCCGTCCAGGCCGACGACCCGGTCCACGGCCGTGTCGACGCCGGTCATCATGATGACGGGGGTCGCCTGCTTGGCGCGCAGGCGGCGCAGCAGCTCGAAGCCGTCGCCGTCGGGCAGGCGCACGTCCAGCAGCACCAGGTCGACCGAGCCGCGCTCCAGGCAGCGCCACATCTCGGCGGCCGACGCCGCCTCCACGGGGATGAGCTGTTCGCGCTCCAGATAGCCGGCGACCAGCGCCCGCATGGTCGGGTCGTCGTCGACGATCAGAACGTGGCAAATCTGCTCCGGCATGGCGGTCTGGACCCGGCAACGGATGCGAGCCCGAAGAGTCGCAGAGGGACGGTTGAGAAAGACTTACGCGGGCCGGCGAAGGTTGCGATGCAGGTTAATGATCCGGCGCAATGCGGGCCCTTTTCAGCCGCCCGCGGGCGCCTACCAGGAGTTGCGGAGCTCACGCAACTTCAGGAAGACCGTGCGCGCGTCGGGGGCGTCCGGCAGGTCGTCGAAAGTCTCGCGCAGGCGGGCGATGACCGACGGGCTGTGCAGCCGGAAGAAGGTGTTTACTTCTTTTTCGAGGCCAAGGTCCGTGACCAGCGCGGCAGCCGGGTCCTGCCCCCCGATGTCGGCCAGCAGGCGGACGGCGCGGTCGTTGTCCGGTTCCCTGTCGAGCGTAAAGGCCAGGTTGTTGGCGATGTAGTCGTGCCCCGGATAGATCAGCGTCTCGTCCGGCAGCGCCGCCAGTTGCCCGGCGAAGGTCTCGAATAGCTCGCGCGGATGGCCGCCGTTGTGGCAGTTGCCGGCGCCGGCGTTGAACAGCGTGTCGCCGCAGAACAGCGCCGGCCGGTCGGTCCGGGCCAACAGGCAGACGTGGCTCATGGTGTGGCCCGGCGTGTCCAGCACCTCCAGCTCGACGCTGCGCCCGACCTGGACGACGTCGCCGGCGGCGAGGCCCCGGTCGATGCCGGGGATGCGGTCGCGGGCGCCGGCATGGGCCAACAGCTTCGCCCCCGTCGCCGCGATCATCGGCCCATTGCCGCCGATATGGTCGCCGTGCTCGTGGGTGTTGAGCACCTGGGAGATCGTCCAGCCGCGGTCGCGCGCAGCGGCGAGGCACTTGGCGTGGTCCAGGGGATCGATGGCCAGCGCCTGGCCGGTCTCCGGGCAGGCGATCAGATAGTTAAAATTGCGGTAGGCATTGCCCGTCCAAATCTGCTCGACGATCACCTCTGCCGCCCTCCTGGAGTGTCGAATTTCGGCGCCCGAGTCGGCCTGTTTTCGGGCCGGCTCGAGGCCGCCAAACCGGCGCTTGTCAGGCATTTAGCCACAATTTTAGGGGACTTGCAGGTGAATGCGCGATTGCCATTCACAGTTAGTAAATTACCTGCGACCGAATTATGCTCCTGCGATGGCGACTATCTATGTAATTGACGACCGGGCGACGAACCGGAGCGTGCTGAGCAAGCTTGCCAGCGCGGCCGCCAGCGATGCCCAGGTCAGCACGTTTGCCGATCCGCGCGATGCGATCGAGCAGTCGTCGATCGAGGCCCCCGATCTGGTCGTGACCGACTTCAAGATGCCGGGCATGGACGGCGCGGAGTTCACGCGCCAGTTCCGCAGCCTGCCGCTGTGCTACGACGTGCCGGTCATCGTGGTGACGATCTACGAGGACAGGAGCTTCCGCTATCGGGCGCTGGAGGCGGGCGCCACGGACTTCCTGATCAGTCCGCTCGACCATCAGGAGTTCCAGGCCCGCGTGCGCAACTTCCTGCGCCTGCGCCGGCAGCAGAAGCTGGTCCAGCAGCGCACCCACGCGCTGGAGCGGCGGCTGGCCGCTGACACGCGGCTGCACCGCGCCGAGCTGGACGAGACCAAGGAGCTGCTGCGCCAGGTGATCGACGCCGTACCGGCGGCGATCAGCGTCACCGACCGCGAGGGGCGCTATCTGTTCGCCAACTCGTTCATGGCGGGGCGCCGCGGCGTCGGCGCCGACGACATCGTCGGCAAGAAGCCGGAGGACGTGTTCGAGGACTGGGACGCGCGGCGCCACGCCAAGCTGGACGAGCGCCTGCTGGAGAGCGACGAGCCGCTATCGACCTTCGAGGAGGAGGTCGTCGAGCCCGACGGCGGCCGGCGCACCTTCCTGACCGCGAAGTCGATGCTGCGCGACGTGCGCAACGACCCCTCGGCCGTGGTCACGGTGTCGCTGGACGTCACCGACCGCAAGCGCGTCGAGCGCCTGGCGGCGCAACAGCAGAACCACCTGCGCGCCGTGCTGGACAACATCCCCGACTACATCTGCGCCAACGACGAGCAGGGCCACTTCACGCTCGCCAACCTGGCCTTCGCCCGCGCCTACGGCACGACGCCCGACGCCATGATCGGCCACACGCTGGCCGACTTCACGCCGGACGCGTCGCTGGCCGAGGCCGACGCCGCGCACAACGCCGACGTCCTGGCCAGCGGCCGGCCGGTGGTCGAGCCGGAGCACCTGGTCACCGAGTCCAACGGCACCGAGCGCTGGATGCGCACCGTCAAGGTGCCGTTCGTCTGCGCCACGGGCGACATCGAGGTGCTGTCGGTGTCGGCCGACGTGTCCGCGCGACGCGAGGCCGAAGGGGCGCTGAGGCGCGCCAAGGAGGAGGCCGAGGCCGCCTCGCGCATGCAGACGGAATTCCTGGCGACGATGAGCCACGAGCTGCGCACGCCGCTCAATCACATCATCGGCTTCGCCGAGATGATCGGCGGCTCGATCTTCGGGCCGCTGGGCGACCCGCGCTACATCGAGTACGCCGGCAACATCCGCCAGAGCGGCGCCGACCTGTTGGCGATGATCGGGGAGATCCTCGACATCTCGATGATCGAGTCGGGCCGCATGCGCGTCGACGAGGCCGACGTCGACATCAACGACGTGCTGGCCGAGGTGGCCGACCCGCTGGGGGCGGCGGCCGGCGTCGGCGACCTCAGCATCGACATGGACCTGTCGCCCGGCCTCGGCCTGGTGCGCGCCGATCCGAAGCTGCTCAACACGCTGATCGGCCACCTGCTGTCGAACGCCATCAAGTTCACCGCGCCCGGCGGCCGCGTCACGCTCTCCAGCCGCGTCCTGGACGACGGCGGCCTGGCGATCGCCGTCGCCGACACCGGCATCGGCATCGACAGTCATGACTTCGACAAGGTGATGGCGCCGTTCGGCCAGATCGAGAGCATCATGAGCCGCACCCACCACGGCCTGGGCCTGGGCCTGCCGCTGGCCAAGGGCATGGCGGAACTGCACGACGCCAGCCTCGATATCGCCAGCAAACCGGGCGAAGGCACCGTCGTGACCGTGACCCTGCCGCCCGACCGCGCGGTCCGCGACGCGGCCGACGTCGCCTGAGCCGCCTTGAAACCGATCGGACAGCGCCAGTGACCGTGAACCCTGCGCCCGACACGTCGGCCCCGATGGCCGCCACCGCGACCGCCGGTCCGGCGCCCAGCGCCGACGAAGCGAAGGCGCAGCGGCGCCTGACCGTCGTCCTGGCGGCCGTCTCGGTCTGTGCCGCCATCAATGTGCTGGGCATCGGCACCGAGGTGGTCTTCGGCCGGGCGTTGGACTACATGCCGCTGGCCGCCGCCTTGCTGCTGGTCGGCGTCGTCGTGCTGCCGACCTATATGGGCGTTGTCGCGACGTTGGCAGACCGAATCGGCGTCGCCGCGCGGCTGGCCGGCCGGCCCGACAGCGAGCACGAGCAGATCCTGCTGCGCATCGTCCTGGCGACGGCGATCCTGGTCTATCTGCAGGTCAACGTGATGTCCGCTCCGTTCGATGCGGGCGTCTACGGCGCGTATCTGCTGATCAATGGCACGCTGGTCCTGTCGTGGGCGCTGCTGATCGCCATGTGGCACAGCCCCGGCGCCTCGGTGCTGCGCCGCATCGTGGCCATGTGCAACGATCTGCTGGTGCTGGCGTTGCTGCTGCACGTCGGCGGCGCCACGATGGCGCCCTGGTACCTGATCTATCTGTGGGTCACCTTCGGCAACGGCTTCCGCTATGGCGTGCGCTGGCTGTTGCTGGCGACGGCGATGAGCGCCGGCAGTTTCTCCCTGGTCATCGCGCTGACGCCGTTCTGGCACGACCAGATGGCGCTCTCGATCGGCCTGCTGGCAGCCCTCATCGTGCTGCCGGCCTATGTCTCGACCCTGATCAGGAAGCTGACCGCGGCGATCGCCCAGGCCGAGGAGGCGAACCAGGCCAAGAGCCGCTTCCTGGCGACCATGAGCCACGAGCTGCGCACGCCGCTCAATGCCATCATCGGCATGGGCGACCTGCTGCAGGCGACGCCGCTGGACGGCGAGCAGCGCGACATGGCGCGCACGGTCAGGACCGCGGCCCGCAGCCTGCTCTCGCTGGTCAACGACATCCTCGATTTCTCGAAGATCGAGGCCGGCCGCGTCTCGTTCCAGGACGAGCCGTTCGACCTGCACGTGGTCGTCGGCAACGTCGAATCGATCCTGCGGCCGCAGGCGCGCTCGAAGGGCCTGAACTTCAGCCTGCGCGTCGCCCCGGCGCTGCCCTATGCCCTGCGCGGCGACGCCGACCACCTGCAAGAGGTGCTGGTCAACCTGGTCGCCAACGCGATCAAGTTCACCGAGCACGGCGAGGTTGCGCTGACCGTCGACGTGACGGAGCGCGACGGCGACAAGGCGACCCTGCTGTTCGAGGTCGCCGACACCGGCATCGGCATTCCGCCCGAGATGCGTGAGCGCATCTTCGAGAGCTTCACCCAGGCCGACGACGCGGTGACGCGCCGCTACGGCGGCACCGGACTGGGCCTGGCGATCGCCAAGCAGGTCGTCGAGCTGATGGGCGGCGCGATCGACGTCGAGAGCGCGCCGGGACTCGGCAGCCGCTTCTGGTGCTCGCTGCCGTTCAGTCTAGATACCGGGCACGTCCCCTCCGCTGTCGAAGAGTTCTCGTTCGTGCCGGGTGACGTCTATCTTGTCGCCGAAGACAGCGGGCTCGAGCCGCTGGAGCGCGATCTGCTGCGCTGGCAGGTGCCGCTGACCTGCCTGTCCGGCCCGGTCGAGGCGCGCCAGCGGCTGCGCGCCGAGGACATGCGCGACCGCCGCGTGATCGTGCTGATCGACGGTCGCCGCGACGCGTCCGCGGCCGCCGACCTGGCCGAGGCTCTTCATCGCGAGATGCGTGAGCGCGAGCCGCTGATGCTCCTCATCGCCGACCCGAGCCATGTCGAGGCACCGCGGGACGAGCACTTCCTGGCGGTCCTGCGGGCGCCGGTCGACAACACGCTGCTGCACAACGTGCTGCACCTGGCGAAGGCGCTGTTGCCGCCGGCGGCGCCGGAAGAGGAAGCGGACCCGTTGGCAGAGCGGGCCACCCGCGAGATCAACGTGCTGGTCGCGGAAGACGCCCTCGTCAATCAGAAGGTCATCGCCAAGATCATCAGCCGCGCCGGCCACCGCGTGCACGTCGTCGGCAACGGCGACGCGGCGCTGGAGGCGCTGGAGCGCGACAGCTACGACCTGGTCCTGATGGACGTCAACATGCCGGGCCTGAGCGGTCCCGACGCGACCAAGCTGTTCCGCTTCGCCAATCTGGGCAAGCGGCACGTGCCGATCATCGCCTTGACCGCCGACGCCACGCTGGAGACGCGCCGCCAATGCCAGGAAGCTGGCATGGAGGACGTGCTCACCAAGCCGGTCGAAGCGGACAAGCTGGTCCGCGTGATCGAGGAACCGGCGGCGCCGGCGGTAGAGCCGCGCATGCCGGCGCAGAAGCCGGCGGAAGCTCAGGTGCCGTTCCGACCCGCGCTGGCCGCCGCGGCATCCGACGAGGCCGACGTCGTCGTCCAGTATCCCAATCTGCGCGTCATCCGCACGCCGGTCATCGACCGCACCGCGCTCGACAAGCTTTACGCGTTGGAACAGGACGGCGACTTCGTGACCGGCGTGATCGAGGACTTCATCGCCGACGGAGAGGAGCTGATCAGCGAGGTGCACCGCGCCGTCGCCGTCGGCGACGTCGTCGCGGTGCAGGAGGCTGTGCACGCGCTGCGCAGCAGCGCCGCCCATGTCGGCGCCCATCGCCTGCCTAAGATCTGCAAGGCGCTCTACACGCTCAGGCGCGACGAACTGGGCAAGCGCGCGGCCGCCCTGATGGCCGATCTGCGCAAGGAATTCGAGATGGCGGTGGCCGACCTCAGGCTCGAGGCGACACGCCTCGGCGACGAGGACCTGAGTTCGTAGGCCTGCAGCCGGACGCTATACCACGGGCGCCGGCCGCCACTGCCGGGGAGGCTTGGCAGTGGCGGCGCGGCAAATCCAGGGGCGCGCCGGCGACATCACTCGGAACCGTCCCGTACCCCGGGGGGCCGGCGGCACCAAGGTCAGCCGGCGCTCAGGCTCCGGCTCGCGACCTCGGCATCGGCAGTGTCCGACGCCGCCTCTTCGGTCTCGCCGTCCCGGGCCAGCCTGCGGTCTTGCGCATTGGCCAGGCGCGTCATCCGCTTGAGGTCGCTGTCGCTGACCTTCATCGCGGTTTCGACCCACAGATCGACGACGTTCGCCAGCTCCTCGTAGCGCAACGGGTTGACCATCCGGCGGACCTGATAGATGCCGGAGTGAGCAGCGTAACGGCGCTCGTTCCTGCGCAGGTGCTCATAGAGCGCGGCGTGGCCTTCGCCATCGGGGGCGACAATGTCGACGACCCCCAGTTCGTGCAGCTCTTCGGCCGTGTAGATCGAGCCGCTCAGGATGATGCGCTCCGCTGCCGCCGGCGCGATCCGGCGCGCCAGCAGGGAGTAGGCCCCCATCCCGGGGAACAGGCTGAACAGGATCTCGGGGAAACCGAACTTCGCGCTGCGCTCGGCGATGATGACGTCGTTCGACAGGGCCGCTTCGAATCCGCCACCCAACGCGTCGCCTTCCACGAGGGCATAGCTGGCGATCGGCAGATTCAGGTCCACCGCCATGCCGTAGACGCAGTCGATGCACAGCCGGCCATAATCGCGCAGGCCTTTGCGGTCGCCGGCGTGGATCAGCTTGACGAACAGCCGCAGATCGCCGCCGACGTTGTAGAGCCGCCCCTTCGCGCGCGAGCCGAACACCATGTGTCGCACGGGCTGCTCTTCGGCGCTTTCGCGGCGCCGGAAGACCTCGCGCACGGTGGCGTGGAACTGGCGGATTTCCCGCATCATGCCCTGCGTCGCGCCAGGATGGCCGATCGGCTCCTGGTAGTAGAACAGCGTCTTGGTGCCGGGATCGAAATCGACCGAGAGCTCCCGGAAACTCGGATCGTCGAAGGTCTCGGTCGTGACCGGTGGATGCGGCAGGTCGCGCCGGCCCACCAGGCGTTGGCCGGGCTTGCTCACGGAAGTTGTGCTCGTATGCTCGGTAAGGTTGTCTGATGTACCCTTGATCACGCTCATTTCTGCCTCCCCAGGCAAGAGATGGTTCCGTCTCGGACAATAGGATGCGACTCGAATGGCCCGCTGACAAGCCCACTACGTTGGATTCGGGCCACTAATGTTCGCGTATGGGTGTGCCGGCACCGGCTGCGCGGCGCGGCGCACGGGGACGCTTGGGTTGCCGAGGCCGGTGTCGCCGGGCGGCGTGTTGCGCAAGGCACGTATCGATCTGAGCAACCATAGGTGTGACTTCGGCGACCCCGGCCGGCGCCCGGGGCGGCGCGTTTACAGCGCCGGGCAGGCCGCATACCCTCATAGTCAAGGGGCCGGCAAGGCGCCGGCGGGGAGAAAGAGGGGTTTCGAGCGCCATGGGAGGCACCAGCATTGCCGTCACGGCGGCCGACGGCGGCACATTCAACGCGTATCTCAGCCTGCCGGAAGCCGGAAGCCGGCAGCCGGCAGCGGGCCGGGCATCGTGCTGCTGCAGGAGATCTTCGGGGTCAACCAGCATCAGCGCGACGTCGCCGACTATTACGCCGAGGAGGGCTACGTCGTCCTGGTGCCGGACCTGTTCTGGCGCCTGGAGCCGGGCGTCGAACTGGGCTACGACGAGGCCGATTTCCAGCGCGGGCTCGATCTGTTGGCGCGCTTCGATATCGATCATGCCATCGAAGATATAAAAGCGTCGGTTGCAGCGCTGAGGGCCCGGCCCGAGTGCCGGGGCAAGGTCGGTGCCTTGGGCTTCTGCCTCGGCGGCAAGCTGAGCTACCTGGCCGCGGCGCATAGCGGCGTCGACTGCGCCGTCAGCTACTACGGCGTCGGGCTCGACGAGCTGTTGGGCGACGCCGGCCGCATTACCTGCCCGATCGGCTTCCATCTGGGCGAGGAGGACCCGTTCACGCCGCCCGAGGTGGTCGACAAGCTGCGGGCCGCCTTCGCGGATCAGGCGGAGGCGGAAATCTTCGTCTATCCCGGTGCCGGCCACGCCTTTTCGAACCCGGCGCGCGACAGCTACGACAAGGCTGCGGCGGGCCTGGCGCACACCCGCGCCGTGGCGCTGTTCCGCCGCGTCATGGGGCCGATCTACAATCTGGTCGAGCTGTGGGAGAAACACTGCGAGTACGAGTTCGCGACGCGCGACGTCGACGCCACGATGGCGACGATGGTGGCGGAGCCCTACGTCAACCACATCCCGACGATGACGGGCGGCGTCGGCTACCGCGACCTGCACCGGTTCTACAAGAACCACTTCATCCCGAAGACGCCGCAGGACACGCGCCTGGTGCCGGTGTCGCGCACCGTCGGCAGCGACCGCGTCGTCGACGAGATGCTGTTCTGCTTCACCCACGACATCGAGATCGACTGGATGTTGCCGGGCGTGCCGCCCACGGGCAAGTACGTCGAGATCCCCGTCGTCGCGATCGTCTGCTTCCGCGGCAACAAGCTGTATCACGAGCACATCTACTGGGATCAGGCGTCGGTGCTGGTGCAGATCGGCGTGCTCGACGCCGCCGATCTGCCGATCGCCGGCGTCGAGACGGCGAACAAGATGGCGGACGAGACCCTGCCGTCGAACACGCTGATGAGCCGCTGGGCCGAGAGCGCGCCGCAAGCGGCGGAGTAATCAACCCCGGTCGGAGAACCGGGACTCTGGGGGGGAGAGTTTAGATGCAGAAGTTCACACGGCGCGGCGTACTGCACGCCGGGGCCGCCGCGGCGGCGTTGTCGCCGGCGCTGGGGCTCGCGGGCCGCGGCGCCTGGGCGCAGTCCTCGGACGCGCTGACCATCGCCTACAACGTCGTGCTGCCGTCGTGGGACCCGACCGTGGGCCCCTCGGCGGTCAATCCGACGATCCAGTCGATCTACAAGGCGGTGTTCGACCAGTACGTCGACCAGAACCCGGACCTCAGCTTCAAGCCGGGCCTGCTGACCGCGTGGGGCTGGACCGACGACAACACGAAGATCCGCCTCGTCGTGCGCGAGGGTGCCTTCTGGCACGACGGCTCGGCCGTCACGCCCGAGGACGTGGTCTGGTCGCTCGAGCGCGCCGGCAACCCGGAGACCGGCAACCCGATCCAGTTCGTCTGGGGCAAGGTCGGCAACTACGCCATCGACGGCAACGTCATCACCGCGGACGTGCTGGAATTCGAGCCGACGCTCTTCAAGTGGATGGCGTTTCTCACCGGCTACGTGCTGCCCAAGGGCGCCTACGAGGCCGCGGGGGCCGAGGGCTTCGAGGTCCGGCCCGTCGGTTCCGGCCCCTACATGGTCGACGAGTTCGTGCCGAACGCCTTCGTGCGCCTCAAGGCCTTCGACAAGTACTGGGGCGGGGCACCGGCCTTCGAGACGGTGGTGTTCAAGTTCGTCACCGACGCCACCAGCCGCGTCGCCGAGGTCGAGAGCGGCGCCTCGGACCTGACCATCGAGATCCCGTACGAGGAGTTCGACCGCCTGAAGGCCAAGCCGGGCCTTGCGGGGGCAACGACGCCCGTCAGCGACATCGCCATGATCTTCCTGAACGACGTCGAGCCGATGACGGACAGGAACGTCCGCCTGGCGGCGCACCACGCGATCGACAAGCAGGCCATCGTCGACCGCCTGCTGCGCGGCTACGGCGTGCCCATCGACACGCTGCAGGCGCCGGAGTACGCCGCCTTCGACGCCTCGATCACCGTGCCCCACGACCCGGACAAGGCGCGGGCGCTGCTCGGCGCCTCGGGATTCTCGCCCGACAACCCGGTGCGCTTCAGGCTGCAGACGACGCGCGGCTTCAAGCCCAAGGACTACGAGATGATCCAGGCCATCGTCGGCATGTGGCGACGGGTCGGCATCGAGGCGGAGATCGAGGTCTACGAGATCGCCAAGCACTACGACCTGCGCGCCCGCGACGAACTGGCGCCGGCGGCGTTCTACAACTGGGGCAACTCGATCGGCGACCCATCGACCTCGACCGGCTTCGCCATATTCGGGCCGTCGCCGCACTCGGTCTGGGACACCGAGGACCTGGACGGCATGATCGGCCCGCTGTGGGGCGAGGCGGACGAGGCCAAGCGCATCGACGGGTACAAGCAGGTCGACCGCTACATCGCCGAGCAGGGCTACGTCATCCCGCTGCTGCAGTACGTCCAACCCATCGTCTACCGCGACGGCCTGAAGGTGACGCCGCACGTCGCCAACTTCGTGCTGCCGCAGGCGATTTCGCCGGCGTAAGGGGGCGGACACCGACGGGGTAGGTCGCCCGTGACCGGCGCCTACCTGCTGCGGCGCCTGTTGCTGGCGGTGCCGACGCTGGTCGGCGTCGCGGTGGTCGTGTTCGTGCTGATGCGGGTCGTGCCCGGCGACCCGGTGGCGATGATGATCCCGCCGGGCGCCAGCCAGGCCGACATCGAGGCGCTGCGCGCGCTCTACGGTCTCGACCGGCCGCTTGGCGAGCAGTTCCTGATTTGGGCCGGCGGCATCGCGCGGGGCGACTTCGGCACCTCGATCTCCTTGCGTCAGGACGTCCTGTCCCTCGTGCTGTCGCGCCTGCCGGCGACGCTCGAGCTCGCCGCCGCGGCGACGGCCGTCGCCGTGCTGCTGGGCGGTGCCTTGGCCATGACCGCGGTCTACTACCGCGGCCGCTGGCCCGAGGCGGCGATCGACGGCGTGGTCGGCTTGACCCAGGCAATCCCGGACTTCCTGTGGGCGCTGGTGTTTATCCTGGTGCTGGGCGTGCTGGTCCCGGTGCTGCCGATCTCCGGGCGCCTCGACCCACGGCTCGGCCTCGAGTTCGCGACCCAGTTCTATCTCGCCGAGAGCCTGCTGACCGGCCGCTTCGGCGTCTTCACCATGCTGCTCACCCACCTGGTGCTGCCGGCGGCGGCCCTGGCGCTGCCGCTGGTCGCGGTGATCGCGCGGGTGCTCAAGGGCTCGCTGCTGGAGGCGATGGCCCAGGACTACGTCGTGCTGGCCCGCGTCAAGGGCTTCTCGCGCGGCCGCATCATCGTCTTCGAGGCGCTGCGCAACGCGCTGATCCCCACTGTTACGCTGACCGGCGTGCAGTTCACCTTCCTGATCGGCGGCACCGTGCTGATCGAGCGCATCTACAGCTACCCCGGCATCGGCAACATGGCGATCGGCGCCGTCATCGAGCGCGACCTGCCGCTGATCCAGGGCCTCGTCCTGACCTTCGCGGTGCTGTTCATCGTCGTCAATCTGTCGATCGACCTGACTTACGCCGTGATCAACCCGCGGGTGCGCCATGGCTGAGGCCGCGACCGCCGGTCACGCGCTGGCGTCGAATCGGCGGGTCCGGTTCGGCGGCGCCGTCGCCGGGCTGCTGGTGCTGGTGGCGCTCGCCGCGCCCGTGCTGGCGCCGCGCGACCCGCTGGAGCAGGACCTGCTCTACGCGCTGCTGCCGCCGTTCTGGGCCGCGGGGGCGGAGCCCGGCTACTGGCTCGGCACCGACAGCCCGGGCCGCGACGTGCTCTCGCGCCTGATCTACGGCGCCCGCGTGGCCGTGGCGGTGGCGGTGATCGCGGCCAGCCTGGCGGCGCTGGTCGGCACCGTGCTGGGCCTCGTCGCCGGCTTCTTCGGCGGCTGGGTCGACGCCGTGGTCTCGCGGTTGGTCGAGATCTGGATGGCGTTTCCGCCGGTGCTGCTGTTGATCGTGCTGGTGGCGGTGATCGGCGCCGGGCTGCACGCCGTCATCATCGCCATCGTGGTCATCGACTGGACCCGCTTCTGCCGCGTCGTGCGCGCCGAGGTGCTGGTCCAGCGCCGGCAGGACTGCGTCGCCTCGGCGGTGACCATAGGCCTCGGCCGCCTCGGCATCCTCGTCCGTGAGGCCCTTCCCAACGTCGTGCCGCTGCTGCTGGTGTTGCTGACGCTGGAGATGGGCATCGCCATGATCGTCGAGGCGATCCTCAGCTTCGTCGGCCTCAGCGTTTCGTCCGACTTCCCGACCTGGGGCGGCCTGATCGCCGAGGGCCGGCAGGTGATCTACCAGGCCTGGTGGATCATGGCGCTGCCGATCGGCTGCCTGATCGTCGCCGTGCTGGGCCTCAACGCGCTCGGCGACGGCCTGCGCGACGCCCTCGACCCGGTGCTGCGGCGATGACCGCGGTGCTGGAGATCGCTGACCTGTGGCTGCAGATCCACAGCACGCCCGTGCTGCGCGGCATCGATCTCGCCATCGAACCGGGACAGGTCCTGGGCCTGGTCGGCGAAAGCGGCGCCGGCAAGACTATGGTCGGCCGCGCGGTGCTGGGCATCGCCCCGGCGCGGGCCGTCGTCACGCGTGGGGCCATCCGCTTCGAAGGGGCGGACCTGGGCGGCGTCGATCCGGCGCGGCGCCGCCGGTTGCTGGGCCGCGACATGTCGCTGATTCCGCAGGACCCGATGACCTCGCTCAACCCGGTGCACCGTATCCAAGTGCAGCTCACCGACGTGCTGCGGCTGCGCCTGGGCCTCGACCGTCGGGCGGCGCGCACGCGGGCGCTGGAGCTTTTGGAACAGGTCCACATCCGCGCGCCCGAGCGCGTGCTGCGGCTCTATCCGCACGAGCTCTCCGGCGGCATGCGGCAGCGCGTGCTGATCGCCGCGGCGTTCGCCTGCCGGCCGAAGCTGATCGTCGCCGACGAGCCGACGACCGCGCTGGATGTCACGGTCCAACGGCAAATCCTGCGTCTTATCAAAGAGTTGCAGGACACCACCGGCACCGCAATCCTGTTCGTCACCCACGACCTGGGGGTCGTCGCCAAGATCTGCGACCGCGTCGCCGTGATCCATGCCGGCCGCATCCTGGAGGCGGCGCCGGCGGCGGAGCTGTTCGCCAATCCGCACCATCCCTACACGCGGGGCCTGATGGCGGCGACGCCACGCCACGACCGGCCGGGCGAGGCGCTCACGCCCGTTCCGGCCGAGCTCGTCGCGCGGCTCACGGCGGAGGCCGAGGCGCTGGACCATGCTTAGTGCCCGCAACCTCGGCCTCTCACTCGCCGACCCGACGCGGCGCCGGTCGTTCGGCCCGCCCGAGATGCACCGGATTCTGAACGGCGTCGATCTTTCGTTGGAACCGGGCGACACGCTGGCCATCGTCGGCGAGTCGGGCTCGGGCAAGACCTCGCTCGCACGCACGCTGCTCAGGCTCTACGAGCCGACGGCCGGCACGCTGACCTTCGAGGGGTTGGAGATCACGCATCTCTCCGAGCGGCAGATGCGGCCGCGCCGCGCCCGCATGCAGATGATCTTCCAGGACACCCATGCGGCATTGAACCCGCGGCACCGCATCGGCGACATCGTCGCCCAGCCGCTCGTCGCCTTCCGTCGCGTCGAAGGGGCGCGCGACGCGCGGCGCCGGGCGGCGGCGCTGCTGGAGCGCGTCGGCCTCGCCCCGGCGCTCGCGGCGCGCTACCCGCACGAGGTCTCCGGCGGCCAGCGTCAGCGCATCGGCATCGCCCGCGCCATCGCGCTCGAGCCGGCGCTGATCGTCGCCGACGAGATCGTCTCGGGCCTCGACGTCTCGACCCAGGCGCAGATCCTGGACCTGCTGCGCGACCTCAAGCGCGACCTCGACCTGGCGCCGGTGTTCATCAGCCACGACCTGTCGGTGGTGCGCGTGCTGTGCGAGCGGCTGATCGTGCTGTTGCACGGCGAGGTCGTCGAACGCGGCAGCTGCGCCGACGTGTTCGAGCGGCCGCGGCACCCGTACACACGCGACCTGTTGGCGGCAATCCCGTTGCCGGAGGTCGATCCGGATTGGCTTCACGCGGGCATGGACGACGGCGGCGGATCGGCTAGTCTGGCCGCCGCCGAAGGGGAGGGAGAGGGCATGAAGATCGCAGGCAGCGTGGCGCTGGTGACCGGCGCCAACGGTGGCATCGGCACCGAGCTGGTGCGCACGCTGGTGGCGCGGGGGGCGGCCAAGGTCTATGCCGCGGCGCGCGACATCGAGGCTGTGACACAGGTGGCGGCGCTCAACGCCGCCACAGTCGAGGCGGTCGGCCTCGACGTCACGGACCCGGAACAGGTGGCGCTGGCCGCCAAGTCGTGCAGCGACGTCACGCTGTTGATCAACAACGCGGGCGTCAACCACAACACCGGGCTGATCAGCGCGACCAACCTCGACAACGCCCGCCACGAGATGGAGGTGAACTACTTCGGCACGCTCGGCATGTGCCGCGCCTTCGCGCCGGTCTTGAAGGCCAACGGTGGTGGCGTCATCGCCAACATTCTGTCGATCACGGCGCGCGCGAACCTGCCACTGATGGGGTCGTTGTGCGCGTCCAAGGCCGCGGCGCTCTCCATGACCCAGGGCGTGCGGGCGGAACTGGCGGCGCAGGGCACCCGCGTTATCGCGATCATGCCGGGCGCCACCGACACCCGCATGAGCACCGACTTCCCGCCGCCGAAGATGCCGCCCAGCGAGGTCGCCGCGGCGGCGCTCAACGCCGTCGAGGGTGGGCTCGAGGAGATCTACCCGGGCGACATGGCGAGCGGCATCGCCGAGGGGTTGGCTGCCGACCCGAAGGCCGTCGAAAAGGAGCTCTCGGCCTACCTGCCGGAGTGAGGGGCATGAGCGAGACCATCGACAACGTGGCGGACCTGCGCGCGGGTTGGCGAGCCGGGCGTGCTGGCGAAGGACAAGGTCATGCCGGCGTTGGACGACCACGCGCGCCGCTTCATCGCGCTCTCGCCGTTCCTCTGCCTCGCCTCCAGCGCCGCCGACGGCCGCGCCGACGTCAGCCCGCGCGGCGACCCGCCGGGCTTCGTCGCCGTGCTGGACGAGCGCACGCTCTTGATCCCCGAGCGCAAGGGCAACCGCCGCGCCGACACTATGCTCAACATCGTCGAGAACCCGGCGGTCGGCCTGATCTTCTTCGTGCCCGGCATCGACGAGACGCTGCGGATCAACGGCCGCGCGACGATCGTCGACGACCCGGCGCTCTTGGCGCCGTTGGCGGTCGACGGCAAGGCGCCCGCGCTGGGCGTGCGGGTCGCGGTCGACGAAGTCTTCCTGCACTGCGCCAAGGCGCTGATCCGCTCGCGCCTGTGGGACCCGGAGAGGCGCATCGAGCGCGCGGACTTCCCGACGCTCGGCCGCATCATCGTCGACCAGTTGGCGCCCGACGACATGACCGTCGAGGCGGCGGAGCGCATCGTCGCCGACAACTACAAGACCGAGCTCTATTGAGGGGTCGCGGCTGACGAGAAAT